>Ga0209282_1001006_pt1 | contig 14790 bp, 4 predicted proteins | sample Mtrugardesep15_FD_187529 | JGI IMG/M metagenome (GOLD analysis project Ga0209282, IMG submission 187529) | Root nodule microbial communities of legume samples collected from California, USA - M. trunc garden sep15 (SPAdes) (version 2) | ecosystem: Host-associated > Plants > Roots > Nodule...
ATAATCAGATGTTGAAATGATATGTGTTTTCAATAATTGAAGTGTTTCTACTTTCTAGGCACCAAAGTTTGTACAATAAGCAAGATTTTCAAACTCGCTAAAATCGCACGCTTAATTCATTGCCAATAGATACTAACTATTCAGTTGACCCATCCAATGTTGGTTTCGATACCACTATATTTGTTTCGAAACTTGGCATACACTCTGAACTTTTACCGAAATTGAGATAAAGAAAATTATTATTGAATGATATTATAGAATGAAGACTTCATTATGAAGTTGTTATCTACAATTGTGCATTACTCTTTTTCATAGAGGAGGATAACTCTAACGAACCTTAATTACTTGTCAGGCAAGTAACTAGTCTAGTTAGTCACCGCTATCACTAACTTCTGGCTTCTATTAACAACTTTGTAACCTACATCTCACACAACAACTAATCTCTTATTTGCTAGCTTGAATTACAATAAACAATATACGCATTAAGATCCCACAGGAGGTTTTGTTGAGAAAATACAAAAGTACAAGGGTAGCAACATGTTGGCATTCATAGTCTTGCTTGTAAAATTACAATCTAATTTTTGTTTTGGCAGTACGAGCCAATTGTGTAAATGAACAATTTTCTCTTATTCAATTTGCCTCTTGTAACAGATACACAATTTGCTTTCAAATTGTACTATTTCCAAGTTGAATGAATTTGAATAAAATACTATTCATTATATATATGTAATGTACAGATGAGAAATTAAAGCACAAAATATACTTGTGTTCACATGGCTCCATAGTAAAGCCTACGGAAATTTAAAGGAATAAAGAAGAACTGTGTATAATTATGCTTATAAGCACAAAATATATGGAGTAATTATAATATGCAGTTTAGTCGTAAGATAAACAATTGTCACATGATATTCAATAAATTGCTTATTGGAATTTTCACGTAACCATATTTTAGATTCTAATCTTAGTTTTCCCATTCACAAACATGTGCAGCATCAGATCATCAATTGAGATGCTTCAAAATAGTATAATTAAATCCAATTGGTTTTAGAAAAATAAATGTTATGGTGGTTAAGATTGTCACTTGTAAACTTATATTTATTTCTTTTGTGTACAAATATAAACTTATGTTGTGAATCTACCAAAAGAAAGAGATCAAAGTAGTGCAATAAAATTGATAAGGTAAAATGATGTAAGATCTGCAAGTAGGAATAATATGTGTAGAGATAGTTCATGTGTTTGTCCTTGTAAAAAGTAAATCATTTGTAAATAAGTATTTTTGTTAGAGTTGTGTTATTTGAATGTCTATTTATATGATAACTTTTAAGATAACCAAAATTTTACAAAGAAAATATGGTAATGACATAAAAACCAAATCAATAAAGAAATAAAGTAAAAATATAATGTAAATATAAGAGAGAAAATTATCAAAAATGAATGTTCAAATATCATTTATCTTTTTTCTTATTATTTTGTCAGTCTCAAATATTATTGCTTTAATTGGAATGTCCTAGAAGGAGTAGTCCGTTGTTTTTGAAATCTTTTAAAAAATATTGTTTTTATTTGGAACGTAAACGCAAATTTTATAAGGAAAATTAGGTAAAAACTCTTTTATAAAAAAAAAATGGAAAACTATAAAAGATTCTTATTCAATCAAACTAGAGCATGATTTATGACAGATGCGATATGGCAGCTGAAAAATAATATATACAGTATTAATTAATATTGTGGTACATTTTACTAATTGTCTATCTTTTTAAAACCAATCAGATTATATTGTTTTGACAATCATCCCATGTGGTTTCAAGACGGATCCAAAATTTGGTCTACATCTTAAGGCTTCATAAGTCAACTTGCTAATGCATGTACCATTATTACACATTCATTCACTTTTTTTAATACATTGATTAATGATTAACAATGTCAGAATATTTTAAAAAGATATACAAATTAATTGATATAAAATTGCTATAAAAGATTTGTCTCATACTAAAACCTGTCAACGCCTTAACAATTCCATTTAAAAAAACGCAACAACCTAATTAATTTTTGGCGATATACAAATTCTTAAACTTTTGCAGGGTCCTTATGCGTGTATAAATTAATTCTAAGATAGGCTCTCAATTTGGTGTTCCCATTTTACAAAATAAGTTAGGCCAATTAACATGCACGCAGAATAATTAATTAATGTAGGTTTGAGACTTGGAGCTGAACTTCCATATTCATGATTGGAATGAACGGTACAAATGTAGTGGTCAACTCTGGATTTTGGCTTGTTTGTTGAATGCATCTTCGAGAAGGTGTTGGAGTTTAAGTGGTTTAGTCCTTACATCAGAAATTAATTCTAAATGAATCATAAATCGAATATTTAATTCAAATATTCAATGTTTTAGGATTTTGAGTGAAGATACCATAAGAAAATGTCTTGATAGTCTTGGTGTATGTTTTAATGAACAATAGATTTGAAAAAAAATCATAATGATACATTAATTTTGTTTAAGCTCAAAATGGTAGCTTTTGTCAAAGTAGTGTCAGGGATATGATTCTACTATACTCATCGTGAATTCAAACAATATATCGTTGGCATGTAACTGCGAAGACTAATATCAAATTTTGTGGGACTCGGATGTACAATAAACTGACCTTAATTCAGCTAAAAGAGACTTGTATCATTTCATTTAAATACTCTTGGGTAAACAAAAAATTGGTTTAATTATGTTCCTAAAGATTACGGATGAGGTGTACCTTCTAAGTTGGTGGTGTTCCTCCTTCGCCTATGAGTTGGATCACCACGAATTGGATGTATGCTCCTTCTTCAAACGGAGAGGTGGCTGCAAAAGACACTTCGATAGCCAATTAAGAATGGATGCTAGCAATTAGCAAATCAATAAGATAGTTAAGTTATTCGGTGATCGTGATTAGGGTGAGGCCCCCTATTTAGAATGGTGGATCCAATGACAAGCTCTCAAGTTGTGTCATCTCCACCTTGTGATTTTGGTGTAGTTAGTTACAGGATACACCAATTGTTTTGGGGTTACCGCATCGGAGATAGGTGGAAGCACCTAACTGATTCGACTGAGTCCTCTGTAAATAGGAATACTCAATGCTTATATGATAGTTCGTTTGGCATAACTGAACTCGAGATAGAAATGAGCGCCTATCTGGTTCAAATGAGTTCCCTGCACTAAGAATCAAACTAGTTATATCCAAAAGTTAGTTATGCTCTAAGGCGTGTATGCACTATCTTAGAAAGCTTACATTAGATGAGAACTCCGATTAGTATTGATGATCTTTTTAAATCTGATCTGTAAGAGACCAGAGGTAGCATATTAAAGACGTGACGTATATTCAATATTTTGGGTGCTCTGATAGACTCCCAACACATATTCATATGGTTCTAAGTTTTCCAACTAATTCATAAACCTTTCCCGATTTATATTTATATTTATTTTTTATTTTTGCTTTTGCACCGGTTTCCGACCCATCAATAGTGGACGACTAATCCGACTCATGCGTAGAGACATGTGCACTGGTCAAACGTTGCTTCCCTGAGAAACGAACCTAGTATTCCCCGAATACGTCTTTGGAATGAGCTCTTTGTCACTGGAGTCCAAACATCTTAGTTTTTTATTTTTATTTTTAACCACGTCAGTATCTAGACGACATGAATATCTCTTTACCCATTGTTCCACCATCAAATGACCAAAATCTAATTGCCCACTCCCGTTCAAAGTGTCAGCATTCATGAAGAGCCTGGAGCAATATTGGTAAGAGCAGGGGATGGCAAAGGATAACAAAAAACGCCACACCCATGCATAGCGGATTGCCACTATAGTAAATCCATGTTATAAATTTGGAAGTTTCGTGTTAACATAGTATACAGTATATGGTTAAAAATGTTTTTTATTCTATAAATATATTAACATTTTGTTTTAACCGATAAAAATATAAAAATTCATCATCTCCAACAAGATTTTATCTTTATACCATCACAATGCTTCGTTTTAAAAATCTATTTTATTTTCTTGTGAACAAGTCAAACTATCACAAATTAAAAAAATATATATATATTTTCACAAAATATGCACCCCAGTTTTCCCTAACAATATACACCCTCCAACCATTATTAAAAGTAAAAATCAACATTTTAAATTTATTAATTAAATGATGTATGTGGTCTATAATAAATATTACATACATAATTAATTGACTAAATCTTAAATACAGATTTTTGTTTATAACAGTGATCGGAGGGTGTATGAACCAAGAGTACATAATAAGTTTGAATATGATATATTTCTCGTGTTGACGTCAAAAGCTTACTCTCACGTCACACTTATAAACTAATATTTAGTTGGGAAATGGAAAGTAGTTTTGATAGCCTTTAATTTCAACATTGAAAGTACTCCCACCTTATCCAAATCCCCTTCTTTGAAATTTAATTAAAGTGCTTGTTAAAAAATTGATTAAGATGACGAATTTTGTGAAAGATGGTGCAGGACAAATGCCTAAAATAGTAGGCAACTATGTTAAAAAATTGATTAAGATGAAGAATTATGTGAAAGATGGTGCAAGACAATTGCCTAAAACATCTTGGGACTTTACATCCCTTCCTTGGTTTCTTGTACATTGTATGATTGATTGGAGTGGTTAGAAATGGTAGTTACAATTAAAAGTCGTAAACCGTGGAGATCACAAAGAAAATATTGGTATGCTATGATTAATTAATCACCTGCCTTGTATAATTAGGAATTTTCAATTAAAAAGTGGATTTTCTTTTGACAAACATCTCAGTAGCTATTGCACAAGTGAACTTAAAAATTACATCTACCTAGCAATGTAAAGCCTAAAAGTAAGGTTATGCTTTTTCATGAAAAGAATATGTTATTTTCATTAATACTTGGTAATGTAACATACCAAAATCAAAATGAACAATTCCACTTCACCTTAAAGTTTATACTAAAATTTTGATGGATTGAGACCCCGATTATGCACTTTATTTGAGCTTGATACTTCAAATCAGTGGAGTGATTGAGAAAAACACAAACCATGCGGGGTCATGACTAATTTTGTGTCGTGTCTTGAAATCTAACCTACTTTCAAAGCAATCCACATGACCGACCACTAATTGAAATCCCATTTTAAAGTTAAAGCTTATATTTAAAGAATGTGTTTTGATAACTAATTCTAACAAATTTTAGTTGACAAATCTGTGTCCTACTACTTATGGCTTGTCTTTGACCAAAAAATAAGCAAAATGAATTAATCCGTGGTATTTCATCCCATCATATTAGACACATCAATAAATGGAGAGAAATAAATTTGCAAGTTCCTATCAGTTATATGCTCAACGCTCTTTTGACAATGGATATATACTCTGCTCTGAAATTATTTGTGCTTTCAGAACTCTCCAAGTTATTGACTAAGCGTTCTAGGATTTCTTTAGTATGTGAAGTTGACAATAGCACCTTCAATTGAGGTTTCTTCACAAGTCCTTACGAAAAATTGTATTGCTCATGACAAATTTGATTACGTTTTCTATTATACGAGTGCATGCCAAAAATGTTAGGAAATAAATAACAATAATAAGACAATTTTAACGGATACATTCAAAAATTCGATATTATCGACCTATAAATTTATAGTTAAATATGATGATTTTCTTTTTTCTAGATTTTTTGTTTTAATTTATTTTTTTGGTTTTTTTTTACCCATTATTTTTCTGGGTTTGTTTGTTCATCTATGAATATGATTGATGAAGATGAAAATATAGAAGATGAAGATAAGGAAAAATTAGGTGTTGGTGGTACATTGTAAGATTAAATAGACCTGCCTAATCCAATGGTTCTCTTTTTTTTTATTTTTAAAATCAAACAGTTGAAATTAAAATAATTAATAGGATCTAAGGTGGACGACTCTTAAGGTTGGTCCACCATAAACATCATTTGAGGTTAAACTTAACCGTTGGGATTTATTTGGCGAATGAAGAAAAAAGTGAGGGACCAAAATATACGTTTTATTAATTATAGGACCAAAATGATAACTTAAAATTATTTGAGGGACCAAAGAATCTAATAAGCCTTTTAGTTTCTTAAGCGCACTTGTCAACGAAACCTTTATTTATTTATATATTTTTTTATTTCCAACCCATATGATCTATTATTACATCAGTATAGAACTATAAATCGTTAGTTGTTGAAGTTAAAAGAGAGGCTGATTCTTTTCAATGATTGACATGTGGTAGGATGGTCAAGACTTGTTGGTTAAAATAGTTTATATGCATTATATTATATTTCCTTATAATAAGATTCTTTTATCAACACTTGTTGGTTAAAATAGTAAATTCCTCTTGAACAAGTTCGGGAATTTGTTTGTTTCGTCAATAAAAGAAGATAGCCATCAAATATCATATGCCGCTATTTGAAAGAAAAAACAAACAAACAAGCCATTCGTTGTTTGATTAGCATCACATATCATTTACAGCCCTTATTATTTTAAGTTCAAAGCAATCCTACAAAATTAGTAACGTTTGGCAACTTGACGAACTTAGCTATGTTTATCGGAGAAATAAGTAAGTTGCAGTAGAAAAGGGAGTAATTGAGATTGTTATTAAATGTTGTGTCATTTATTAATGAATTGGATTGGATATGGAGTACTTAATGCACATGGTGCAATGTGCAATGAAAATTGGCCAAATTCATATGCGAGAGATCTCCTCCATTTGCGAATTCCAAATCTGCCGCATTTTTCTATGTCGGCTGACCATCGTCGATGGGTTATTAGTTGATGATTCTGCTAACAATTTTCAACCGTATTTTTATTTTTCAAATGATTAAAGAATCTTCATATAAGTTTATGTGTAATATAGTGAAGTGAAACAATTACTTCCAATAAAGTGGGATAACAAGGCCAAGGTTTTACAAAATTCATAGCGATGAGAATTTTCCTCCGACTCTATCATTGCAAAAAGACAAGATATACTGTTGATTTAGCCCAATAAAAAAGTGATTGTTAGATATAATATTAAAAATAGTGTTCATTTTCTTTAATAAGAAAATAAAATAGATTGCTTATAACACTTCTCTTAATTATATGATATAATATGAGCGAAAAAAGAATTTATATTACGTTAAAAATGAAAATTATATTTTTTTTTTTACAAATATGACAATTATTATGTGACCTAGAATGATTATTTTTTATATTATGTTTATAAATTATAATAATGAGAATCGACTAATGTTTAGTAAAATTAATTTGGTATGCACTCCATAGACACAAAGCAAGTATTAATTTGATATATGATATTCTCTGTATTTTTTTTGGTTACATGATATTCTCTATTAATGAAATGTTTCTTTCTTCTTTATATTAAGAAAAACTTGTACCAAAAAAAAAAACCTTCCATTAAAGGAGAAGGAATATGGTCAATAAACTTTATCCTATTTTATTCTTTCATTTGATACATCAATGAGATTTGATAATTGTTCCTTTTAATTGTCAGATCCTTTTACTCCTTCGTAATTTATATCTTAAGTGTGTGTTGGGTTAAAATTAACCCATCGTATTTGATAATATGAATCCGTATTTTTTCCGCATCTTACTTGTGCCTCTCGTCTCTTATATGCTCTGTATCTTGCTTCATCTATCACTTTCCTCTCATCTTTTTCATTCTCTCGCTCATCTGCCATCAAAGTATGATATTCTCTATTTTTCCTCAAAACTCCTCTTATTTTTTTCTCAAGTTCAAATTTTCTTTTCTTTTTTTATAGAACCCCCTTCTGTTTTGTTCTTCTTTTTCTTTTTTTATTGATTTCAATTTTGTTCTTTTATTTTATTTTATCCTTATCGATTTCAATTTGTAGCTCTCGTTTCTTCTTTTTGCTCTTTTTTACCCATTTCAATTTTATGATTGAAATCGATTGCTCATCAATTTCAATATGTTCTCGTTGCTTTTTTATCCATTTCAATTTTTTCCTCTTCTTCTAATTGATTTCAATTTTTTGTTTCTTTTTTATAGCAATCACAAAAATTAAAGAAAAACAATTGGATTAAAATGACACTTTTGTCATTTAATTATGATATATATCACATCATGTTATTATCAACATATGTGTGCATCAAACATATGATATAATAAATGTTTATCTTGTTTCTAACCAACTTCATATAATATCGTGTGTATCCAATTTTATATATAACTTATCTTTATCATATCATGTCTAGGAAATAAACTCTAACAAACGATAAGTAAATATTTAAATTAATAAGTAAATTTGCAAGTGGTATCTAACAAATGAAATTTTTTTCCCGTTAAAATCTTTCAAGATATAGTTGTCTTTTTTTTTCAAGGATAATCTTAGACATTTACTATCGTAAAAATATCATAGACTATTTTGATGAACTCTCCGGTCGAGATTATTAAAAAATAATGTTCATGAAATTATTATAGCAAGGGTTATCACATGATAGTTAACGCCCACGTTTTCTATGATATGTTTTTTAAGGGATTTTCTATGATATTTGAATATTCTTTCTATACATTAATTCTAATAAAATGATTTAGATTTGCATTGTTTGACAAAAACAACTTAGAGCAACTCCAACACTGGTTGCTTACTGTCTACGTCGAGGCATATGCTCTATCTCTTAAGATTTTTAGCATCGGAACAAATACACGTGTCAGCTTGATTGCTTAAGTTTTGTTATCAGTTGCTTTATTTAAGAATGGAAAAAATAAATTGCTTTTCATTAAAAAACAATAAAGTATAGTTGAAAGACCATATAGTCATCAAATTTGATATTTGTTTAATGTTCATTCAAGTTTAATTTTGAGTTTATATTAGCCTCTTGTGCACTGTTCTTTCACATTTATTACCTATTAGCATTCATATTAACTGTTAAAAAATTAATTTACTATAATTTTATTCTAATTTTTTATGTATGATCATTTATTTAATTTCCTTATTTTTAATATTTATGATTTTTTACCTGATAATAAGTAATTGAATTAAAATTTAAATTGAATCAAAATTAAGTGAAGATTAAAAAATTACAAATTTGTAGGGTCTAATATGAGTTGCTTATTGTAATCATCATTGGAGTAAAATTGATTGAGATTGCTTAGATGTAATGTGACAATTTAGACCCACAAAAAGTAACTCAAACAACCAAGATAAGTTCTCCCATTAAAGATGCTCTTACAACTCGTTCAAATTTCAAAGATACTTAAGCCCTGAAATTAAAGAATTGAGTTTTACATTAATTGACATGACAGGTTAAGTAAATAACACATGTGATCCAAATAAATTGTAGAAAATAAAACTTAACTAAATTTTGCAGTTGTTGAGTGTTGTCCCCTCAAAAAAGGGCAACGACCAACAAACGGTATATACACGGGCTAAAGTTAGGTTAACTTATTTATTTTTTTTAAAGAAAAGCTAGGTTAACTTGAAACGTAGGGGAGTAAAAAATCATGGAGGCACATATGTACACAAAAGATATTTTAGCAACATTCATATATAATAATTAAATAGACAATGATAAAGAAAAATAGTTTTTTATTAGATATTGACATTTAAAAATGATAGAAAGAATGGTGTGCATGTGTAACACTCACTTAAGCATCTAAATATGGAACGTCCACCGTAAACTATTTTTGAATCATTTAATTTAATGATAGTATTCTTAACACACACTTTATTTAATTCAAAGATAGTTAATGCGGATAGTTGAGTGAGTTTTGAAAGTAGATGACATTTGATTCACACTAATCAATACGTGTGTGTAGTGTTGATTTTTTTTTTTTTTTTTTTTTTTATCTTTAAATCATAACCTTGGTTTGTATTGTTCTAACTACAATTGTATATTACCGTGAGCTTAGCTCAGTTGTAAGGACAATGCATAATATATGTAAAGTCTAAGGTTTAAACTTCGGTCATCACAAAAAAAATTACAATCATATACTTTTTGGTAAAATTGTACTTTTTTTTTTGTTAAATACGTATGTTTTTTTATCCCTATAAATATATTAATTTTTATGTTTTAGTCCTTTTAAAATTTTCCTTCGACTTTTCGTTCCTATAAAATTTTCAATCACAAATTTTAGTCCCTACTTTTAAATCAACTCATATTTAGCCTTTGTATTTTAAATAAAATTGTGCATAAATGTGTCTTCAAAAAAAAAATGAATTGAATATGAGTTTTTAATGGCCAAAACTACAAAAATTCATATTTAATTCATGTTTTGTTCAAAAATTCTATTTTTTTATAGAAAAGTTTATATAATATTATAAAATTTTATGCAAAATTTTATTCAAAAATGAAGTGTACATATGAGTTTATTTAAAAGTAGGGATCAAAGATGGTGATTAAAATTTTTATAAGACGTAAAAGTTAAAGAAAGATTTTAGAGGGACAAAAACGATTTTATTTTTTATAGGGATCAAAAACATATTTAACATTTTTACATATAATATTGAATCTTTAGTTTAAAAATTAGTTAATTCTCAATATAACGTAAAAAAACTCCACTACAATATGAACATTATAAACTTAAATCTTTATTTAATTGTTGTATAAATATTAAATATAATCAAATAAGTCTACGGACTACAATCAAACATAATAGAAAACAAAAAGATAGTGTTGGTCTTAACGTTAATATCAATAATAATTCGTTTTTTTCTCTTTTAATTGGAGGGAGTAAATTGTAAGGCTTAAATAAACCGTACACATTTTGGCTGGTTAACTTATATAGACAATAATATTTTAACATTTCTATAAACGATGTATAAATTTAAAATGTGAAGTAATGAAACGTGTGAGGTTCGAATATCGGCTTTACTTATATCATACATTATCATTATCATCTAATCTAAACTTATAAAGACACACACCATGTATGGATTTTTTATCGTTGAGAAAAATGAAATTAAACTTTATAGAAGAGATTATTAACAGAACTAAAAACGTCATCCCCTTGAATTGAAGGCGAACGAACGGCAATGAGATAATTGCAGCGAAATTAATCGTGCGGGTCGAAAACATTGACTCATAGATGACACACTCACACCACACTACCAGTCAAATGTCTCTCTTTGCGACTCTGTCCTTTTGGGAAGGCACCAAACCTGTTACCTCTCCCGCCTCGATTTTCCAGTTAGAAGATATCTACTCCCAGTGGTTGAATTTGTTGGCATTGCATTTGTCAAGAACACTCTCACCCCCATTTTTTTAATTGAATAAGTCAACTTGAACTTAACATCAGTTGAACCATTATTTTATTCAAAACTATATCATTGTGAGTTAACTAATTTTTTAACTAAAGAATCAATATTACAAAAAGAAAAAAAAGGTTAAAATTGCTTTTGATCTTAATACAGTACAAACTCTTTAAATTAATTTTCGGTAAATTAATAAACTCTCTAAAATAATAAATTTGTCCGGTCCCGACTTAGGTCAATGTAAAAAATTGAAAAACTTGATAAAATAATAAGATAATAATTTTTCGGGAGATCCCTTTATAATTTTTGGTCCTAAGAAAATCATAAATTAATAATTCATAGAGACTAAAAAAAAAATATTACACACTATTGAAATATGATTCAATAGTTGTCTGTACTTCAAAAGTCAGTATTGATTTCCAATGTATATGAACACAGTAGTTACTAATTTACGTTGAGTCCCAAGGTTCGCTCCAATGTAATTCTAAGAGGCACAGACTAATTTGCCTTTTTGTTTGGTATGTACAGTATAATTACTTAAAAACTCTTTAAATTAATAATTATTAATTTATCGATAAATTAACAACTCTCTAAATTAATAAATTTCTCTAGAACTGACATTATTAATTTATAGAGTTTTAACTGTAGATATATCAACTTTCCGTTTTAATTTCTCTAAAAAAATTCTTTAATTTTTAGTCATTATAAAATTTTCAATAACCTCTTTTAGTCTCTGCTTTTAAATAAACTCACATGTAGATTTTATATTTTTAAATAAAATTTTATAATATTATAGAAATCCCAAAAAAAAATTAATTTGTTGTGAGTTATTTAACTTAAACTCAGTTGAGTTATCCAATTTTAATCTAAATATTCTCCATTATTTTAGTTCAACTGTACTCCTACTACATAATGATTTTTTACTTTTTTTTTAAATTTGAAAGAAAAAAAATCGACCCTCCTCAACCCTTGCTTATCTTTGGGTTTGGCAAATCCGTTTATTATAGGTCAAGGAAAACAGGACTAAATACACATTTTGGTCTATGAAATTATTAACAACAATTGAAATATGTATATTAGTCTTCTATAAAAATATTTAAAGACGAATAACTCATCTGATTTAAACTAAAATTTAAAAAATAAATATATATTTGAATGTTTTGGATTCAAATTCTTGTGAAGGAGGAAAATATATATTTTTCATATTTGTAAATTAGTTGATGCAAACCTTCTTAGTTTTTGATAAAAAAAAATCTTAATATTAACTTTAGGCGGTAATTCAAAAACTTCAAAAAAAAAAATCAATTTACACAGATTTATTATTATTTATTTATTTTTGACAAATTTATTATTATTTATTGTTATTGTAACTAACCCTCATATACCCCCCACAATAAAAAATTTAATATTAACTTTAGGTGATAATTCAATGTTAAGAGTTGAATGTTGTTCCTTAAAAAAAAAAAAATTGAATGTTGTAAACATAAAGTTTAAAGTATATGTACCCATTATTGCATGTCTGTTATTTTCTTCGTTTCAAAATAAGTGTCGTTTCAGCCAATTGCACACGTATTAAAAAATGAAATAAAGTAGTTAAATGTCATAGCAATTTTACTAAAATAACTTTACTTTATAAGAAAAAGACAAATTTAAAGTTGCATTGAAAATTGTGTGAGAGAGAAGTTTGAGAAGGTAAAGTTGGAAGAAAAAAATTAAAGTTGTATTAGAAATGTAAAGTGACATTCATTTTAAAACAATTTTTTTTACCAAAGTTATACTCATTTTAAAACAGAGGAAGTATAATTTTTTTATCAAATACAAAAAATATCATATCATATTGACCCAATGGAAAACGTTTTCAAAAATTATAACTTAGTTGTAAAATATTTTTATCAAACCCAAAAAAAGTAAGAGAGTTTGATTAAATATTGTCACGTGCCCTTTACCTTTTATCTTAATTTGTGACGTAAATATCTTTTTTGAAGTAATCAAATTAATTTATTGAAATTGACATTGTAAAAAATCGAATTTAAAATTTTGAGAGAAACACGTTTCAAAATCTCAAACTGATTATTAAACATGCACAATTCATGGTATATTTGAATTATGTTATAAATAAACAACTTTACAAATAGATGTAAATTTAAAATTGAAAAAGAAGTCTTAAATAGCCATTTATTCGTGTATATATATATATATATATATATACCCGATGAGAACTAGCAAGCAGGTGGATAATGGTTGTGCCAAAGAGTGAGTTTGTAGGGTTTGTTTGGGAAGATGGTCCTTGGTAGTTGGTTCATAGGTCTCCAAACCACTGACACAGCAAGAAAGGACGGGTCATGTGGATGTTTGATCAGTGAGTCATTTATATAGTAGTAGTAATTCTGACTATTTTCCTTGCCATCAATGTTTTCACCTTTTTGTACTCCTATTTATGTTTATTTAAATAATAATCCGGCTGAGACAGTGCAACATGCATGAAATAGTACTAGTCTAGTTTCAAAGTTTAGCTGGGTAACTGACCTCTAGGCTATAGGTTTTTTTACTGTGTGGAAATTTCATTACTGTAATCCGAGGTTAATGTCAGGGTAAATTTTGGGTTAGTACACACATGCAGTTATAGCAAAGTCCACGAGTTTACTGTGTACCATTAGGCATGCATGGTCACAATCGGTTGTAAAAAGTTGAAATTGTCACTGACTGACCCTCCTAATGGTCCCACTATGCTATAAGCAAGTTATGTTTTGTGAATAATAATTACATTAATCGCGACCAGGATGTGACGAATCAAATAGCCAATGCCCAATAATGCATCATTCTAGGAACTTCAAGTGCAATGTGACGAATTAAACAACAATGGTTTATGTTAATAAATCTCAGAATTTCTTTAAGAAGCATATAATGGAGTTGATTGAGTGTTAGTTCTGAGATTTAACCATAAGAGGATTCAAATCCTTGTTTCGTTTATGGTGGAATTGACAACTCATGTGATTTAAATTAAATTAAGTACATATTTAAATCTAAAGCATTGTTATTTATCTAAAGAGTTTATATCAAGAAAAAGTTTAAACCTATTAAATTTATGCGGGCTAGAAATCAAAGAAGTAATGGAGTGTAATTAAAAAAAAAAGTAGAGAAACTACAATGTCTAAATGTTTTCATGAAAATTTCCTTCGATTATCTATCATTTTCTTTGAATCAATGATTGAACTTGTCAAAACTACGATGAAACATGCAGATTTGAAAAATCTACACTTTACAGACCAATACCTTGAAACAAGGACTTAAAATTCTCTTGAAATTCTAACAACATTGATGGTAAAGAAAATGGATTTAGATTCACCGCCATAAAGGTTACACGCAGTTTGACGCTGTAACAAATCCCATCTGTTGATTTAAGATTGAACGGTTCAAATTTAAACTCGGTTTTACACAATTAATACTCCCTCCGTTCCTTTTTAAGTGTCACTTTTATAGAAAAGTTTTGTTTCTATTTAAGTGTCACTTTCAAAGTTCAATGTAATATTAAATGTTGTGTTACCAATATTACCCTTAATTATTTATT
>Ga0209282_1001007_pt1 | contig 14784 bp, 4 predicted proteins | sample Mtrugardesep15_FD_187529 | JGI IMG/M metagenome (GOLD analysis project Ga0209282, IMG submission 187529) | Root nodule microbial communities of legume samples collected from California, USA - M. trunc garden sep15 (SPAdes) (version 2) | ecosystem: Host-associated > Plants > Roots > Nodule...
TTGTAAACCTTGGAGACTATCGGCGCTGGACTTTTTGACAGCAACAGGAATTCCAACACCAACTTTGGATGGTCTGAAAGTGTTTTTGTCAATCCATCCTTTGAAAACACGACCAAAACCACCCTCACCAAGTATTGTGTCTGGTCTGAAGTTTCTTGTCGCACTTTTCAACTCATCCAATGTGAACATTTTTGGATTTGGCTTCACGATTTTTCGACCACCTGCTACTGTTCTCGCACTCTCCACGTTTTCCTTCTCCGCTACCGCGATTTTAACTCCAACACTTCTCTCATAATCTGCACCATAATCATTTATTGACGGATTAATTTACTAGTGTTAAGCATAAATCATAGTATTAACTATTATGCTCCAACTAATATTTTTTCTCTTTGACATTAAATTGATCACTTCAATTTCAGTTTCAAATAAATCAATTAAATGATCTAATTAAGAAAACATAACCATATGATTAATCATATCAAAACCATACAATACCTGCAGAAGAAGTATGTTTATGTTGTTTATAGCTAGAAGTGGTCTTTTTCTGAGTCTTCCTGCCATCACCTGAATTTGCCAAACAGTTTCCCATGGTTTTGACAATAATGATGGAGTGAAGATGAAACGTTGCAAACTATGAATCGAACTAATATATATATAAATGGAATTGGAAATTGACAAAGTTAAGTAATGCTACCACGAAAGAGAGGAGAAATTAAGGTGAATGAAAGAGCCAAATAGTTATTGTTGACTTCTAGCTAGCATTTATACATACATATTGACTTCTTGTTCATAATTAATTAATTAATTTTTTGAAGGAATTAATTAATTAATTGGTATGTACATTTGGAATTTTTCTTAGTGCCACACTTTTTTTTTTGTAATATCTATAGTATATAATATTTTTTTTCCTATTATGTAAATACGCTATACTAATAGTTTGCTCTGCTTTTCTTTCTACATGCCCTACAAATTATTGAAGCAGTAAAAGAGGGATTTAATTCAGATTTGTGACATAAAAGATATAATTTCCTCATCAAATTAAACTTCATAATAGGAAAGAGATTTGAGTCGTACATCGCTTTCTTCATCTATGGTCCTATAACAAATTACTGCAGTTTAATAATTAATTAACATTGTTGATAATAAAATAAAGGCTAAAGTGTACTTTTCCCCCTAAATTTCAAAAAGTTGCGATTTTGACCCCCTATAAACAAAAACTATAATTTTAGTCCTTTAAGATTTAACCACTTTGCAACTTTGATCTTTTTTGTCAATTTTGACCGGTCAATGCTTATATGGCATGCCACATGTGTAATTATTTAATTAAAAAAATTTAAAAACCATATAATCAATTTTTAAATTAAATAAATGAAAAATTAAATTAAAATAAAAAAATCTAGAAAGAAAAAAGAAATTTAAAATTAAAATCTTAATCTTTTAGTTCTTCTTCATTTCTTCCTCTCAAAAAACTCATCATCTTCTTCATACATTCATCCTCTTTTTAAAACCCAGTATTTTTAACAAAAACTCATCCTCTTCTTCATACATTCATCTTCCTATTTCTTCATCGTCAAAAAACCCAGATTTTATTTTCTTCTCAAACAGCAGAACTCTATAACAGAGAACACTCCACACCCACTTCCACATAAAACCCTTTCTACGCTGTCACACAACTGAAATCACAACAACTTCGTGCATTATTGCCTAAACCAATACTCAATTATTGAGCAACTTAAACCAACGAGTTATACTGTTGGCAAATAAGCAACAATCCCGCAAACAACAGTTTCTTGAGAGTGTGCCTCAATTAATTGCAAACCATTCTTCTTTCAAACACAATTTCAATTGAAAACACAAGCAAGACCTAAAGAATCGAAACACACCATCAAACTTTCAAAAAAAAAACCTTCAACGATATATGAATCCTTAAAAAAACTTATGTGTCGGCAACTGAGACTCTGCCGATTTCGGCGGCCAATGAAGCTCGACGGTGGAGAACAGCAAAGAGGGAGTCGGTCTATAATTACCAATGCTTCGGTAACGGTCGTCGGTGGTGGCGTTGGGTTGGAACGGCGGTGATGGGATTACTGAGTTTGTCTTCAAATCCAACCCAGAAAAGAAAAAAGAACAACCATGAAGATGAAGAGCATGAACAAAACAAAAGTGCAAATAGGTTGATCTATATTGAACTTCATGTTTCAAATGGGTTGTGTTTTTCAAAATTTTATGTTTTTATGGAACTGGATGTTTTGTGGTTTACAAAATTATTTGATTGCTTTTTTGGCTTGAGTGAGAAAGAAACATGGAAGGAAAGAAGAAGAAAACCATGCGTTGTTGTTGTTGGATAATGGAAAGAAGAAGAAGAATCACATTTTTTTTTCTTTTTTCATTTCCTTTTCTATTTTTTTAATTTTCAATTTCTTTTTTAATTATTTAATTTAGAAAAATATTATATGAGGAATTTATTTTTAGTTATTTTTATTTTCGAATTTTTTTTAATTTTTTAAGGAGTTGCGATTTATTTTTAATTTTTTTCTGATTTTTTTAATATTTTTAATTTCTTTTTTATTTATTTAATTTATAAATGATTATGTGGCATTTTTTTTTAATTTAATAATTACACACGTGGTCTGCCATATAGGCGTTGACCGAGTCAAAATTAACCTAAAGAACTACTATTGCAAAGGAGCTAAATTTTAGAGACCAAAATTATAATTTTTATACTTAAAGAGCCAAAAGTGTAAGTTTTTAAAAGTTAGAGGAGGAAAATACACTTTAGCCTAAAATAAAATAAAATATGGTAATTAAAAGTCAATGATAGCGTTACTAACGCTAGCATCCACCCACATGTTCATTCGAAGATTAGGAGAGGCCCTCCCAAGAAAAATTCCTTATGGAGACATATTCTACACACAATTTGTAACATTAATTTCATTTGTCTGCTGATGCTACACACCGACATGGGACTAAATCAAATACGTACTAGCACTTGCACTCGATTGGGAAGGAATAAAAGGTACTAATATAATCTCTAATTATAGAAGACTTAGGACTTTAGTCATGGTTAAACTAGTTCAAATGTCCTATGAATATAGCACATAATAAGGGACTTGGTACTTTCTATTGGTACCTTTAGAATCCAAGAGAACATTTTGCTGTTAATTTTTTTTATGTATTTTTATTTTGGTTATTTTTTTTTAGTCTTTTATCACAAAAGATTATCCCAATACATTATACACGTCACAATATTACGTTCAAAAGAGACATATTTGCATGTATGTATGATGATAAAATTTACGTACAACAATTAACTGCTTTGAAGGAGAACGGTTACGGAGTTACACTAGACATGTTGCATGCATGTATGATGATTCATCATGGATGTAGATGGAGATTGTGATTAATCAAATATAGTCAGCTTTCAACGTAGTATTTCCATATATTTGTTGAAATTGGTGAGGAGAATAGGTGGTTTGAGGAAAAAAAGAAAAAGTGGATGAAATCATATAAAAAAGGGTTAATAGTATTTTTCACTCCTGTAATATATGTTATTTTTTGTTTTCACCCCTGTAAAATTTTCGGTTTGATTTACACCCTTGTAAATATTTTTTTTTCTTCCGGAATACACCCCTCTCCAATCCAACTCACCAAATCCGCTTATGTGGCGCTGACTTGGTTTTTTTTAGGCCACATCAGAAAAATAATTTTTAAAAATTCTTAAAAAATAATTTAAATTCATTTATATTAATTTAAAATTTTCCAAAATTAATTTTTGAAAATAAAAAAAATGTAAAAAATAGAAAAAAAAATTCTGGAAATATTTTTATTACCAATTTTTTTTGTAAGAAAATAGGATTTTTTTTCCAATATTTTAAATTTCAAAAAAGATTTTATAAAAATTTTGAAAAAAAAATCTGAATTTTCGAAAATGATTTTTTTTCCAGAAAATATTTTTTGTACAAAAAATTTAAAAAAACTTTCTTCCGAACAAAAATTTGACCTTTTTTTTAACTTTTGAAATTTTCTTTAATTTTAACAATTTTTATTTTAAAAAATTTCAGAAATTTTGAAAATTAAAATAAAAAATTTGAAAAAAAATATGACCTTTTTTAAAATTTTGTAAATTTGCTTTTTTTATTTTGAAAATTAAATTTCAGAATTTTTTAAAATCTTTTTAATTTCGAAAAAAATCTGATTATATTACTTGATTTTTTAAATTTCGAAAAAAAAATCTTATAGTTTTTTTTTCTGATTTTTCTTAAATTTTAAAAAAATTTGGTTATAAATTTTTTTTCGTAAATGAATTTATATTATTTTATTATTTTCAAATGAATATATATTGATTTTTTTATTTTTTTAAAAAAATCAAATTTTAACGATTTTTAATTTCCGAAAATTAATTTTCAGATTTTTTAAAATTAATATAAATTCATTTTTATTTTTTTAAAAAATAATAATTACAAATGCCACGTGTACCCTTAAAAAAATAAAAAATATTATACAATCAGCGTGCTAGATAAGCATATGTGCACAGTCAGCGTGCCACACAGTATACCATGTCAGCAAATATGCACAGTCATACGGGAGAGGGGGGTTTTCCGGAAAAAAATAATTTTACAAGGGTTCAAATCAAACCGAAAATTTTACAAAGGTGAAAACCAAAAACTACATATATTATAGAGATGAAAAACACTAGTAACCCTATAAAAAAGGAAGAAAAAATTATGGTGGAGTACTTTCATATTTTTAATTCCTTAATTACAAATTATTATGCTTTCTAATGTTCATTTAATTTTTGGTACATTTTTTTATGTTTTTCTTGTTTGAGTTGGGTGGAACCGGTCTCCACAATATATCACAATGGGTTATAAGTTAATGTCACCAACTGTTAAGGTTAAAAGAGGCCCAAATTATATAATACAAGCGCTCATACATATTTTATAATATACCCAATCTTGCTATCTTAAAATAAATGAAAGAAAAAAAAATATGAAAATCTGCTGTGTGTGGAAGCTAAAGTGGTGAATAAAATTAGGACTTGGTATTTTGAATTTTATCAGTAATATAATCAGCTGCAGCATCATGCAAGGTCGTTGAACTTTTCTTAATATCGGGAGAGGGGTTTAAGCTTGGCCTCTTAAACCATACGGTCAAGGTTGGACTTGGCTATATATATGTTACACGTTTTTATTTTTAATTAAAATAGAGTTTTTTTTAGGGGAAATAATTTATGCTTATAACATTTTTTTTAAAGACTATGTTTATAACATTTTATTAGATATCAAATCATAAATATACGGTGGAATAATTATTAATATAAGTATTAGAGTTAGCGAATAAAGTGGTTAATTGTGTTAAGGCACGAACCACCTCATTTGTTTGTCTCCAATTAAATTTAACATAAAAACTATGTAAAAATAAATTATAACAATGGTTACGATCATTGAGAATGTTGTGATGTCATTGCATACTCTATGAAAAAAGTCCACCATCTTCTACTAATCAAACTCAAAGTCTACATTCTGTAAACCATGCACCCAAATAATATCACAGTAAAGTTCCAAAATTCCCTCACATCCGCAACACGGGTAGAAGAAGAAATACATATTTTTTAAATTTGACTGTTCGATTGTAAGTTTATAAGATATAGGGTCCGTTTTTTTAGGATTTTTCGAAAGAAAATCTATTTTTTAATCAAAAAAATAACTTTTTTTATTTTTGTAGTGTTTGTTTCAGATTTATTAAAAAATCTATTTTGTTAAAAGAATCATTTTTAGCCTTAAAATGAAAAGTTATTCCTAGTAGCTTAACTTTTTCAAAATCTATTTTTTCTAAAAACAAGAAACTCAAATATAAGAGTTTCAAATCTTTAAAAAAAAAATCATTTTTTAGAGGAAAAAAAATTATGATGGTAAACATACAAAAATAACTTCAATTTTTTTTTAAAAATCACTAAATTCGTTTAACCTAAAATCTTTTTCTTTTTTTAAGTTGAAACAAACACACTCATAATGTTACACCGCAAAATACTATTTTACTTAATACATATTTTTTAAATTTGACTATTAAAATATAAGTTTTTATCATATAAATCATTCATGAAATTTTCTAGGAAAATCTAAAATATTTTATATGCTAAAGTGATCATGTTAATCCAAATTAACTTATCAAAATAAAGTATAATCAAAAGTAATTTTGTAAACTTTAATTCGTCTGAAACTGTTGTGAAACTGTACTCCACCACACGTGTGAATGCGATAATGTTTAAGAAAACTACTCCAATGCAATGAATTTCGCTCATGAACCTCACGAGTTCTGACGACATGACCTAGCAAGGTGAACTGTTTATTTTGGTGGTTAAACATAACAATTCTAAGTGTATGTTCAGAATCACCTATATTTACATGAAACTCGGTGAATCACTGTAAATGTGCAAAAGCTACTGGATAACACAATTTTTTAAATTACGGTGACTCAATTTGAGTCTGATAAACTCACTGTATATCAAATATACATTAAATTTACTTTCATGATGATTTTTTTTTCCTATCAAATATACATTAAATTTACTTTTATGATGATTTTGTTTTTCCTTTCTGACTCTTGAATATGTTGTCCTATGTATTGAAAATGTTTTTGTTTTAATCCCACTAATGAGAATTGGGACCCACGATACTTTGTTATTCTGTCCTGCCTAATGTATAATATGTGGTCAGGAACCTTCTCAACCAAAGCGTCAAGATTGCAGTATCAGTAAATTATTTATATGATCTATATATGGTGTCTGTGTGAGTGTGAAGTATTGACGTGTGAACGAGAGATGATCTTTACATGGAAAATACTTGGTTCAGTTATATCATGCCTTACGTAATAAAGTGAGACGTAGTATGGACTTTTAACATTGCTATAAAGAAGATTAATGACACAGGTGAGTAGAACCTAGCCAAGTCAACCAACTTGCGTGCATGCCGATTTGTTACCTGACTATCTAAAGTCCATAGTGTAGGGTTCGTATTATATCAAAATTGTCAAAGTATATCATTTCTTGAAAATTAAAAGAAGTCATAAACAGAGAAACATAAAGTGAAAAATAATAAGAGAGCTGCTATATGCAGCGAAATTTTTTTTCAATAATTTATCCCGAACTGACGTGTAAGCACTGTGTCATAGAAGTGAATAATTAAGTTCCGTCTTTACTGGAATAAAGGGTGGGTAATGGCTTAATTAACCAATCAAAAAGTTTCGCAATCTCATCGGGATGTTTTCTTTCGCTGTGTTCATCTTTTTCCTAATAAATCACCAATAGTGCACATAATAAACGGTACAACATCTATCAATTATTATCCTACTAAGTGGAGTCGGTAAGATGAACCGAACGACTTTATAGTGTTTTATAAAAAGTCATGTCATTCTTGTAGCGGTCCTTGCTCATTTGAGTCACTGTATTCGAGCTATACATTGCGATGCTTTCGGGCATCGACCTAGCCTTCACACTATTGTGTATTTGATTCATGTCATAGAGATCAGACAAAATATTACGTCTTTTATCTAAATTTAACACATTCCTCTCTTTTTACTTAAACTTGGAATCGAAGATCAATAGTAAAGCTAAACATAGACAAGATTAATTGGTGCACATAATACTACTTAGAGATATATAATTGACCAAAATAATTAATGTTAATTTGAAAGCTACACATATTATGTTCTAACAATAGAAACAAAAAATAAGTTTTGCACCTTCATTTTACCTTCATTTCGAGAGTCCTTTCAAAGTCAATGCAAAGCGTGGAAATTTAAAGGAAGAGAAAACAAATTGAAAAGGAAAACGAAAGGGGAAGGACATGAAATGTTGTAATTTACTCAAAAACGCGTTATTATGGGGACATTGCATGCCTTCATTGTCACAAACTATGATAACTTTGTTGACAACGTCTAGCTTTTCATCAACCTTTTATTGACAGAATCTAACTTCAGAAATCACTGTGGCAAGTCACGTTTTGCAAACTCTTCATTTTATAGTTTTAAGAGCCTCACGGTAGGAGAGGTGCAAATTTGACGTGGCGGAGAATTGCCGCAAAATCAAAGAGACAATACTAGTACGGATGCGGGTGAAATACTGCCACCGTTTTGGAAAACAAACTCAATTTTTTGTCTCAAAATATAAACAAAAAAGACACACATTTATCTTGTTTAATCTTTTTTTTGTCAAGCCTAGTGGCTGGAGCTTCGAACTCTGCCCCTGCATAAATTATGCAATGTCCCTACCAACTGAGCTAAGCTCACGGGGACAATCTTGTTTTTTTTTTAACCATCTTTTTTAAGTTTTTTTTTTTTGGTACATGAATTTTTTTTCATTATTCTTATGGAATTAAATGTAAATTACATTCAATTTTATCTCTCTTTCATTTTCTCCATAATTAATAGCCAATGAAAATTGTTTTTACATCTTCCTATAAATCTTATTCCAAAGAAAACACAAAAAATTATACTTCAAATTCTAATATTTTAGTTTTCTTAATAAGTGTGAATATTATTTTTTTGAATGATGTGTGTGTCTATGTATATATGGTGGATGTATCAAACTGAGAGAAAATGTTATAATAAGATATGAGAGGATTTATTTATGTCCATTGAATTTAATTTAATGGTTGAGATTAAAGTCACTTTTAGTGAAACACATGACTTCTCTTTTCAACAAAACAAAGAGCCATGCACGTTCAAGTCCTCTACTTCCTCTATCCTGACATTTTGTTTTCATGAGTTTTCAAAACCCAACTCCTCCATGATGATGAGGTTGCAACGGCCAACGGCCATGGAAATCAAATACCCAATTACGATGAGAGGAAGGAGAGGACTTCAACGCAGCTCTCTGATGAACTTTTGTCGTTAAATTTTAGGTAATCATAAAAAGAAAATTACAAAAATCATTTTAATAAAAAAAATTGTTATCTATGAATATTTGTATGTACCTCAAAACTCATGGATCGGTCGTGCATATATAAAGTGGACACTATCATATATACCTAACGAAATGAGTACAAATATCATACTATATGTGCCTATAAATACCAATTTACATCTTTACTTCTCACCATTACTATCATCATACATAAAAAACATACTACTTGTAAATCTGATTCACCAAAAGATAGCTTTGTTAGTTTAAGAAGTTCATCGTCGTCTTGAAGTGATCGTGTACATATCCAATGATGCTCCACAAAACTTGTCTCACCTTTTTTATATTGTTACTTGTTTCTAGTATTTGTGTTTATCAATGAAGTATCTCATATATATCCGGTAAAAGAATATTTTTGAAATAAATAACGTTGATACTTCCTTCAGACCTTTAATTGTAACTCAGATCTTAGGCTGACCTGCTTCTCTCATCATGGTGTCGAGAACGAGAAAGACAACCACAATGAGGAATTGTGCTTTGAGCAGTACAACACCGTTTCAAGTTGGACGACAGCGACTCAAGGTGCTGCGCAACGATGTGACTTCCAAAATAGAGAAAACGTTCAAGAGAGAAATAAAACTGAAAAATTAAAGTAGAAACAAGCTGGACTGTTGGATACATCAAACGACTAAGATTGGATTGAACGCGGGATTCTCTGCAGTCAGGGAATCCGCGTCCCATATGTATCCGTCCGAATCGATACATTGTCATCTTCTGAGACCTCCAATTTTTTGAGTTCCCACGACGTCATAATTGTACTTCATGTTTATGATTTATAAGTCGTTTTAAAAAAAAATCAAATTTTATTTTTTCACTTTTAAATAATCAAACAATGTTTCCCTTTCATAGCGCAGTTAACGTGTCTTAGCCTCTTAGGCACATCAGGTGAATTTCTACAAATCTGTCCTGGTTGCGTTCTAACTTTATTGGTCCTTTCGTGTTTTTCCATTGCTGTTCAATGATGAAAGGAACATACATACCTGCCGGCGCAGGAGAAACAAACTTCGTACAAAATTGGTAGACTCAAGATTGTCAATATGAAAGGCTACATTAAAAAAAGCTACCTGAGACAAGGACACGTTTTTCACATAGGCTTTGAGAGCGGGATTGCTTAAGCATGTTTTTTTTTGCAGGGGATGCATTGTAAATATCCGTTGATTTTGAAGCTACACTTTGCAGCTATTAAGTTTTCGCGTTGAAATGGTATCATACTACGCAGTGGCGGTGAACAAACTCATTCCCGAACATACGGTAAATTCTAAGATTAGTCATGTAATAACTTCCCAGTTTTAAATATACAACTTTTGGTGTAGGTTTAATTTGACTTTTGCATTTTAACTGTTTACAAGTTCTCCTAAGAACTTTCTCATAAAGAACGGTGGGTTGTCAGAACCACCATGGTTTTTGAAAAATCAGAAGTTTGTTAAAATTCTAACACACCCACCGTGATACCAACCATAGACTTTTAATTGAGAAACTACTGCAAATTAAAAAGGACCTCAATTATTATCTTCAGAGCTCTTTTTTGTATTTGGTTAAAATAATAGATCATCACTTTACTTTATGTCGAAGTGTTTCCTGTCACTCAGTAGCTCTCGCGTTGCAAAATCAATGTAAGGAAAACCAAAAAATACAATCAACAATTGAAAATCTTCTTCCCCCGCCACCTTCCTCGTATGCTTGAAATGATAACAAGCATGTTATAGGGGTGGAGGAAGTTTAAACTTTAAAGCCTAAATAAACACTAAGTCACATCACTGTGATCAATAGATCCACAAGAATGAACGTCGACTGCTATAAGAAGAAATTTATCTTCACTATGGCTATGCAAATAAGTTAACTAGGGCAATAATATTTAACATTTAAAATAGGCAGTTGGTCTTACACTGATAAGGAAATCTGTACTCAAAATCATGGACAGAAATGGAACTGAAGCCAGAATCTAATATCGGTGAAAATTAATTTCTGTCCATTTTGGAAGGGGGTTGCTGCGGTGGGCTACGCACACCATGTCTATGGACTTCAGGGATATTCTGACTCTGCGAAGCTAGGTATTCCAGTGCTACGACAATATCACCAATGAGTGGACGGAATTTTGGTTGCTCTTGGAGACACATAGCAGTTATAGCAATTGCTTGATGCAAACAGCGGACGGGGAAGTGTCCTTGCAAAAGAGGGTCAGCCATATGTACAAACTTTCTCCGGTCACTAAAATATGGGCGAGACTGGAAAAAAAAAACACAAGTGTAAGAAGTAATTTAGCATGTCAAGATAAATATAGATACAGTCATCTAGAAAGATCGAAGACATACTAGCGTGTCAAAGAGTCCCAGGTAAGGATCATAATAGTTTATTTATGGAAAAGGCAGAAAACATCACATACATCTGTTAATGCTTTTGTAATGAAAGGTACTTCGCTTTTTAATTCTTTACACTCTCAAAAATAAAATAATATATGGATGAATCAAAATGGAATCACCAACATGCAAAGCTAAGGAAGATACAATTAAAAGAGGGTTTATTTTTAAAGAATGTGAAGATAAATAAAGATACAGACATCTAGAAGGATAAAGGACATATTGAGAAGGCAGAAAAATCACATTTTATATGTCAATGCTTTTGTGATGGAAGGTGTTTTACTTTCTAATGTTTTACACTCATATATAAAATAATATATGATAAATATAAAGGGGGGAATCACCAACATGCAAAGCTAAGACAAAACAAATATACTTGAAAGAGGATTTATTTTTAAATAAATTATAGAACTAAATATTTACCCATGAAACTAAGTTTTGCTCTCCTGGTTTTTTACTAGCATCTATTGCCCTTCGTCCAGTAATCAACTCCAACAAAACCACACCAAAGCTGTAGATATCCGACTTAAGAGTTAATTTGCCACTCATCGCATACTCTGGCGCGCAGTAGCCATATGTACCCATCACTCTCGTTGAAACATGGGTGTTGTCTCCAACAGGTCCTAGCTTCGCAAGCCCAAAATCTGACAGTTTTGGGCTGAAGTCGCTGTCTAATAAGATGTTTGCAGATTTTAAGTCTCGATATATAACAGGCGGATCTGCTTTGCAATGGAGATACTCAAGGCCACGAGCTGCTCCAACAGCAATCTTCATCCGAGAACTCCAGCTTAGAGGTTCTTTGTCTTGGGGAAGATCTGAAATGAGAAATAAATTATGATCTAATTGATGTATTTTGTCATCATATAACAAAGTTGGTCTCCAAAAAAATAAAACAAAGGATAATCAAATTTGGGATATAATTTAAGAGGCATTCCTAATCAAACAACCTAATCATTGTTCTTGTAGATTTTACATGTGTCGGCCAAGATATTTATTTATTATCTTTAATTTTACCAAATGTCGACCTACACAAAACTATGATCTCTTTTAATGAGCATAGAATAACCCAAGTTCAAAACTATTCGCACTGGAAAACAAGAAGCTGCTAAGGCCCATACACCATATAGTATTACAATCCCTAAGGAAGAAAACAAATAACAAGGAAGGCACAGTTCTCAGATTTTTGTCTCTTTCTTTAGGGAGAAAAAAATCCTCATGGAGCTTGTTCCTCATTAATATATAGCATTCATATCGGCAAATCAAAGACAGTATTATCATTCACAAAACTAAAACTTAGAAAAGCAAAGAAGTCAACCATTTTACTCCACAGTGGTCCTATTGTCACAAAATTCCTAACACAGTTAAGCCATAAACCAAGTTCAAGCAGCTCTATACTATAGTCCAAATTTTTTAATTCAAGCACAGAATCTCCAATTCAAAAAGAAAGTGGACAAAAGCTTTTCACTGTTTACAAATATACTCTTTATTGTGAATGTAATTAATGGAAGAACAGGGTATCAACAGAAAACATGTACTAATCAACCAAGTTGCTTGGGCTCTAGTGGCAAGGAGCTCATTCCAAGGACGTACCTGGGGAATACCAGGTTCAATTCCTAGGAGGAACAACGCTCGGCCAGTGCGCAAGCCTCTACGCACGAGCTGGATTAGTCGCCCACCATTGGTGGGTCGGAAACCAGTGCAAAAGCCAACAAAAAAAAAATGTACTAATACATAGTTAAAAAAGTTAAAAACTACGTTACAATGTCAAGACAGATGAACCAACTTTTTCACAATAAATAAACAAAGTGTACGTACAATGCTCACAGCTGTTTAGAATCTAGATAAATTTATTGTCATAAACAAAGATGAAAAGCCTTCAGATGTATCATAACTACTATTAATAAATTATTAAGTGACGGCACACGAGTAATAAAAAAACAATTAAAAAGGTTACCAAAAAGATGATCTTCAAGAGATCCCATGGGCATGTACTCATAGACCAAAAGCCTTTGATCTCCATCAGTGCAATAGCCAATTAACTTAACCAGATTAGAATGATGTAGCAAGCTTAACATAAGAACCTCAGTCACAAATTCCTGGAAACCTTGACGACCATCATGACTTAATTGTTTCACAGCAACAAGCTGCAAACATTACAATATAAAAACACATTCATTCATAATCAATTCAAATTAACAAAACCCTAAAAATGAATTACTCAAAAATTACCTCGCCTGTCGAAAGACGACCCTTAAATACTTTTCCAAAACCTCCTTCTCCAATCAAATTAGCTTCCTTAAATCCCCTCGTCGCGGTCGCAAGCTCTCGAAAACCAAAACTAGCTGCTGCAGTGCTGCTTTTACCAGTCCTCACACTCTTCCCCTTTCCCTCTACAAATCCAATAACAAAAAACATAGTATAACTATAATTTAACAGTAGCTTTATATTTCAATATAATATAATTAACAGTAACAAACTAACAATATGATAGTATTAATTTATTTGAATTTGAAAACCCTAATTAATCAGTACCTGTTGCGTTTGTTCCTCCATTCCCTGTAAAATCAAAACAACACTGTCAATAATAATAATAATAATTTAGAAAAATAAAAATTTGAGTAAAAAAATTAGAAGATGAACCTGAAGTATGAGCAGATCGAGAACTATTATCAACTTCAATCCTGCTAACATCTTTTTTCCGAGAAACAAAGCAAGAATAACAGCTCATCTCTTTCACAGAGAGAGTTGAATTCAATTAAATTAAATTAAATTAAAAAATTGTTAAAATAAAAATAAGATCTGTATATTTTTGGTCACAGAGAGAGGAGCTATCAAGCATTTCCCCTCTCTCTCTCTATAAACCTAGTGAAGATGATTAGATCAAATGAACACAGTTTTTTTTTTTTTTTGACGAAATTAATGGAAAAAATATGGTAATTCAGGAAATGGAATAATAATAATTAATAAATGATAAATTAAGGAATTTTAGGAAAACGCGATTGGGGGTGCAAACTGGCAATGACAAAATGGGAGATAAATTCACAACACGCGTAGGAAAAAACAGACCGAAGTTGTTTTGTTTTTTTCTGTTATAAATGGAAACTGAATCAAAACACTGTTTTTGCGGAACTCACTCATTGCGTCTCCACTTTAGATTCATCTTTGATAAGTGGATATGCTTTCTCTTTCTTTGTTGGTGGATTTTTCAGTTAAAATTAAAATTAATTTTTTTATTCGGATACTCTCAATGCGCAGTTGAAGATATTTTTTTTTTAAGAGATTAAAAGAGTCTATCCATATATTAGAGAATCTAATACCATTCACAATGAAAGGTGTTTCACCTATTTAACACTAGCTTAAATACTTTCATTGTGGAGGTACTCCCTCCGGTCACATTTATAAGCAAAAATCAACTTTTTAGATTCATTGAATAATTAATGTATCTAGTCACATTTATAGACAATGTAC
>Ga0209282_1001008_pt1 | contig 14781 bp, 7 predicted proteins | sample Mtrugardesep15_FD_187529 | JGI IMG/M metagenome (GOLD analysis project Ga0209282, IMG submission 187529) | Root nodule microbial communities of legume samples collected from California, USA - M. trunc garden sep15 (SPAdes) (version 2) | ecosystem: Host-associated > Plants > Roots > Nodule...
GTAAACTCCATTCTCACGATATTCTCTTATCCGTTTTCTTAAATTTTATCAAAACAAGTAAAAAGCAATCGAACTGATTTGCTTTAAAGTATTCCCTTATGCAATCCCTTCCATTCCAGTCTTTTTCTTTTTTTATCCCTTGTAGCTCTAATAAATCACTTAAGGGGTGAGCTTGATTCGCTGATGAAAACTCATATTTGGAAATAACTTTTTCAAAGAACTAAATATTTGAGGTTGAGCTTGTTCAATCATTGTTATAAATAAACTTTTCAGGGAAGCAATGATGGGAATGGTGCTTCTGAAAGAAAATAAAGTTTTTGGCATGGAGTTTTAACGCCCCTAAAAATCACCAAATCGAAGGCTTGCCAAAAGGAAGCTAAAAGTATATGAAACATAAGCAAATTAGTAGAATTAAATTAAGGCTGGCTTTAGATTACAATAACAAAATTACTTGAGCAGATCCAATTGGTGCTGCTACTTTTGCTGTATTACAAAAATCCTAAAACAGAAACTTCATGTGCAAAGTATGGACAAATCATATTTACATGTTCCGCAACCACAACCTGTGTTAATGTTAGGCATTAGTCTTCTACTGTCTGGATCTCACCCATCATAATCCGGTTAATAACGACACTGAATCCCAAAACTGTGGCACTAACCTTTTTCCCTTTCTTACCCTTCTTTCCACCTTTTGAGAAGGATCTATCTGTCTGTCCCAGATCCTGTAAATTTATATTTCCTTTTGCTGTATTACAAAAATCCTAAAACAGAAAATTCATGTACAAAGTATGGACAAAACATATTTACATGTTCCGCAACAACAACCAGTGTTAATGTTAGGCATTAGTCTTCTACTGTCTGGATCTCACCCATCATAATCCGGTTACTAACGACATTGAATCCCAAAACAGCGGCATTAACCTTTTTCCCTTTCTTACCCTTCTTTCCACCTTTTGAGAAGGATCCATCTGTCTGTCCCAGATCCTGTAAATTTATATTTCCAGATATCACGCCACCGACTCTCTGATCATTCCGAGTCTGAAAAGCTATTTCCAGAACTTCAGATGGCAGTAACTCCATGTAATTGAGAAATTTATCGACGAATTCATGATCTGGGTCATATGATCCAAGATTTTCTATCAGAAAAATCTCTGCTTCGGATCTTGATTGCTTCAAGCAAAATTCTAGGAAACTTGTATCTGCCACCCCAAGAAATATAGTAAAATTGACATTAATATGAGATTCAAGTATTTATACGTTTGGGAGGTGGCTTTTGGAGAGCTAAGTCTATATCTTGATATGTATTTGAAATTTTTAAAAATAAAATAAAAATTGAAGGAACGACGTGATAAATTATCATATAATATTACAATCACTTTTTTAATCAATGTTAGAAACATTTTATAATTTCTATAATGTAGAAATGAAAAATAAGTCTACCCCTCTAAAACCCAACTCTTAGCATTTGGAAAAACATATGTCAGATACTCTTCAGTGAACCTAAATCTGGATTTATCTATCAAAATACAAAATTAAAACAAGATAAAATGGTAGGTACCTTTTGTCCCAAGAAGCCTCGCACATTCATTCTCACACCAAACTCTGAAGTCCATGGCTTCTGAAAATTTCAAACAGAAAAATAGCTCAATATCTTTCGGCAATCATCATACCAAGCAACAAACACACATAAAGAGTACAAAATTAGACAGAACTGGACAGCGAGTGAAGTTAAGAGTTAAAATAAATACGAGCAATCTTTACCAGAGTTCCTAGTCATGGCATCTTTTTTTAATTTCAGCAATGATTGAGAAGAGACAGGTGATGATGACAACAATTGCTCTGTTGGTTTGCTACTCCCTGATTTTTGATGGCTTAATGATCCAGGCGAATTACCTTTGGGAGCATTTTTGGAACCCCAACTCCCCTGGCTTGCAAGTTGATGGAAATTTGGCCTGCTTATACAAAGACAACAAAATTAATATTGAATCAACTTATCATCAAAAGTAGATTTTCACACACCCTGCCTAATGTTGCATGTGTTTGTGTCGCTTCTAAATACACAAATGCTCTCATACAGAGAGACCATATCCAAGGCAGTATAGAAATAATAAATTTTCTTAGATGTTTCACCCAAGCCTTAACGTCCTATCATAGTTTTATCACAACTGATAGTTACAAAGAGCTTTGTTTCTAAGAGACTGATGTTTAGTTACACAGTTGCAGAGAGCTTCCTTTCTAAGAAACAAAGACCTCTTATTATGATTGGTTATGTTAATGAACAAAATTTTAGAGATGTATAATTAACGGATACCAAAATACTAAACTATTTCAGTACAGTAGCAGCAAAGAAAATAAGTCTGATCAAGCATAAATATTGAAGAATTGCAAACATAGTGTAAAATGAATATACAACAAACACTAATATCACTACAAAGAGATAGAAGTCGTACTGCTTAGTTTCTAGCTTAGATTGCTCAATTGGACCCCAAAACATGTCATCATCCCCTTTGTATTTTGAATGAGAAGCTTGGGAGTTTATGTGGCTAGAAGATGCAACTTTTGATGGAGTTGAAATTGTCCGTGAAGGACCACTACTTTGAGCGACTTGGGCAGGCTGTGATTTCTGAGGGGTAGTAAATTGGTTTGGGGGAACTGCAAAAGAAGACTTTTTCTCCTGTTCCTTTAGAATGTCCCTTAATGACAGTGGTTTAAGAACCTTACCAGAATCAGTTGTCCAAGCTGGAGAAAGAGATGGGCTTGTTGGCTCTCCCCTCCAAAGAACAAAATCTCCCAGAGAGGGTCCTGAAGGTATAGTAGGCAGTTGTTCTTTCTCATGCTGCACAGAGCGGGAGCTTTTTCCCTTTTCAATGGGACTTAAACTTATTAGTGTTTCACTAGAAGCAACTGGCTTTGAAATCTTAGACCCTGAACCCTTTGATTTTGTAGATTTTTTCCGGCTCCTTTTAGCGTCTTTAGCTTCAATGAAGTCTCCGTCATCAATTGGTTCTAAATGGGGAGCTAAATATTGTGAGAATGATGTACTGTTTGGACCTGTGCCATCTCTTCCATTAAAAATCTCCACGTCTTCTGCCAATAGATCATGTAATGGACTTTTCTTGCTCTTGCTATTTTGAGAAGTTTTGCTTCTGACCAGATTTTCGGTATTACCCGCTTCTTTATGATTTTGACTAGACACCTTTGTAGAGTCTGGATTGGCGATAACTCCAACCCAGGGAGTGGTCACACTATGGGAATTGACAGTAGTAGCAACCTCAATTACAGGCATCTCTGTCTGTGCCTTTTTCTGTTCTTCTTGTTGAATTTCTATTAAAGACTTTGCCTTGAAACCAGGAGCAGGTTTCCAAGCTTTCCCTGAAGGCAATTCAGTATTCTGTGAGGCAAAAGGACTAAATGACTTTGAGTCATTCTCAACAACAGTTTCAGTGATGCTTTTCGGAATGTTAGCAGGGAGGTCACTAACTTCTTGATGAACAACTGCCTTTGTGATGGCAGTTCTGGATAGACTGTCCTCGCCGCTTGTTTGTTTATGTGTTTCATAATCTTCTTCATCCCTATTGACCTCCTTCAAATTGGTTTCAATATAGTTTGGCTTTTCAGATTCTGAATTCTTTGATTGCTGCAAAGTCACATTTTTTAGCAATCCCATTGTTTGACCCGAAGATTGGGATTTTGAAGATTTTTGCTTCTTTGATTTCTTCTCAGTGGCCTTTTTGGGTTCATGCAATTCAATATCTCTTACATCCACCACATATGGCTCAACATTTGATATGACTCTTCCACGTAGCTGCCCTTCAACACTGTCTGGTTTAAGCTCCACATCTGTACCCAGTTGACCAGCCAGTGGTAACTCAATCGTACAAGATGTCGAAGACACTGCCATAACAGGTTCAACACACAGAGCAGGTATGGAATGCTCACCAGACTCTGAAATTGCATTCACAAGAGTACCATCAGCCCTACCACTGTCACCTGACATCTGCTCCACATATTTAACAGTACAGTTAGAAGCAGAAACTGATGTCTGTGGAATATTAGGTTCTTCTGTGGTTCTATTCTGCTCATGCACTTGGAAACTTCCACCAGAAGCAGATGCAGGCAATGTTTCCTTCTGGTACTTTTCATTAATTTGCTCGGGAAGAGCAGTGCCCCAACTATTTTGATGACTAATATTCCCAAACAATTGATGAGGCAACTGCAGAGAAGGTTCAATGTTTTTATTATAGCTAGTACCTTGGCTTTCTTGCAGAGCTAAATTCAAAGACTTGGTACTAAGCTCATCATGCACACTGGGAATTGGTGTCTGAGAACTCATAGGAAACATCTCATGAGGTGGTTGACGTTGAGAAGGTTCCACATGCAAATTCCTCATTGGTATTCCACCACCCTGCAACTGTCCATAAGATAAATCAGCAAAGTGCTGGTGTGATTGTTGCCCCTGCAGCACTTGAGAAAGCAGTTGTTGCTGGTGCATCAACAGTTGTTGCTCTTCTTGCTGCTTCAAAAATAGGATTTTATCTAATGAAGGCATTTGTTGTGCAGGAGAAGTGGCCTGAGAATGCAACTGCAGCAAGTATTGCTGTTGCAACATGTTCACTATATGGGGATCCTGAGACAAAATACTAGATGGGTTATCTGCAGTTTGAGCTATTAAGTTGTTTAAAGACAATTGGTTCGGCGCTTGATACATTTGTTGTTGCATTCCAAATGGTATAAAATTTTGATCACGATGCAAGGCAATGTTATGCTGAAGGAGATTCAGTCCACCTTGTAAGAGATAATTAGACCAACCGGAAACACCATTATTTAAGCCTGTAGACGCCCAGTCAGATAGTCCTTGGATACCAGAGATCAACTCAGAATTTTGGAATTGATGCTGTAGAGAATTGTTGCTCAAAGAAGACATGAATTTTGAACGTGGTGATGCATCTGGAACAGTGTCTGATTTTGGAGGAAAGGATGCTGCATCAATCCCTGGCAAATATGGATTAGGATTTGATAAGGACGTCTGTCGTTCAAGAGCCATCCTCTGGGCCAACAAGTATGGGTTGTTTCCACCATCAACTCCTGATGGGCCCAAATTAGCCGAATTGCTTCCAATAAATCCTTGTATTCCTAAAAAGTACGCAGCAGTTAGGATAAAATATGACCGTCTAAAACATAAATGAATTTCACAATATATAGTACATATTACTGAGAGAAATGATAGTATATGGCATACTTTTATATTGAAAATATTTAATTAGCAGTATTAACCTTCTGATAATGTCAGGTCTTCAAGTGGGGGACTGTTCTTGCTACCAGACATGAGTGACTCCAAAAATTTATTTTCAGCTTCAGTAGCAGAACCCAATCTATGCATGGAATTATTTCTCAACATCTCAACCTCACTCGGCCCAGTATGAATATTCCCAGAGGTACTAGAACTTTGCCGAACAGGTGCCTCTGTAGTGTCAAGTTTTGCTGTAGGGAACCCAGCTGCTGGTCGGGCTTTAGCTCGTAAATGGGGCATTACATCACCAAGTTGCAACCATGGTGAGTCAGCTGCTGCACTTTCCAGACGAACTAGTAAATCAATACCAAAATATCCAGCCTCGAACCATCCAATAATATCAATTCCTTTGAATGGACCTTGAACTTGACCTCGAGGATCTTTATAGAAAAGGGATAACTCCTCTGGAGGAGTCTGTGGACCTCTCCTGGTTTCCAGTTCAACATCCATAAAGCCATTTAGTTGCCTTTTAATAGTTAAATCTTCGCTAGATTGCCACTTAGCTCCATCTCTGGTATCGGATAAATAGTCCAAATTATTTTCCCACTGAGTACGAAAATCTTTTGGCTGGTGTGACCATTTCATATCTGAGTTTCTTGACTTGGCATCACCAGGCACATCTTTGCTATCATGCACGAGACTGTTTGGTTGTTCACACAGCGATGTGGCATGCCATCCAGTACCAGGATGAACAGAAATATTTTCTTCAAGGGTTGATTCTTTGTTAATATGCACCTCATCAACTACTTTATAAGATCCTCCATCTTCACCTCTATCTGCATGAAAAGTGAAAATTATTTCTGTGGGGAAGAAATCCCTTTCAGACACATGAAATTCTAACTTCATACTTGCCAAATACAACAAGGTATAATCCATTAAAGTGGGGAAGAAAACTATTTTTGTCTAAAGCATGAAAGTGAAAACAATAAGACGGGATAAATAAAGTAGTAAATCATAACAGAAGCATAAAAGGGGGAGTGAGAACCATTAATAATAATAACATACAAAAAAGTTCAACCATATAAGGGTGAAGATACTGTTGGAAATAAGATTATTAATTTACCTGGGAGAGGTGCATTTCCAAACTTCATTTGTCTTGAATGTGTAAATTCTGTTGAGTTCCGTCCATCTTTTGGCACCTGAGGTGCACTGCTGCTAGTTATTTCCCCTTTGTCAATACCCTTTAAGACGGTCTGTTTCAAACAGAAAACCAATCTAATAAACCATTAGAAATGGTTGTATCATCCAGAAACAATATAGAGTAACGACGATTACCAGTTCCTCAGAAGTTGGTGCACAGAGAGCTAGAGGCTCCAATGGTTCATCTTGTGTAAAAGGAGGAACCTGCACAAAATCATCCACTAGTTTTATAGCTGTATGCACATCAGTCACTCTGTACACATCAAGGATATTAGTCCTGCTATATCTAAATGAATGAGCTTCTCCACGCTCACTTTCAACTTTATCTGATACAATTTGAGGGTATTGAGAATGCATATACGAGCTATGTATAGGGCTCCCACCAGAACCAAACCGGCCACGTACGAGATTAGCAACTGGATCCTCTCCATGGCCCCGCCCAGAAGAAAATATAGGCACTTGTTTGCTGGGTGTCACATTCTGGTGATGGGAAGGCTCTGTTCTTCCACTTCCACGTCTTTGGAAGGAGCTGGGTCTCCATGGCGAAACACGACCCCCTTCCTTTTCATCCTTACCAGAATTGGAATTGTGAGACAAAACCTTGTCCTGGTGCAGATCCCCATTTTTACCAGAGTCATTCCATTTTTCAGGCAGAACTTCAGGCTCCTTCTCATCAGGACCCCAGCGAGAGGTCCACCTACTATCACGCCGCTGATCTAAATTCATTTCTCTATTACCCGAATCATTCCATCTATCAGATGTACTACGACGTGTTTCTCCGAAGTTTCTTGCTGATGGGTTATCCACCCATCGGTCTACTCTCCGAGCATCACCTATGACCTTGTCACCATCCCTCCATCGATCATTACGTAGGGAGGACTTGGTATCTCGCTCTTCATCTCGCCAACGGTCATGACGTCCACTTTCAGAGTCAAGCACAGATGGCCTAAAGACATCTTTCCTCTTATGATTGTCATGCCCATCCTTTCCATTTCCAGATGTCTTGACCGTCTCTGAGAGATTTCCAAATGATAGAGTCGAGATCACATGGCTTTCCTGAGAGGAAAAAAAAACTAACCTTTTAGCAATTATAAAATATATCTGAAGTAAAATGTGCACAGAAAAATTCAAACATAGCGAGTAGTAATAATTGTTACACACCACAGTTCCTGCTCCAGGTTTTCCCTCCACTGGCTTTGGGGGAAGCCACTGAGGTGAGAGTGGAAGAGGATTGTCAGAGCCTTGGAGATCTGCACATGTGTGATAAAAAGCTTCAATTAATTATTAATAGTGAATGAATTGAATTTTTTAATCAATTTCAAATCTTTTCCTACCAAACCAAAATCTAGAGAAGTTAAACTAAGGGCCTGTTTGGATTGATTTATCAGAGCCTATCTATTCACATAAGTTTGTGAGACTGTTTGAAAACAAATTATGCCATTTTTCTGGAGCTTTTTTTTCCAGGTTATTTTCGTAAGTCGTCAAAAATACCTTATAATAACAGCTTATAGCATATACAAAACAATTTAATTTTATCTTTTACTATAGAAATATAGAAATAGCTTATGTAACCTTATACGGAAGAGCTTATCACGATAAGTGCTTCTGCTATAAGTTGCAAATAAACAGGCACATTTACAAAATGGCAAATAAACAAGAGAGTGAATCTAAAACTAGAGTCACAGATTAAGCTAACTATACTAAAAAGCGGTGGATAAAAACGCAGTAATAAATATATAAATTAAGTAAAAATCTAACAGCAAACAAAAGACATAACATTTGATATGAAGCTAAAGTTAGCACAAAAAAAAAACTATCGAACTTAAAAATTACAATTTTTTAACACAGTGTGAAGCAGTAAGTTTGTAGTGTTGAAGCTGAGAAAGAAATAATCGAAATAAGCATAGAATTAACCGAAAAAATCGGTAATAGATAAATATGAAACATGGTTGATCGGTGATGAAGAGAAGTGGCGGCAGAAGAGAACCTTTGGAGAGCTGAAAGGAAGGAGCAGTGGAGATGTGAAGGGAAGTGGCGGAAGTAGAGTTAGACATGGTTGATCGGTGACGAAGAGATTCTGATTGCAACTGAATTCAAGAATGCAGTGCGTGCGGGTGAGGTAAACTCAAAGATAATTGGGTTGAGTGAATATTAATAACTTAACTTCTTTAAGTTATTAATGTCTTCAACGCAAATGGATGACGATGAATTTTATCAATGTTTAGGTCCACGTTCACGTTTGTCGTGTCAATCACGCGATGCTTTGTTTAATAACTGCCATTAATTAAGAAAGTGAATCTGCATCTCACGTTTTTTATCTAAAGTAAAAAAATTGAAAACAAATTCAACTGTAGATGTAACGATTTTGTTGTGGTGTAATATCTAAATGTTACAACAAGTGCATTTTTAAGCTTTGAGGAGGGTATCATGAATGACTATGCTGAGCTACCTGATGATGATGTTACAGTAATTAATTGCTATCAATCACAGTCCCACTTGAGTTTTATTTGAGATGGAGACTTTACCCTCAACAAACAAAGTGTTAAGGTGAGTAATTCTGAGTTGATAAACTGGTGCAGAGGGTACATTTGAAGTGGAAGGGGTTTGGCGTGGCGTGGTGGTGAATTTTTATGAGCGTCGTCGCACGCGAATGGGGCTGATGATTGGAGTAGTATTTTTCTAGATTTTACGCGTCATCAATGTCTCACAAACGCCATTCCACTCCCTCCGTCATTTAATAGATGGTCCATTTGACAAACTTTTACCATATTTTTTTATTAATTCACAAAGATAAATACTGATGTTGAATTCGTCTCGATGAATATTTTTAAAATATTAAATTTTCATAATTTTTTTTAGTATAAAATTGAAAATATCAAATATAAAACATGTATTGGTACGTGTGTCGGAAACTAAATCATATGGGACAGATGGAAGTACTACTATAAAATAAGGGTTTTGCTAACGACTGCCTTAAGGACACTCTTTAAGGATATTCAATTAAGAAACTATTCATTAAAAAAACTTAATATTTCAATTTTCGATGCGTTGAATGCACAAATTTATGTAAAAACTTGCTGTTTAAAATCCTTAAAGAGTGTCTTTAAGGTACTCGTTAGTATTTCCTATAAAATAAAGAAGGTCCTGTTAATCGGTGCCAGAGGTCAAACACTAAGTAACAAAAAAAAAAAAGGTTATGCTAACCCATGTCAAAAGACATTGATTAAGGAAACTACAAAGTAGGTTTGCATTGAACTTAGCAATTTTTAACCGTAAATCTATCACTTTTTACCATTTTTTAATTCAACATTTTTAAATTTATTCTCTTAACCAATGTCATAAGAACACTCTTTGCATTTTCCAAAAAGAAATATTTGCATTGAAAACACCATCTTTTATTTTTTTTTTTAATTTTTGACTACATAAGTTATAAGATATTCGTACTATATTTGGTTTTTTTAATTAATGTATCAGAGGCATCAGTTAACATTTTCCAACAAAAAATCGGTGCTTCAATCATAATAATTGACAAATTTAATAGATTTTAGACAACTTTTTTATATTTTTATTTTTATTGTGTTCTCAACCTTTGTTTGGTTCAGCATCTTGTTGTCTCAAAAGCGCTTTTGGTAACTTTAAAAGTGAAAATCAGCAATTCCACTTGTTTGGTATAACTTCTCACATTAATTTTCATCTTCAAAAACAATTATGGTTGTGAGGTAGAGAAGAGAAAACTATGAAATACGTCGAGTTTTGTTGTGGTTTGGAAACGGAGCTAGACACTCGTTTATTGTGTGAGGAACAACGACCATAAGAAAATAAATGGTTAAAATCGCAAGATCTTTGGGACACAAATATCTTGGTTAAGCTTTATTTTGTCATTCATTTTGGCATAATAAGGTGCAATTATTTCATAAATAAGTTATACCGTGTAAAAATGATTAAATATACGAAGACGAGATACGATCTATCTATGAAACTATGAAATCTCTTAATCTTCTTATTGAATTGAATTGATTTTCAATTTATGTTAACATCTTAAACATGTCAGATGCTTCATTTTATTTTTTGAGATAAAAATGATCAAGATATATTTTTCCATTTATTGTCAAAGTGTCATCAAGTTCACATATATAAGAATGTTTTAAGTCCATAACTTCATATTTGTTGGAATGTGTTAATTTAATTTTAGATTATATACGCATAGTGGTATATATTATACCCGTGGAGGTATATATATTATACCCGTTGGAGTATAAAAGGTTGTTACAAGTTAGTTAGGCAATTCAGCTAAGTTTGTTATGTTAGTTTAGATAGTTTACCAAGCAAGCAAATGCATGAGTCTTCTATAAATAACTTCTATGTTGTATGCATTTGTAACTGAAATTGAGAAAGCAATAATACTCCTCTCATTATTCTCAAACCCTTAATCTCTTAATCTCAATCTCTTCTTCTCTATGTTTTTATTCTTTCAAAATCAACACAAAATCATACTTTGTTCCAACAATTGGTATCTCGAGCATTAGTTTGATCCTTTAAATCCTGCAACAATGGTGAGCACGTTCAACAATCTACCAGGAACCTTACCTATCTTAGATGGCAATAATTACGATAGGTGGCACAAGCGGATGAAGGTATTGTTTGGTTCCCAAAATGTTTTGGAGATTGTTAATCTAGACATACAAGATCTTGCTGAGAACGCAACTGAAGTAAAAAAAATGCGCACAAAGAATTGAAGAAAAAAGATTACAAGAAAGTATCAAATGAGAGTGAAAGTATCAAATTATATTAGAAGATCAAATTTGATGGAATGAGACATTTACAATAATTAAACCAAATTAAAATTGTACTAACAAAAATGACAAATGATAATGAAAATTGAAAAGAGAAAGAGGGTGCATATACGGCCCCAACCCCGAAGAATTAAAAGGTGAGAGGACGCGAAACCCGGTAAAAGACACAAGTGGGTAGACTGAGTGAATGAGTCTGACAGAGTAGTACATTACACCAAACCTCTGCCTTGGCCTCACTATTCTATCGCTTCTCTTCTCTACCCCACGTTACGTTTAACCTTTCCTCCCATAATAACCATGATATGGTGTGGTTACTTACTGCTGCTTCCTTCCATTCTCCGTCTCCTTCAGATCGCATTATTACATTTTAACCGCGCTAGGAGAGGTAAAAAAACAAATTAATTTTTTTTTGGGTTTACAAATTAAAAATATATACTCCTCAGCGTATGTTTATACACAATTTTAAACTTAAATTTCTTTAATAATCTAGTAAAAAAAATTATGAAATTTTGATATTTTGAAAATATTTATCGAGATGAATCTAATAATATCTTATATGCTATATTTTGTTTTTATATACTAATAGAAAAATAGAGTCAAAACATGTTACATGAATAATATACATTTTTAATTTAGTCAAGTAATAAGAGACGGAGGGGATATATTGGTGTAGGAGGCATCAATTTAGTTTTTTTTTTTTTTGGGTACAATCATCAGTTTACTTCTTATATTTTGTTTTACCTCGTTTTAACTCTCTCGTATAAACAGTACTCCCTCTATTTTAAAATATATGTCTAATGTGCATTATTTATTTGACTTACTTTGACTCTATTTTTTAAGTAATGTATAAATTCAAATATTAACATATGTTTGATTTGTCTCGACAAATATTTTCAAAATATTAAATTTTTATAATTTTTTACTTTAGATAATTAAAGATATTAATTGTCAAAATTGTGCATTATCATATGTGAAGTGATTGACTTGAAGATGTATTTTGAAACGAATAGAGTATTACTTACTACTCCCTGCGTCCCTTATTACTTGACCTAGTTGACTCTCTCACGTATGTCAATGCACAATTTTAAACTTAATTTTTTTTAATAATCTAGTAAAAAAAATTACGAAAATTTGATATTTTAAAAATATTCATCGAGACAAATCTAACATTTTATATGTTATATTTTGTTTTTATATATTAGTAAAAAAATAAAGTCAAAACATGAAATTTGAATAATACACGATTTTAAATTAGGTCAAGTAATAAAAAACAACTATATTATTATTTGGACATTCAATTTTCGACATTTTGATATTGTATATTTTGGTGTCCACTAAAATGCCACTTGATTCGCTTTTTGAATTGTTTATTTATTTCTTAGTCGACTGAAAAACCGTAATTATTTGTATTATTTTTATTAAAGTCTATAGTACTAGCTCAGAAGGGTGTTTGGTTTTATAACTTCCAACCTGGATTGTGGTCAAAGATATTGTTCTATTGCTTTTAATATATTTAGGTAGAGAGAGAAAAGAAGAGGGTTTTGCTGCATTAGAAAGAAGTTTTTTCTACTTTTGTGTTTGTGAATCAACGGAGAGCTGATGTAGAAAATAATAGAAGTATTTATTTATATGGGGAAAAAGAGACAGAAAACGAAGGAACTTTCATCAGTAGCGCTAGCTGAGGATGCTGCATCAACAGAAGCTCCTCCTCGTCGGAAGAGAGGAAGGCCTCGTAAGGTTGTTGTTGTTCCGGAAACTAAGGAAGTAAAAGAGGAAGAGGATACAGTAAACTCAAACAAGAAAGATGAAAAACATGGGAAGCAGCAACAAGAGGAATCAACAACATGCACAAAGGAAGAGGAAGAAGAGAGAGAAGAGGATATTCAACTTCCAAAAGTAGAGGAGCCATCTAGAAGCAGGGCTAGGAGGAAAAGCAAACCCAGAAAAAGCACTTAAATTCTAAATTATTATCTTTTTCTCCTCGTTTTATGATTTTTTTCTTCTTTTTTTATTTTTTTTACATCTCCAGAATATAAAAGCTGAAAAATTAATTTGTTGGGGACGTTACATGCAGTAGGCTTATCTTTCCTTCTACTAGGTAGTATTCCGTGTATTGTTTTCATTGACACGAAGAAAAAGAGTTAAGATAAATAGACTTTGTAGATTTCGCTTTATTCCTTCACTGGTTAAACCAAGTGTGGATTGTGAATGATATATGTTGATGATGATATTGGTTGGTATTTCTCTCATAATCTTCTAGATCTCGGCTTTTATTTTATTATATTATATTCTACGACATGCATGTGATGATGAACAATAAATAGTATTTCTATATTTTTACCAGTCTCCTACAGTCCTAATTAGCTGTATGTATTGTAGCGCACTCCAGAATCTTTGTTTTTTTTGTTTTATTAAAGCATATATGTTTGTAATACTAATGTGAATTGAAATGGGGTGATGCTTGCTACCCCAAAGTGCTGCCCTTGCAAAGAAGGGTAGTAGAGTAGTAGTGGTGGTGGTACAAAAGCTATGATTTTGGTTATGGGACATTTCAATTTGCTTTCAACCATTCAAAAAAACATATATTTGCTTTCAATGGAGGAGTCTGTGTTGTTTAAAAGAACAAAATAATATAAGTTGTGGGGATGTAAAACAAACAATAAAATAAGTTGGGAGGGCACGTGAGAGGCACGCATACACCAGTGAAGAATGAAGAAAGGAAATGGAGTGAGGGTGACGTGGGTGGATGGGGACTACTCCATTGTCCACTTTCAATTTCAAAATCAAAGGACGTCACGTCTTGCAACTTGTAACTGCAATGCTGCTGTGCCTCTTCTCTTGTCATCCATCAGGCTCACAGGAACTTCTTGATTTTTCATCATCCAAATTGTCAATAATTTGAATGGTTTTCACAGTACATTCAACAATAACCGCTTTTTCAACTATGTTTTTTTTTTTTATGGATAAAAAAAAAGACAAGTAAGCATTAAAATTTACCTATAAGTGAAGGAGAATTTACCTATAAGTAAAGGAGTTGGAGTTTAAACTCTCATTAATACGTCGGACCAGGTCCAAATCCACTCACATGAGATTGTGGGCAATTGACTCCACTAATGTTAATGTTATATTTGTTGAAGCATTGCCCCTCTTAAAATAATATATTGCCTCCATGAATTGAAAATTTATACCATAATTGTTTTTCTCATGAATTATACATAATAAAATGTGTAAAAATATTTGAGATGAAATTTTGAATGATTTATTCAAATACATAGAATAGAAAGATATATTTTTGATAGTGTTGAATACAAGCAAAATTTTATGATACTTTTTTTTTAAATATAAAAACACGTGAAAAACAATTTTAATTTGTAGATGTTAAAGAATTTTTAATTTTGATAGTGTTTATAATCTCAATTATTTTTTTCAACAATAATGATATTATTTGATCACTTACACTTTCTTCAAAATTTTGTATAAATATTTATTATATAAAATCTTTTTCTAAATTTCTGAATCCATCACGGCTTTCGACCTTACAATTTCAACATTTTATCA
>Ga0209282_1001010_pt1 | contig 14778 bp, 12 predicted proteins | sample Mtrugardesep15_FD_187529 | JGI IMG/M metagenome (GOLD analysis project Ga0209282, IMG submission 187529) | Root nodule microbial communities of legume samples collected from California, USA - M. trunc garden sep15 (SPAdes) (version 2) | ecosystem: Host-associated > Plants > Roots > Nodule...
AACAGTGTCTGTTAGGAGAAACTCCTTTCCATTCTTCATCTGGACAAAAGCATATAAACAAAGCACAACATGTTAAAATACCTAAAATTGAACCCACACAAGACTCGGTTTCTTGCATGATAACAAAAAAAAAACAAAAAAAAAACATCATTAACAACGAATTTTGATCATCCCACAACCAAGGGACACCGTAAACAGAGAAAATGACTATGCTGTAAGGTAAATGATGATATGAAATTTTGGACTAGTTCTTTATTAAGAAAAGAATAGAAGTTGGTATTTGAGTCTCATTATAAATTAGAAGCACATACACAATAGCACAATAGTTGAAAGCATTCAACAATGAAGACAATGTCTAGGTTGTGAATAAAAATGTAATATTATCCAGGTAATTTTTTACTTACCTGTACTCTCCTTGTAGTTGGATCTAAAGTTGCAAATAGTTTATCCTCGGCAAGAACATCTGCTCCAGTTAATTGATTCAAAAGCGTACTCTTACCAGCATTCGTATAACCAACCTAAAATGATGGCAAATCTTTATCTTATAAGGCTTACATTACCATAATACAAAGGCAATATCAGTCTAAAAAAATGGCCTGTTGCAAAACTAACCAAGGATACCACTGGCACAGGTACTGAGAGACGCCTGTTACGGTACTGCTTTCGGTGTTTCCTAACAGATTCTAGCTCCTTTTTAAGAACACCGATCTGTCAAAGCCCATGCATTAGATGTTTATAAGAAAAAAAGTTCTAGGGAACAGAAATAGCCATAAATTTTAGAGAAATGCATAATGTATGAAACTGGTAGGTTACGAATCATAGTATTGCACTAGCATATATCATAATAAAACAATTGAATGAAGCTGATTTTTTGTAGCCTTGCAGATAAATTTGACAATGATCAGATAATAATGTATGCTTACTTGGTTACGCAAAATACGTTTGTCCACTTCTATCTGTTTTTCACCCATTCCCTTCACCTGTCCTCCTGATTGACGCTCAAGATGAGTCCACATTTTTGTTAGACGAGGTAGTTGGTATTCCATTTGTGCTAATGCAACCTAGAAATCAAAAGAAGGTAGAGTTATCAGAATAGGGGTCTAAGTTTCTCCTATTTGCCAGAGCTCTGTTTCTGGTAATAACACGAAATATATAATTTGGGGACTTATATTTCAAAATAAAACAAAAAATAATATTGTAATTCTTAGAGTAAATGATCAACTAATTAATTTTCATAAAAAAAATATTAAAATAAGTGATAATATAAACATAAAACACCATAGGGAAGTCCTCTTTTGCATTTATATGTCAATTAAGTGGATCACATTGCCAAATATTGATCAACAGTTATTCAGGATACTGATTACTGATATACCCTATTAAAAACAAAGGACACTGGAGAAACCTCCTTTTTAATTTATAATTACCTGTAAAGATGCTTCATGTGTTGCCGCTCGCTGATTAAAGATATCAAGGATTAGAGCAGTTCGATCGCAAACTCTAACATCTCCACCAAAAACCTTTTCCAGGTTGCGCAGTTGCCTAGAATCAGCAGGGATCAGCAATTTTATGTAAGATTCAGAATGGCATTCCTTGCACAACAATGCAACTATAATAATAAATTATTCATTTTGGGTGTAGTCACTGTAGCGGATCGATACAATGCAATGTAGAGCAGAACAGCCTGGATCTATAAAAAAAACATAAAGGAAAATAATACGAAATATGCAGCATAGTCTAAGCTACCTCACCACCTTACTGAAAATCAAAAATTTCCAAATAATCACTCACTTATAGTGGAAACCGAATTTTACAGATCCTCCAGAGCAACCTGGCTCTTATGGTTCCAATTATCTCAAATCAAAGCTAGTAGACATATCAAAATGTAACTTTTTATTTAACTTTTATGTTCAGTTCCGAAGACAAACTACTTCAGTAAATGAAATAGTCAAATGCCAACAAAAAAAAAATGGTAGTATGAAAAAATAGTCTTGACGGAAATATGCACTTGGATAGCATAAATATGAGACATGGAAAAAATTTCCCTTACCCAGCTGATAGCTCATCGTCAAATATCACAGTTTCAACGTCCAATGCATTAATTGCACTCTTAATTTCAGAAACTTTGCCAGAACCAATGTATGTCCTAGGATTTGGAGAAGCAAGCCTGTAACATTTAGATTAACTCTGAAACTGAGTCATATGACAATATGTTGTCTCAATAGAAGAAGAAAAAAGGGAACTGAGACATATGTCTCTAACAACTGATATGTTTCAAAGAGAAGAAAGACATGATTATTGGTTATGGCATGTAAACAAATACTGTGCAATTCAAAGCAACGGTATTTTTAATGAAATCCTTTGATTAATAATTATCTTCAGTGTGATGAAAGAGAGGAGTCTGAGGAAAAATGTTGCATAGCAATCAGTAATACATCTTCATCATTGGGGCACAGTTTGATTCTAGTATTCTTCCAACCAAACTCACAAAATGAAAATGAAAATATGGTTGGGTAAAGTAGAAAAAAATACATATACAGCCACGTATACGAGCATAAACATGCAATGTTCTATTAACATATGAAGAAGAATCGAAAAAATAAGTAATGAGATACAACAACAGCATCATATAGCTTAAAAGAAAGCGGTATTCAACTGCATGACAATAAACAACAACAGAAGAGTTTAATAACTACACACTAACAGTATAATTAATTTTTTAATTGTATATTATCCAATCATATTTCATTGTGTTACAACAATGCAAAGAGATTTTAAAAAATAATATTATAATGTGATAGTAAGACATGATTGGATAACTAATGACATAAACACTCCTGATATTGTTTTGAAGAGCTTATGAAAAATGCTTATGACATGTCCATAAGCTCTTGAAGATAGTATATGAAAACAGCTTCTAACTTATATGAAAATAATTTGACTTTATTTTATCTCTTGTTATACGAATAACATATACATAATGCGCTTATGTAGTTATGTTATAGCACTTAATGGAGTTGTTTGTCTGGACAGCGCCAATTTCTATGAAACTTTAAATGTTCCACTTCCAGATACGATATCCATGTACTATGCCAAATTTGAAATTGAAGTTAGAGTAATTGACAAAACAAAGTAAGAGAAAGAAGAAATGGTATACTTCTGATAAGTAGAGGCAACAACCAATAATCCAGCAGTATCCGCTAACTGTTCCAATTCACTCAAAGAATCTTCTATACCAAATGAATCACTAACTTCACCTTTTCTCTCGACGCCAACCAGATACGCTTTCTCTTCAAAAACCTACAAACCGAATCAAATCTATTACAAATTCTTGACAGAACTCATAAAACGAGAAAAATATTGAAGCATATATTGATTAACGAGATAATTGTCGTTAACATGAAGCGGTACAACAAACAAGACTTATGTAGACAATAAGTACAACTGTAGAACTAACTAGTCTAACTTAGTGCGTGTTTGGTAAGAGAAAAAATTGAGCTTATGGCTTATAGCTCATAGCTTATAAGCTCGTATGATTAAAAAAGGCATGTTTCATAAATAATCAACTATCTTTTCTGATATAAGCTAGTTTGTAAGTCATCATCCAATATACGCTAACATATCAGCTATATGCTATATTTTACCAAACAGAGCCAAACTAGTCTAACTAATTATTGTAACTAACTAATTGTTGTAACTAACTACTATTGTAACTAGAATTTAATTAGTATACAGTTAACTAAATAGTTGACTTTACACTGTCAGCGTATCAGTAACTAATTATTGTTGTAACTAATTAGTGTAACTAACTATTACTTACATCTAATCTAATAGAATGAAATGGAAGATAGTGAAAATGTAAATTGAAAAGTATGAATGAACCGAACCTCTTTTCCGTTACGGAGCTTGAAGCGGTTATCGATGTTGTTACTGTTATCGTCGTTGTTTTGATCTTTCTTCTTCTTTTTAAGCTTAGTAGTGAATTTATCTTCATCTGGAGTTGGAGGAGATGATTGTTCTTGTTCTTGTTCTTGAATTGGAAGTAAAACGGCGTCGTTGGAGAAAGAAGAGAGTTGAAGTTCTTCAGTGTTGTGCGGTGTAACGTTGAGAGAGAAAGAGGATAAGGAATGAGAGCGAACAAGGTTCAGATAACGTTGTTGTTGAAATTGAAATTGAAATCGAATTGATGAAGATGATGATGATTGAAGAATAACGGAACCACTGTTAACGCATGCGCATTTCATCATTTCTTTCTACAAACTCAACTCTCAATCAATTCTGTTACACACTTTCTTTTTTTCAATTAAAACTATAAAAAATTTGCAGATAAATGAAATGACAAACTCATTATAAACTCACACATAACTAAAAATATTCAGTCTAACAATTTGGCATTTTGTCTGCTAAGACTTGTGGATTATAAATTTTTATTATCATATTAAATCTTCCTATGAATATATAATTAATTTCAGCTTGACAATTTTATGACTTTCATTTTCTTATTGCTTTTTTTTTTAATGCATGTGACCATTGTCTAATTCTACAAATTTCTAAAATCAAACAGGCACATTGCATTTAGGTATATTTTGATGAAAATAACTAAAATTATTTATAAAAAAAATACATTTTGTTTTACAGAAATAAAGTTTCGATTTAATTCATATACACAACAATGGCTTGAGCTTGTTCAAGGTGTGTATTTTCCAATGCCCCTTACTAGGTTATAGTGGTTAAGGCTCAAATTTGTCTATACAATACAAGAGTGTGCGTCCGTGCGAACGGTGTGCGTGATTTTTTAAGGGATAATAACTTGCATTATTATGTTGATTCATTTTAGAGGTATGTTATTTGAACAACCATTTGTGTGAAATTTTTGTGACAAACATAAATTTATAAAGAAAAATAGGTATTGACATAGAAACCAAAATAATCCAGAGATAGAGTAAAACTATAATATGAGTATGAAAAAAAATTGTCACAAAATGTTCGCATAAGAAGAAATAAATAAATTTGGTCAGCAACCAACAAAGTAGATCATATTTTCAAGTATAAAATATCACCAAATAAGAATGGTATGTGATTGAACCATAGTTCATATAAGAAAAAGAATTGGTAACTTAATTAAAAACATTTAAACCGAGCATAATAATGCACGTTATTATGCTAATACACCAAACCAAAAAAATTAAGCTCAATATTTGCAGCTAAAAAGCATATATGCTAATACACCAAAACTCCACTTTATAATAGCGAACAATTGAACATTCACGATTAAAACACCTCATAACTAGATGACAAAACAATTCATGTAAACCCAAACAAAGGAGAGTGAGAAATTGACATGAAACTTATTAATTTACTAATAAAATAAAAAATTCAAAGGAGATAGAGAAAGAAATCATCTTTGCTTTCTATATAAAGCTATGTCAATTGTTACTAATTTACTTCACATCTCTTTTTTCAAAAATTAATATCACCCTCTTCAAATAAGCATCTTTGTATGATGATCATCTTGTTGGCATTTGTTACATACCAAGCCATGTCTCTTACACTCCTCTCTAAATCATCGATGGATGATAAAGCATAAGTGCACATATGCTAACCAATTAGAGATGGAAGAAAGAAAGATCATATTCAAAGAGAACTTAGAATTCATTGAGAAAAGGAACAAGATCTGCAAAAAGCATGCAAAAATTATACACTAGTAATAGCTCACATGCGTTTGTTAACAGAAACTAGTCACTTAAGGTGACACATGTTGCTTACTAATGTCTCAATTTAATTATCAATGGAAAATGACTTTTCAAAAACCAAACAAAAAGTAAAGTGAGTTTAGAACAAACCACGTGAACTTAAGAGCAGGAAATCCAAATAACGAATGGAAAATAGAAATAAATCGACGTCATGTAGTGTTCGAATTTTAAACCATGTTTAAAATTTTGAATTGGTATAAAATAAATTAAATTTAGCAGTTTGATTCACAAGTGGCGCTATTGTGGATCGGTTCGGTCTTTTCAAACCATTTTAGCGGTTTAGTTCGATTTGGTTCAGTTTTTCCTAAAAAATAAATCATGATCAGTCTTAGCAATTAATCATCTACGATTTTTTTTAATGATTAGTAGGTGTTTTCCCATGCGTGTTAATTCTTAGTACTTTGTTTGACAGTAATGAAAAGAGGTCATTTTTCATATTGTTGTTGTTGGAATTGATGATGGGTCAGAAAAAGAGATGAAAGAAAAAGAAAAAGAATAAGGGTCAATTGGGGCACGTGAATCTCTCATATGCAAGGTTAATTGTTGTTGTTGTTCTTGAGATTAAGAGGAAATTAAGATTTGGGTTTTATTTTTTATTTTTTTCTGATTTTTTTTATTTTTTAATTTCATTTTCATTTATTTAATTTAAAAAATGATATTATACTTTTTTAATTCAATAATTACACACGTGGCGTGTCACGTAGGCATTGACTTGCAAAATTGGCCAAAAGAATTAAAGTTGCAATGAGGCTAAATCTTAGAGGACCAATATTATAGTTTTTGTATTTAGGAGGTCGAAATTGCAAGTTTTAAAAAGGTAGGGGTGGAAAAGTGCAATTTAACCTTAAAATAATCAGGTAGCAATAACACATTCATTATTTATGATGATTCATTTCACAATGAGGGTACGTAAATGAACGTTGTATTCGTTTTGTTTCCCCTAATATTTTGTAAGTGATATTACATTCAAGGTAAAAATGAAATAAACTAATTTAGCTACAAATTTGATAATTTTACGCAACAATGGCCTTGAGTATGTTTAAGGTATATGATTTCCCGATGCCTTATACTAGGTTATTCTGGTTAAAGCTCAAACATGTCTATATAACACAAGTTTGTGTATGCGTGCGAACGTGCATGCATGCGTGACTTTAAGGATAATAGGTAGAGGGTTGACAATTTTTATTTTGCTAACAATAAGGTACCAGTGTGTTCACATAAATAAATAACTTTCAATTTTAGTATGTGTTCAAAAAGAAGAAACAAATAAAATTGGTGATATTATTAACAACAACAAAACCATGATCAGGTCTAACACTTAGCCATATAGGATAGGAATTCTTCACAATGCCTTTCTTTTACGTTAGAACCAAACACAAGAACCCATAGCTAGAGTTATGAACATGGGAACGACATTTAACAAATTCTCCTTTGAAAGAAATGCATGCACTATCCATGCCTCTCAATTTAGCCCTCTAACTCTTACATGTTCCTCACCCAAATCTCTCAAATAAGTGTTTGTTCCTTTGATTTGATTATCTAGCTCTTCAATATTTCTTAAATGGAATTTCCTTGTTTCTTTTTTGTATAAATCAACAAATGAAGTCTTTTTTACACTTTCTTTAACATCTCTTATTGAATCATAGTTTCACACAATAAAATAGTGAATGTTAGAATTAAAGTGTTGCATTTCTAGTACACTTGATTCCAAATTTTAAAAGGCTGATAGAAAATATATTATCCTTCGACATTACCACATGAATATATAAAAATTTCACGTATTTTGAAATGGAGGAAATAAATTGATTTAGTCATCTTCCGACACAAAATTGACAAATGAAATTCAATCTGCTTGCTTTGTAGATGACAAATCAAATGTTACAACATAAACAAATTCACAAGACCTTTAAACATATTTCCTCTACACTTATTAGAAGAAAAGATATCGAAGCAAACCTTGCCCAAGGAAAAACATGTGAAATCGAAAATGTACCAACTAATGTAAACCCATGAATAAAAGAATTTTATGAGATTTAATAACATGTAGAGGACATAAAATGATTCAGTCATCTTCCGACACAAACATGACACAAAAAACCTGATCTTCTTTATAGATGACAAATGATAGTACCATCTAAAGTAGGAAAAAAAAAACATGGCACAAATATAATTACGATTAAACGACAGTAAAAACTTCGTATCAATAATGTAGTAACAAAAATAAATCACTTAAATCTCAAATGAAAAACAACTTTTGTTTTAATCTCAAATTAGGTTTTTACTCAATTTTAATTCAATCTTTATGTTATTTTAGTGTTATAATTTTATTTTTGTTATAATACTAACAAGTCATTGCCAATAGTTATCGACCATCATCTTCAACAGTTGTAGTCACCTCCGATCACAACAATGTCTCACACACGACCATAATCTTTGTACGTTTTAAATAATAAAGAACTTCCATTATTTTAATATTGTTTGTTTCAATGGATGTAATGTGATTCATATGTCAAACTAAGTACTAACCATGAATATTGTCAAGATAGTTCTCACTACAATTTCTCACACGACACTTGCACGCATTTGGTGTCAATATTGATTTTTTTGTCATTTATTTTTATGTTTTCTTGCTTTTGATATAGTGAGTGACATAAAAAGAGTGATTTACTTGTAGAAAATTTCAAAACACAAAACTAAAACCACTCCGAACAGAGACAACATTTCTCTAAAAAATAAAAAAATCATGGAATATCTTAGTTTGGATCACCGACCACACGCTATAGATCCTTTAACCTATAATGAACCAATAAGTCCTATAACTTATTAGTGTGATTGAGAAATCGGTTGAGAACGAATTTAACCAACCCTATAACTTATTGGTTTTCATTGAATATCTTAGTTTTCATCGAATAGCTTAGTTTTCATAATTATTCTTAAACTAGAACAAATATGATACAATGTGTCAAATTAACTTCATACTTATTTTAGGATTGAACTGGATTAGTCCAAAATATATAAGTAAAATAATGATTTCTTGGTAACATTGCTACTGCTACAAAATAATATTTTATATTTGATAATCAGATATAATAGATATTATTAAATAGTTTTAGTAAAAAAAAAAATACTATTAAACAGAATAATGTTTTAAAAAACTTTACGTAAAAATAACAACTTCGCTAGTTTTCATTAACTATAAAAAAAAGAAGTAACATTGATACTCTTACAAATGTAATGTTGCTGCTGAGTGACCAATTTCGTTATCTAAACTTCTAAATGATAGTATTCACTCATGTTCATAATCATACCGCTATTGACCCATAAAAATATAATTAGTGTAAAAAAAGACCGTGCACTTTGTAGTGAAGCTTTAAGCATAAAAATTTGGAGATAGATTGAAAATACTATAGCATTTTGATCCCCTTGCTTGGGAGCTTTATGATTTTTTTTCAAGGTAATGTAAAAACAATGGTAGAGGAAGATAAATCCAAAGACACTGTGATGCAGAAAAAGATGGCTTTGTATTTAAAAGACGATGCAGAATAAGATTGGTTTTATATCTAAAAAAAAGAAAAATTAAAATGAAGTTTTGCTAACTAGGAGAACGTATATAGTTATAAACTTTTTTATTCAAACAGTTTGTAAAAACAGTGCCAATATAGTCAGTCATTGAGCCTCTACAAATGATTCTTAGAAGTCAGTGTCGACCCCAATATAGTCGGGATGTCTAACTTTAAATGTTCGAGTTTCTAGCTTATATAAAAATAAATTGTGGAAAATGTCACCCACTATTGGTTGTTCTGCAGGGGTTTGCAATTTGATAATGTATGTGTATGAAGCAACATAAAAATCCAGCAATGCAGTAACAGAAACAACCACCTTTCAAAACCTAAGTGAGATGCAAAACTAACCTTTGAAAATTTTACAACGCTTAAGATTATGTTGTCATGGGAAAAAAAGTTAAGGATATAGCAATGGTTCTGAATCCTTGTTCTTGAACAAAACTATATTTTTTTTTCTTTTCGTTAAATCATTGTAAAAACTGTTTGTACAAACTATAGAACTTCTGACTGTTTTTCTTAAAGGTCGAAGTAGAACTTCTGATTGTTTTCCTTAAATCAAATTAAAAAACTGGCCTTACGCCGCATAAAACACAGACAAGGACTTTTGGACCTAAACCCTAAACAACCCATCGTCCAAACTTATTTAAAGACAGTAGTTGAAGGGCACTAGATTAGAAAGCTAACCACCACCATTTTACAAAGAACCTCACTTGTATAAATAGCTAGTAAATGTTTTGGAACTTCAGTAGATATTAATTGACCACTAGTGAAACATGGGCACAAACTGACATTGCAGTTGACAGAAGCAATTGTCATAGTAAGGAGTGAAACTAATTTGTTACTAAAACTATGGAATTAAGATTTCAGCAAAACCATGACACATAAGGAGCATGATAAATTATGCACACGACCAAAATTTTACTTCGATAACAGACTATTCAGAAAAGAATTTATGAGTTTATCTTTGGATAATGAAATTAACTTTACTATGACTTGGCTAAAAACACCACAATCTTTGAAAACACAACAAGAATGATAGATGTGACCTCAGAACAATAGTTAACCAATAACAAGATCAATCATTGATAGAGGACAACATACATTGCCGATATGATCTCAGAACATTTGACAAATATCTTGCCATAAAACCTAATTACTTTTCATATTATTCTACAAATTCTCGATAGATAGATTAATGTTATAAACCCAAATATGCAAAATCCACATACTCTTTGAACATGCATCGATATATCAATATTAGATAAGGAACAGAAGTGTCGTAATAAAAATTAACAATGAGATCTTAAATACTTGCAACTGAGTATACCAATATCTTAGAAAGTCTGAAACTAAAAATTGCAGAATTCATAAACAACAAACTAAAAACTACAAAAGTCTGATAACAAACACTGAATGTAACAAAAATGTCGAACCATAATACCGAAAAAAGGTCTAATCCAAATCAATCAAAACATTTTCAAACAACAGGGATTGGGACAGGAACCTCAATATCATTTGCCACAACAGCAGCAGGCCTGATGTACTCTTCCTCCTCCTTTGGAGTGTGAATTGTGACAATATCAGGTAAGGGAGTTTTAGGACCCTGCTTTCCTTTAGGATCCCAGTCAAGCATAATCTTCACCTTAATACCAAGAACACCCTACAATATAAAGGTCATAATCATTAGCAACATACTCAATAACAAATCAAATGAACGACCAATAAGGTTGTTGGATCATAAACTAACCTGTCTAAGGAGGACATGTCTGACAGCAGAGTCAATGTAATCCTTAACAGGTTGTCCGGACGAGATCATATACCCGTCCTTAAACTTCATGGATTTAGCTCTCTGAGCTCTCAATTTTCCACTGACAATAACTTCACAACCCTTAGCACCACTTTCCATAACAAATCTCAAGACACCATAGCAGGCTCTGCGAACGGCGAGACCACCGAGAAGCTTGTAACGAAGAGACTCTGCTTGTGCAATGGCACAAAGTCCCCTGTTGTTAACCTTCTCAGCATACAATTCAACACTGTTCTCAGGAAACTTAAATCTCTTCTGAACCACTGAGGTCAGCTCTCTGATCCTCCTACCCTTCTCACCTAATCATAAATTCAAAAATCAGATTCAACTAGAAATAAATAAAATCAGAATGATGAAATCAATGAATACTAACCGAGAACAGCTTGGGTACGAGTAGCTCTGATGATGATTTCAGTGCGCATGGGAGTAACCCTAACTTCAACACCGGAATATCCATCTTCAGCAAGCTCTCTGGTCAAAACCTCATTCAATTCAGCGAAGAAAACTCCGTCAGCGACGAACTGCAACAACACAAACACGAATTGAATTAAACTAAGAAAAATTACTAAGAATTGGATTGAGATTAACGAATCTGAGAACATACCTTTCGCTTTTTGCTCATTTGGGTAGCCATGATTGCAGTTTTAGATTGGGGGCGGCAACAACACACGCGCGCACACACAGTGAATGAATGAATACTGAAACTGAAACCCTAGATTTGAGAAATGGTTATGGATGGATGTTTATATAGGATGGCTTGTGAGATTGGGCTGCCCGACTTCATAGTGGGCCGGGCCGCTATATTTCCACTAAGATTTACGACCAAATTTGAAAATTGCTTATCTCACACATGGAGAATATGATTTTGCTCTTAACGGTAGTTAACTATTTTTCACGATGTTTATGACAAAAAAAACAACATTTCCTACAAAAAATTTAAATTTTCTGACAAAGGACAAATTAAATATGAATTTTTAACTCCTTTAAAACTCAAGACACCAAAGCATCAAAACATCGACCTAGAAATTGAATTTTGAGCTGGTTTTTTGCAGACACCTCTATAAAAATACATATAGAAGATCTGTAAAGTTTCGTATCATTTCGAATAAGCCTTTTTATTTATATTTTTTGTCCAAAACGTGCAAAACCATAATTGATGCTATGCCAAGAACTGCACTTAAGTGTAGCCAAACCAACTGCAGCTGACTCAGCGAGAGTTAACTACATCCGGAAAGACACAGCGGTAGTTAACTACCGTTGGGGTCAAAAACGTGTTTTTTCATTGTTTTTAAGAAAAATTGAATGTGAGAAAAGCAATTTTCACTTTTAATCATTCTAAATATTTTCTTCAAAATTTAAGTGAGATTATGTGTAGTTTTCAAATTATTGAATGAGTTTTTGAGCAATGTTGAAAATATGTTAAGAATCTCTCAAAATATTTAGAATTTGCAAACAAAAAAAACATGAAGTAAAAATAAATTTTTAAGCGTAAAAAAGATAAATAAATAAAAAATCTAGGGGAAAAAATGTATTTAATTCGTCCTTGGTTAAAAAAATTTAAAATTATCTTTCAAAAATGTCTAAAATTTTGCAAGAGAGAATTGTACAATATACTAAACATGAGCGCCAAAAAGAAATCAAAATCTCGACTGATACACATAAGATAAAAAAATGATCACGGAAAATATTTGAAGGAGCAAAAATTGAAAAAAAAAAATCGTGACAAAAAACAATATTTTAAATCTTATATGGACAAAAAAAAACTTAATTAACTCTTAAAACTATTACATATTCTAATGTATGGCATCAGTCTTGGCTTTTGTAGCATATTTCAAGGACTGTTATTAAGATTTCTATCTTTGCTTCATAAAACATATCAATTCAAAGACTGTTATTAAAGTTCTATCTTTGCTTCACAAAACATATCAACATTCTATATAGCCATTACGAGGTATAATTCTAACCCGTGCCTTTCATTTTTCACAATTATGAAATGATGTCCCATCCTATAGATCTATATTGATAAGTTGACACTCAAGTTGCATTCTATCATCTCATGTTGGTGCAATTGAAGGGTGGAAAGAATTTTGTAGAAAGAGCAAGATCACATAAAATGATAAATGCTTGTGTGAAATTGTGTTGCGTGACAACAAAGCAATAACAATGGTAAGGGTGCACATTGTTAGGAAGGAAGGAATGAACCAAGGAGGCAACTTTACTAAATTTAATTTGAAACTTGTTTGTTTGTAAAATATTTTTATCTATGATGTCAATGATAATCTACTCCGAATTGTGGATTAATTAAAAATATACTCTTAGAATGCCATAGTTCGTAAGTGTTGTGTGCAAGTGTGAGTTATATGTTTCACATCGGATAAAAGAGTAAAGGTTGAACACCTTATAAGTAAAAAGACTCATAAACACATTGCCTTTTTGGGTAAGAGTGTAGCGTCTCTCTTGCTTGTGCGATTTTTTTAACGTCAATGTGGACAGTCCCCCAATCTCCGTAGTGACCCAACCGTAAGTAAGAGGTCACAATGGAATTTCAAGAACAACTTTTAAAATGTGGTTATTTGGTAACAAGCAAAAATTTAAAATATTGTTCCTGATGGTCAAATAAGTACATGTATAAGCTTCCATTACCCAGGCAATCGTGCACAGGTAGGAGGTCACCTTTATGGTGACACCACTCGAGTAACTGAACCAAATTCTGGCAGCGATGCTGGCCTATGTTGGCGATTTCAGACACAAATTCCCTCAGCCTTTGCTTTGCTTTGATTCATGGGAAACTTTCTTAACAACTATGGTAAGATTTGTTTCTAAAATTGTAGACAATGTGATCCTTGTTGATAGAGAATAGTATGTCCTGAAAGGTGTGCATGGAGTTGCTTGACATTTTAGTTGTACTTGTAGTGCCTCTTATATTGATCATTGTAGTTGTAAAGTATGATCTATTCTTGTAAAATGGATTTTATGGGTTTATTTGACCCCTATAATGTTAAAGTTTCAAAACTAAATGAAGTTTTGTTGCTATACTTACACTAACATCTTTTTCTGAAGAAGCAATGCACAATTATATCTTAAATCAAATATATTACACTACACGAACATGTTATTGTTTGGTGTGGCAAATACACAACAATGATATCTTCAATGCCATTAATATTGGTTTTTTTTATATTAAGGGGTATAACGATTGGTTTGAACATACATTAGTTGTGTTGTTTAATAAAACTCACTAACACAAGACAAAACCACAACCTAACAAATCGTTTGAATAGACATGAGTATGTATATAAGAAAAAATGAGGATCCAAAAAGCAAAATACCCAAACACACAAAGTTTTTTCTCTCTTCACTCGTCTGTTTAGAAAATCATACAACATGAGTATTTATAGGCAAAATTATTCATACTAACCAAAACCAATGGCCTATAGATAGTATTAGGTGGAGTTTAGAATGGGAAAGGAAACTTTTTTCTCATGATAGGAAAGTTTAACCACAACCATAAATATAATATTTTATTTAATCAACGGTTCGGATTGAAGAGTGATTACCTCTTACTAATTTTTTGATTTTATACATAAACAAAAATAGAGACCCCACACTTAATTGTTTATGTAAAGATGGGTCCCCTTTGTATTGAGGCCAAGCA
>Ga0209282_1001011_pt1 | contig 14774 bp, 9 predicted proteins | sample Mtrugardesep15_FD_187529 | JGI IMG/M metagenome (GOLD analysis project Ga0209282, IMG submission 187529) | Root nodule microbial communities of legume samples collected from California, USA - M. trunc garden sep15 (SPAdes) (version 2) | ecosystem: Host-associated > Plants > Roots > Nodule...
ATGCAAAAAATATTTGGAGGCACTTAAAAATCCTTCAAGAACAAACCTTATTTCTAGAAAGAAAGGCAAGTGAATGTAGGCAATCTAAAGCAGCCAGTGCTTGAACAGAAGCTTGGAACTCAGCATAGTGTTTACTGAAGTCCCTCAGAAAGCTATCCCATGCAGCTCGGCAGGCAACAGTAAGCTTCTCTTTCGCTAATGATAACTCATCCAATGCTGTCACTACTTCAGGAGGGTGATACCGAATTGTTTTCTTTGTGCTATTTACTTTAACCCAATTTAAAGGCACTTTTACATCAGTTGATAACTGCAGCCAAAATGAATAACAATTATAACTTATTCACAACACAACCAACCATTAATTCTATGTAAGCATAGGTTTTAACTCAATTGTTAAATTAGAGTTCCTGATTGGTGAACAAGAAGAAACAAATAATTGGAATTAATTTTTAAGTTCACTGTAGAAAGGAAAACAAAATTGAGACACTTGGTAATAACTTAATATTTAGAAGCAGTCAAACAATCAAGAACCAAACGGATATTGACAACAGACAATAAACATTTATCATTCATCCTTATTCCCAGGGGTAAAGTTGGGGCATGGGAAAGATAAGTATGACCATAATTTCCCTTAACCAATCCTTACAATTTATAATTTGCACACATTTGGAGCATTAAAAAATATCATACAGCAATACAGCATGCATGCAATCTGAGCAGATGTTTCAGATCAAATAGAAAAGTAAATGCCAATAAGGCGACAACTAAATATGAGCAGCAATGCAAAAAGAACTGGAATAGTAGAAGGCACTTTGTAACCATCTTTCCAGCATCTATAATGTCGTGTTGAAAAACTTAGGTGTCTTGGTCAAACTACCTCTATCAAGTGAGTTACACCAGAAACACACATATATTCCAATTTCCGCATTCCGAGCCGTTTGCGGTACAAGTCAATCAAAGAATCTAAATGTTCTACTGCCATCTGAAAAGCCTTTCGAGCTGTAATTACCTATTCACAGTAATATTATTTTCAATATAGATCATAAATAAAACAGAGAATAAAATGAAGCCCAAAAAGAAGCCAATTATAAGGTGTGATTTTTTCACACATCATACACAGACAGACCTCTGGAAATTGCTCCTCAGTTGCAATGATCATATTTGTCCAATCTCCTTGGCAAGCAGAGTCTTCATTTAGAGATGACAACATCCTTGCAGCATTACCAATAACATTTGTAGAGGACACAGTTGAAATTAACTTCTTTAACAAATCAGAGCGCAATTTATTATTGTTATTATTATCACCCTCTCCTATGTTAAGTTGCTGAAGCCGTTTTCCAGCAGATAAAATAGCTTGAACAATGGCAATAAACTGTGAAAAGACAGCATGATTAAAGCAATCAATAGCTTGAAGCTTTATGGTCAATTAAAAAATATCTAAGTGGAATTATACGAATCAAATATGATATATCAAGAATCTGAATGACTATAACTGTTCAGAAATAGCAATGCTCTTAACCATTGCTTCACACTGCATTGAAACTCTAGTGAAATGTGAACAGATATCACTAGATAGGACCATTGATTAAATAATTTAAGTTATATAATATAGTGAAATACATTAACATCCAACAAAAAGCTATTTATCACCTCAGATGGGGTAGCAGTGCAATGGAAAATTCTTGTAATTCCACGCTGTATATCAGGTGCCCGGCCCAGGGATGTCAAAACCAATGAAAGAATGTGCGCTAACTCAGGCTGCACAATTGCTACATCAGAATCTTCCTCAAAGCGTCCAAGATTCTTCATACCATTACAAGTTCCCATGGACTCTGCGATTTCAGATACAGCATTAAGACGAGCAGCAATCAAGGTTTGATCACACAATGGGTGTGATACCTGTATCATGCAGATGAATAACAATTAAACAGAGAACTTTTTCGGCTGGTTTAGGGAAGATAATGAGGAATTTAACACTCAGTGATGGTATATCTGGAATGGAAGCATCCCATACCCAATGCTTAAGAAGCCTGGAACCAAATATAGTAAGAGTGTGATTCATAACTTGCAGCAAGGAACCGCTCGCAGATCCATCACTGTTATTTTGTAAAACCTGAAAACATAGGAAATTTTCGTTAGCTGCAAGAATATTCAAGACAATTTGGTATGAGGAAAAACAAATTAATAATAGTGTATACAAACAAGAACATGGATCAAATAAATATTATAATAGGTGGTAAGAAAATAAAATAGCATATAATGATCTTGTGACCCATATAAAAGAATAGAGGTATGCATGATGTTGTCACGGGTCAGCAAGAAGCCAACATACTGTATTTATAAACTATAACTACTTTCATATGAATCTATAAGAACTAATACCTGAACCCAGGAAAAAAAAGGGGAGATTTATACATGCTGCAGTCACCAGCCAACAAGAACTCGCGATATTTAATTACTATACTTTAATTGTTTTATATATGAATCTTCAAGCACTAATACCTAAACCAGAAAAGGAAAGGGCAGTTTAAATGTATGATTAGATTGATCAATAGTGAAATTTATCCATGTTCCACGATAATGTCAAAATGAATACGTTGGTCCAAGTCATGTTAACAGGTTTAGTAATTAGTGGAGACTCTTGTCATACTGAGTAAATTCACAGGATATTTAAGCTTATCTTAGTGATGACCGCCTTTCTTTTTTTGAAAAAGGTGATGACCACCTTTCTGATAATCTATTCTTTAGATAAAACTCTTTGCGGTTTATTTCATCAAAAAATGATCGAGTGAACAATTTCCATCCACTACACATGTGATAGTTACAATTTTCACACTTTCAAACCAAAATAAAAAATGAAACATCCAGCATGGAGGTGTATAGTATGCTTCTCTTTAATTTTTATTTTTTTTAAGTATGCTTTGCCTTTGCTAACCGCTCTCAAGAAACGAAAGTGCAGGTTATAATTACCTCCAGTTGTTGAAGTGTATTAGCTGAGAGAGTCATTTCTTTATTGCTTACGAAGGGCCTTAAAGCACCTGAGCACAGAATTCTTTCAAAACCGAATCCCTTCAAATGACGAATAGTTAAGGCCAGAGCTTCGACAGCCAAATCAGGCAAGTTCATCGCCTCCTTTATAAAACAGTAGAGATAGAACAAAGTATGTTATCAATATAAATTGCAACAAAAATAAATGTATATCTATAATCTGTAAAGCAAAACAAATTTGTCATCATGATTTCTTGGGAACAAAAATTTAACTAGTAAAGCTTAACTAGGAAAAAGAAGAATTTCAAAATTTAGCATTTGATTACATTATCATAAACTAAAATCCACTACAACAATAACAGCATCCAATCCTTTTTGGAGTTGATACATGGATCAAGAGACTTGTCAATTAAGTTTGAGATAGATCATTTATCTCTTAATCTCTCGGTGGTTTGGCATAATATTCTTTGGTCTGTCTCTACCTCTGATTAATGGAATATCATACTATCATCCATCTAGCCAACCATCCATGCCGATTACATACCAAGGTTTTTACATGTTTTCGTAACACGTGCTCAAATCACTTAAGATGAGACTCACCATCTCCTCTACAATGGGAGCTACCCTTACTTTTTCTCTAATGATTTAATTTCTAATCATGCCTTGTGTAACCACTTATCCATTTTAACGTTGTCATCTTTGCAGGCTTATGTTTTTACCACCTAACATTAAATCTCATACAGAATTGTGTGTTTAATAGTAGCGCAGTAAAAAAATTCTTTAAGCTTGAGTGATGATTCAATAGTACAAGCATGGTTGCCAAGATCACGCGATAACTTGAGATAGCACGTGATCTCACGTGTCTATCTTCCTATGAAGTGGCTGCGCGGTAGAGAACTCGCCGGATATGGCGGTGACGGCACAGCTGGTACAACGAAGAAGACCGTGAAAGCACAGCAACGACACTCTTCTCTTGCGCCGGTGGCGAAGGTTTTTAGACCCAGTTTGTGGTGCAACTTTCATGACCCCGGGATTTTGACCCGAATACAAGCAGATTTGCGACGCAAAAGAGGGAAACGCTGAACGGTAACCTTTTTTTGTGGGACTCATGCATTTTTAATAGAGTAATAGTAGGTAATAACTTCCCAACTTGGGAATTTCTCCTATCATTTTCTAGCAATAAATATTTTACGGGTTCAATGCTTCTGGATTCCAATTTCTTCTATAAACCCTTTACGACTCTGCACCACTACTCATCTCAAGCACTTCTTTCTAATCTCAATTTCTTTCTGCCTTTCACATTCTTCTTGATAGACTTATTGCTTTTCAAATTTGATCATGTCTTTAAGCATATTCCTATATCTATATTATTGCTATATTGCTTTTAGATGCTGGTGATTACTCTAATAAAGAGCCTTGGATGATTTGATGGGATCATACAATCCGTGTTGTGATCCCACAATTTACGATTTTCCTATACCCAAACGATCTTAGGTGGGATCTCGAGTTCGACAACCATGAGTACAATTTGCATCTGAAACATTCCTCCATTTTATCCATCTAGCTTGGATCATACTCTTATGGGTGACGTCTCCCTTTGGATCATAAACACGAGATTATGGTATTATAGGTTATCAAATGTTCACCTCTAAGTTATAATTTCTGTGTTTGTTACTAAATGTGTATTCCATATTCTGTTTTTCTTCTACTTTGGCGAAAGTAAAACAGATTTTGACTCATATATATAAACTATAAGGCACTGTAATAACAAATTCCAATTACCTGCTTTATAAGCACAAGACAGATTTTGACAGGTAGAAAAATGCATATTCAAAATAGCAAAATAATAATGATTTTAAGACTTTTTAAAGCTTGCTAAATACTGGTAGATGGTACCTTCACTACCATCTGCTGACTTCCAAGCTCAGTCAATTCATTGTTTTGCATTGAATCTGGACTGTCAGCATGTGTGTTCTCATACAATGTCATAACTTCAGCAAAAGCGCCTCCGTTGGTGAAGCAATCTCGTGAGGCACGCTCGACGCGAGCATTTGAGGAGGGTCCAGCAAAAGCCAGTAATAACTAATAATAGATCAAATCACACAATTGGATCTTAGGGTTAGAAAATCTGTTTGATAATTGATCAGCTTGAGCTTTTGATCACTGTAAGTAAACCATCAATTTAACATGAGCATAAATTTTTTCTTCTAGTATTAAGTAAAATGAACAGAATATCTTATGGATTAAGAAATAAGCTTTCCAAGCATTAAATAATTTCAACAGTATTTAAATAGATATGTATTGAATTATAAGAATTTAGATAGATATATATTGAATTACAAGAAAAATGAGATGGAAAAATTATGATGTGAGGACAAATATGCAGTGCATAAATGGTAAGAATAGATACTGAAATTGGTAATCTAAAAATACATGGAATATCGTGTTGGTCCTTCAAAGATTTCAGACAACAAGTTGGTTAATTTGAAATCTAAGCTTATGCTTATTTATACTATGAAGGATCAAAATTATTGGAGGACCAATTTAAGTATTAAATCAAAGTTTGGATTAATACCTACTATAATGAAAACACCTGTGCATTAAATTGTGTTCATAGACTGTTCCAACAAAGCATCCATTTCAATTTTCTAGCAATTTTGTCCTCTTTTCGAAATTCCATCTATTGTATTCAAATATGAATCTAAATCAGAACGTTACACCAACTATTTGAAAGATAAAGTTTTACATTGTATCAGCATTTACCAAGCTAATTCAGAATTTCACACCAACTATCAGGGATTTGTATATCACCATCTTCCAATTTTAACATTTGATAATCATAATCTTTTATTATGCACTCCTTTTATAAGAAATCTTACAATTTGGGATTTAAGCTTGAACTCAACCCCAAAAGTTAGCTGACTTAGCTCGAGTGGTGAGGAAAGATTGGTCAAGCCTTATAAGGACTAAAATGATCATATGCACATATCTCGTCAATATGGGATCTTAACACGCCTCACACTCAGGACTGAACATCTGAATTGTAGAAAATTGTCAGTGGCCCAACAACAAAGATATTATCAATGAACATCCTTGGCTGTGAATATTTTTTCCTTTTCCAACAATCGGAAAGAAAAAAAAAAAAATACTTTCTCAAAACAAAAAAAACAAAAAAAGTACAGTTATCTGAATGAGTACATTTTTAAAGATCCTTCGCCAAGAAGTAATGTTACCATACAGTATATTGACCACAGTCCTCTAAATTGTCTCCTCTTACAATAAGCAAACCCTAAATTAAGGCCATAAAATAACCTGGACTGTAAACCCAATCTTACATGGCCTACGTATACTCTAATGATAGATGCATCGTCAATTGCAGAATCAAGCATCAACATTCCAACCATCACAATTGTTACAACTAGATTCTGGCAAGTACAGCTACGGTCTTAAGTTCTATTAATAATAACACAATGAAACAACTATACAATTCTTGAAATGGGTGGACGAAAATAGAAATGTTTGATTACTTGTTAGATAAGTAACACCTTGGTAGATAAATAAATTACCTTCTCAGTTTGTTTTGAAAGAGGATCTCCAAGAAGCAACTCAGCAGGAGACAAGCTAACAACAACAGCCTCAAGTTCACTCCTCAAAAAATTATCATCAAACTCTCCATAAACAACATCTCCTGTCGATATCTCCACGCCAACAATCCCAATCCTCACATCAAAACCACCTTCCACGCCACAATTCAATTTTTTCTCTCCCAAAATACTCTTCTCCACAACACACAACAAATAATTATTCACTGTCCCACACTCATCTTCCCCTCCCCCCATATCATGTGCAGCCTCAAGCGTGGCCTTTGTATACAACCCCGACAAGCCTCGACAAAATGGACCGGACCGATTCAAACCATGGGACTTAATAGCAGCAGTCTCAGTCTGCTTAACAACACCAACTTTATACCCTGCACTGACAAGCCTCCTCACATGGACATTTAATCGAAAAGTTGGTATGCTAGCAGTTAAAAAGTTATGATCCATGTGAGCATAAATACCTAAAACCCTAGCAGCATTCTCGGCATCTTCGCCGAAAAATCGATACTTGTAACCAACTTCAATCATTAAAAGAACATCAGGGTACTTGGCTTTGAGTTCCACTACTTGATGCTCTAAAGGAGTGAACTTTACAGGTTTGGAAGATGAAGGAGATTGTGGGTCTGGATTAGAAGGTTCTAGAAGCTTCTGGAGGAAGCGTTTGTGGAGAGAGGGAGTGGGTGAAGAGAGTTTGGGTTGTTTGTTAGGGGATGCTGTGAGTTGAGAGATTAAGCGACGTTTGGATGGTGAGAAATTGACAGTGGTGGTGATTTTGGGAGAGGAAGATGGTGGCGGTGGCGGTGGCGGCGGTGGTTCGGTGGTTAATGACGGGTTTTTGGGTTTTGGGGCGAAGAAACGGGAAATTACTTGTTGTTTTTGCTTACCCATGTTGGTGGCGGCGGTGGTAGTGGTGGTCGGGGTTACTCCGGTGGTGGTGGGTTTGTGAAGGGACAAAGTTTTAGCGCGCTTCGAGTTTTGTTAGGAACGTGTTTGAAGAAATGCGTGGGAAGCTAAATGGAGTACTTTTTTTAGGAACACTTTTTCGAGTATAATTGATTTTCCTCACCAATTGATTCTGCTTTTGAAATTAAAATTCGTAACTTTTTATTTTAGACCTCAAACAAATAAAAACTTTTTATTTTAAAATTGATTTTTATATAAAAATTTAAAATTTAACTTATTTTACATTGATGTAACCAAATATAAATCGTTTTAATTTCAATTCACTTTTAATTAGAATCAATTTCACATAATTAATTCATTCAAAATCAATTCATTATGATTATCAATGTAGTGAAAAAAACAATTCTTATATAATGAAGAATGGGAAATTCTCCATTAATGTGTTTGTCAAGAAAATTACATTTAAATAAGGTGTTGTCATCAAATGTATCAAATTTTTACTCTTTTTTTAATAGGAACTTGCTTAAAGCATTTCATTGAAGATTAAGTCACAAATGTACATCGTGGTTAGGGGTGAAAGCAGGGATAGGCTTTGTAGGGTCTAAGTCTGACTTATAAAAAAAATTAAGGTCTAAGCTTGACATGCGGTCTACATAAGCTTATTTTTTAGGCATTAGTCTAGTCATTCAAAAGTTTGATGTGGTCTGCTAGCCTCTTCAAAAACATATTTCATATTAACATCTTTAAACAAGTAATGTGATTTGAGTTTAAATTGATGAGCGAACTAACAGATTAGTGAGATTAACCTCCCTTTGGATATTTAACATTAATTTTTTTTAGAAAATTTGACTATATATTTTAGCATATTTCAATTATAGTTTGTAATAATACATTTAAATATGCGAAGAATTGATGGATAAAAAATATAATAGGGAAATGCTAAGGAGTACCCTTAGGGCATTGGTTAAGAAAACAATAATAGAAATATTGTGTTGAAAAGTGGTAAAAAGTGATAAATTCAACCTTTTAAAAGTTTAAAAATTGTAGTTTCCAATGTAAAACTACTATTTTTAGTTTTCTTAACCATTGTTTTGAGGGCACTGGTTAACAAGACTCAATATAATATAATTAATATATTTGTAATAAATAATATTGTACATACTACATATTATTTAGTTAAGTAGGTCGGCCTGATAAGCATAAAAGACATTTTTTTTATGGCATGTGGTATTGCCTTTATAGCTAAATAAGCTTAAAAAAAACCTAAGCATTCTCCATCTAAGAAAAAAAATCTAACTTGTCATAGGCCATGTCGCAGACCCTTGTAAGTCCTTAAAGTTCTAGTGTGGAACATCTGGCGCCCGCTGTGGAATTTAGGTAAAACTATTTCCAAGCATGCATTGACTCAACCTTTTTTTAGAATGATAAAGGCTATAAATTCAACAATGGACTGAGAGAATGCAATGATGACCACAATCCAGGTTATGGTCAATAAGCTTCAAAGACAAAACAAAACTCTTCATCAGCATCCAAACAACGATCATGCCATTGAAAATAGATAATCCTTAGCCGCTGGTGTTGGAGAACATAAATGTTATGGTGCTTGAAAACTTCAAACCACCTCCCTTAGAGTCTTTCGCATAAATGTGTTGATCCATGTGAACATCTCACTACTTTTAATAGACAAATGCTCATTAATGGTCCACTGAATCTTTAAGTGCAAGCTGGCCCCAGGAAAGTTCAAGAAAAATGTCTTGTGTTGATACATGAATCTTCTGAGTCACTCAATATTAGGCTTTCCTGATTTTTTTTCTTTTAACAATTCTTGAGAAGAAAACACTGTAAAGTGATCGTTGTTAAATGTTCGTCATAAACTCTCTATTGCAATAATATATGGGTCGTTTCAATTATGTTATTATCCTGAACCCTATCCCTAAATGTTTGTAGGAGCTTTTGAGGATTGCTCAAAGTTGGTCATTTTAACGAGTCTTTAGTCTATATATCGATTGTGAATATGCAAGAGATCCTCGATTGAGCATATTGTTACATAAAACGAGAAGAAAGCATTGTCTATAAGAGGTTTCATGACACAACCAAGCTAGGAAATGATAGCTTGCGTGATATCATAATCAACCAAAAGGATGTCCATCTTAGAGAAATTAATAGCTTTGCTCCCCAATCTGAGTACCATTTTTGTATGATATCACCCCTTTGAGTTTAAGAGGAAACACATACTCATAAAACCCATAAATACGAAACTTTGCCCATGTCATCCTCCATCTTATGGAGTGATGCAACTATACTCAAATCTATGATGTGAATACCACAAATATGTGGCCACAGAACAAAAATTTGGCGCATGCTCAAATAGGAAATTGAAAAATTAATCCAAAACTATTATCTAAAGAAGTACGTACATGGTCTTGAACATTATTCAAATCAGCAACAGTCGTGTCCTTGAGTTTAAAAATCCATGCAAATAAATGAACAAAATAAAGGTAGACAATAGAGTTTTGGGGACGTGCACCACACTCTAAACACCATTGATGGAGGTTTTCTCAGAGGCGAATAAACCAATCCAGCAAGAAGGTGTTACGTGATATATGTGATGAACATACAAGACCCTTCAAACATTAAATTAGACCTAGTCCATAGTTTGTTCAACTATGGCTTTTGAGCAGATCCTCCTTCAGGAGGACGATATGATGGTGATAACGGTGCAATGTCAGACTTCAACATGGAATGAGTTTTGGTTGACTTAGGGAGCCCAAGATAGGAAGCATTTGAATGTTTGCAGTTGCCCCCTAAGCAACTACAACCATTTTGTTATCTAATGATCGAAACTTCATCATAAAATAACATTATAGGTCATCTTACAATAAACCGCCTTGAAGCGTCACTCTCCAAAACATAGTTTAACTAATAAATACTAATTGGATAACGAGAAAGTCAAAGAATTGAAAGGGATCAAGAAGTGATGAAACATTGTTATAAAGATAGAGAATAAGAAAGCAATATGCGAGGAAAACACTACTCTAAATTTAAAGTAAAGGCAAGCAACGACAAGGTCTCTAAGTTGAACAATAGATTGGAAGATTTATAAATGGACGGAGTCACATGAAACAAATATTTATCATTAATACATAAGAAAATAAGACAAATACTTAATTTGAGCCAGAAAATAAAATCCGTTTAAAATCGCAGAAGTTAATATGGACACTATGAATAACACATACTTAATTTTTTTTGGCTAAAATGCACTTTTGGTCCCCCAAGTTTCACAAACTTACGATTTTGGTCCCCCAAGTTTAAAAATAGCACTTTTGGTCCCTTAAATTTTACCCTCTTTGCAAATTCATGGTCTTCCTTAATTTTGACTCAGTCAAAGCTGATATGGGGCTATTTTTTAATGTTTTTTCGTTGACGTGGATATTATTAAAAATAAATTAAATAAAGCTATGATAATTTGCAATTTATAATAAAAGAAAAAAGCATAAAACCAAAGAAAAAAAACACAGAGAACACAAAATTTCATTTAATTATAATTTATATTAAAAACCAAGTGCTTAAAAGTGACGTGAACTCTGATAATTTTATTTCTAAATCAGAACTCAAAATCAAACTTACGATCTAGGGCATATTTCTCATTATCATCTCAATCAAAATCAAGAGGACCATAAATTTGCAAAAGGATAAAACTTAAAGACCAAAAATACTATTTTTAAACTTAAGGGACCAAAATCGTAACTTTGTGAAACTTAAAGATGAAAACTGCATCTTAGTAGTGTCACTCAACAAATATTTTACTAACATATCAAGCTGGAGTCGGTGGAGCGGGGTCGGGTCGGGGCCCGTATTGGGGTGTTGGGTTTGCAGCAGTAAGTCATAAAAAATCGAAGTTGACAGACATACAGACATTGATTCGTTTTCATTCACTCCAACTCAAATCAACCTCTACTCCCTCCTCTTTCTTCTTCTTCTCTTCCCTCAAAAACAACACGAGAATAGAAGAGTCTGAAAGATGATACCCTCTCAGGTAGTAAACACATACCCATTATCGAGCTACACCTTCGGCACTAAGGAGCCTAAGATGGAGAAAGATACCTCCGTCGCTGATCGTCTTGCTCGTATGAAAGTCAAGTCAGTATCTATCTTTCTTATCTCTTTTATTTTTCTTTTCGTTTTTCATTACTACCCTTTTCACTAATTTTATTCGATCGCTATTAACCCTAAAACCCTAGAAAGCCCCAATTCCCAATTTTATTAATACTCTACTATTTTAATTTAAAGTTAAGATTTTTTATTAGATTCTGTTCTATGTTATATTGTTTATGTCAAAATGAATAGGAAAGTTAATTTTATTCACTGGTACGAGCTGATCAAGCATTGCAAGAATGAAAGCTTCTACCTTTGTACTTGAATTGATATGGGTAGCATACATATTAAAAACTGCATTTTTTAAGTTTCTGTTACTCTTTTTAAGTACCTTCATGTTACTGATCCAAATGCTGCTCATATGTGTTGTCGTTGTTAGGCAATTTTGTTGAAGAAATGTGTTATACAAAACAAGGTGTTACTAAGAACTCATAATGTCCCTAAAACCTGTTTTGATGATATCTTCCTTCTTCAAGTTTAGAAAAAACTGCGGCTCCCTCTTACTCTTTCATCAATCGTAGGTATTCACAAATTTTCTGGTTTCAATGAAGCAGCTGGTTTAGGCGTTTAGCCATGGCTGGTTTTGCTATTCTATCAACTGATTTAGTTCCTTGAAATTAACTCTGATCTCCCCCAAATTAGCCAGCCAACCATCCCACTTCTAACACAACTTCTGTTCTGACTAGCTCAAAATTAGTAGATTTCATGTTCAAAGTACCCCAAAAGTTACATGGTTTTATTTTCTGCACACTATATATAGATTAAGTTTGTCTTTTATACTCAAACAGCCAATATAAACATTTTTTATGACAATACAACCAAAAGACATGAAAATGGTTAGTTTGAATTTGAATGCTAATTTGTTTTGTGTCATAGACATGGTTTCGAGTTTCAATTACTCTTTTGATTGAATGTAGGAGCAAAATTAAATAGTGAAAAGGGAAAACTGTGTAGACCGTGATTTCCTCTTGTATAACCTTTTTACTTGTTCCTTGTCCTGTGTGATGCTCAAATTCATTATATACTCAAATGGTTCTGAAATATAACAATTTCCTTTGTTTCCAAACTTCAGCTATATGAAAGAAGGAATGAGGACCAGCGTGGAAGGAATTTTACTGGTATGTTTACTGACTGCTCTCTTTCCCCCCTCCCCTCAAACATCAAATGTAATTTTATCACATATAATTATACTCATTTTTTAATTTTGTTCCTGATACAAAACCGTCAAAGTATTTTCACATTTTGCGGAATCATCCATATGATCTTCACATGCTTCTATGGGCTTTCTCCACATATGCTCAAGCCTCCCAATATAAAATTTCACCATATTTTCTACAATATGAGTTGCCTCTAGCCCCCTACTTTTTTTAATGATATTAACTCGTCATCCTATTTTGTCTTGTGTGATCACTCATCCATTGCAGCATCATTATCTCTGCAGTGTTGATCTTATTTTCTTGTTGGCTTTTTACTGCTCAACATTCAATTTCATACATGACAAATCTTATAACTGTACACTGAAGTTTATCTATAGGTTTCTACGGTAATTTTTAACTACAAATTACATCCGAAATATTCCTTTATTTCATCCACAAGTCTGAATCGTATGGTTGACATCTCCCTCTATCTCCCCATCCATTTAAACAATTTGACCCAAGGTTCTTAAACCATAATACTGTGGTATGGTATATTCTTCAATCTTCAGCTCTAAAGTAGCATTTGTCTTCCTCCTGCCAAACCTGCATCCTGTATACTGTATTTGGCTTCTTCACTTAACTGAATTGAAGGGCTGACGATATTTGCTTGACTTTATTATAACATATGTTGCATTGTTGTCAAGTCTTCCCCACCATGCTACTTTAATTTATACATTCTCCGTCTTATTCAAGTGTCTCATTTGAGTTGTGCACAGTTCTTAAGAAAATGATTAGTTGTGTTGATTTCAATGATAAAATGAGTTTCATTTACTAACATACCCTTATTAATAGTATTTAGTGGAGTAGTTAGCTGGGTTGCGATGCAATAAATAAAGATATATCAGTGGTAAAAAGTGATTAATGTTTCATTTGTAATATAAAGAGACAAATAAATATTGCAAATGAGACACATAATATGAGACAGAGGGAGTAGTACTTGGTTAACTAGATCTTTAAAATTTTCATTCCAGCACATGTAGTCCATTTCTTAAGGTAACTGTCATAATAAGATAAATTGATAAATTTAGTATAGACTTATATTTTAGTTTGTTGAAGGGAACAGTATGAAATTTATGGAGCAAAAATTGCTTGCAGTAAAATTCTACAAGGCATGATGATTGGCCATTAGTTGTTGTTTTGGTTAGTAATGAAGAGTTTGATGGTATGGGCATCTATAATTCTTTATTTTGAAGATTGGATAGTGGTAGACTGTACCTTTAACCCTCCACAAATCTCAGTAGTGGGAGCCTTATGTATTGTGCGCCCATTTTGAGAGGGAGAGTCTTGGTGCAGCAATAAGATCTTCCCCCAGCCGAAAACAATAGGAGCCTTGGTACTTGACTACCCTCTGGGAGTCCCCACCCTTTTTTAAGGATATGCCTACAGAACCCAGTTGCAAGGAGACCAGAACAGCCCACCTGTTGGGAGTGGGTCCACTATAATGGAAAACTCCCCTTGAACACACCCGGCCAGTTTGATGCTAAATTTGTCGTGGACATTTAGTTTTTTTACACTTTACTCTTTTTATTTACTTGTTCCCATAATGTTCGGTCCTACTATTTCCGTAGAGAAATACTTTCCCTCGAGATTCTGTTTATTGCCATGTCTCAGCTTTATGCTTCAATTTTGTAGGTACAAGAACACAATCATCCTCATATTCTTCTTCTGCAAATTGGGAACACATTTTGCAAACTCCCAGGCGGCCGTCTCAAGCCAGGGGAGAATGGTAAGATCTTACTTCATTGCTCCGAATATGATAGTTTGAAAATAGTATCTAGTGATTATGCTAAATGTACCTTTTTTGTATGTTTACAGAAATTGAGGGCTTGAAGAGAAAATTGACTAGCAAGCTTGGTGCTAATTCACCCGGCCTTGTACCTGACTGGCAGGTATGATCACATGGCTTTTAGATGTATGAACTCTTGAAAGTTTA
>Ga0209282_1001012_pt1 | contig 14772 bp, 12 predicted proteins | sample Mtrugardesep15_FD_187529 | JGI IMG/M metagenome (GOLD analysis project Ga0209282, IMG submission 187529) | Root nodule microbial communities of legume samples collected from California, USA - M. trunc garden sep15 (SPAdes) (version 2) | ecosystem: Host-associated > Plants > Roots > Nodule...
CATATTAGGAACAGATCAATTTGGTTCCTTTTTCTTATGCAACTTTGAATGGCTGCAAATAAGTTAAGTAGACAGATATAGAGGCTGAAAAATGACTAGCTGAAAAAAATGTACTTTTTTCTGAGGCAATTAAAAGTATTAGGACTGTGAATATATAGAGAAAACTGTGAATGGAAAGCTTGTGTAAAGGCAGCTGATAGCAATGTAGAACTGATTTAAACCGACAGTGCATTTACTCTAAACTCAACTTATACACCCTTGGTTAAATTTGGTTGAGCCATAATAACTTCCCCTATTTCTACAATCTGAGATGAAGGGATGGTTACATTAAAATCAACTTATGAGACGCGCATAGAAAGCCTCTTGTGATCCGTCCACTTAAACTCTATACAGTAGAGAAGATCAAAAGCTTATTCAGTTTATAACAGACAAACATGAATAGCTTTAGTTACTTAAAGTTGCTATTTAGTTACTTAAAGTTTCTATTTTCTTTTTATTTTTCAATATGAACTTAGTGTGCGTGGATTGACTGTAAATGCAAAGGACATTATTATTAAACAACCGTCCGATTCAATTTATAACTATATGTTATCACGAATGGCAGCATATACAAGATTTATACAAGATTCAAAGGACACCCCTAAATTTAGAGAAATTAACATTACAATGATCAGCATATACAATGATGATCAGGTGAATGAAATATGTCGCGTATCTCCTTGGATAATTTTCCTTCAATTATTCGAGCTACTGCATGACATGTGAGATCATACAATGGATTTAACTGAAGGTGTTTTGCAGCAGACGTCACCTCACATAGCCTAACGAATTTCTCATCATACACCTTTCGTTTTTTTGTTTGAGCGGCCTTTTCGTGATGAAATCGGCAATAATTTACTTTTTTACCCTTAAAATTTAACTAAGAATAATTTTGAGTTTTAACATTAATTTAAGAATAGTTTAGAACGGGTCTCTTTTAGCTTAACCAAGGTCTTGGGTTCGAATCCAGCCTTGGGCATGCAGCAGCGTTAAATAAGAGAGTCTGCCGTCAATTTGGATCCCACAATGCTCGAGGGATTAGTCTCTGCAGTTGCGCACGGAGGATACCCGGTTTACATCAAAAAAAAGAATAGCTCTGTCAACGTAATAATAATATTAATTGCACACATTCCCTCCCATACAAAAAAAGAAAAAAAAAAACTTCATCTGAGGGGGAAACAATAAATGACTATGAGGGGTTTTCCTCCCCTCCTCTCTCCTTCTAAAAATTGAATCAAACATGTCAAATTTAAAATATTTTCTCCCTCCTTCTCCACTAAAAAACATAACCAAACAGGCCCGAAATGGATATCCGACATATCTAACTCTAAAATTATATCTTTTGAATTATACTTATAGTAGAGAAAAATAACCAAATTGTTTTTTAGTGACCCTATAATTTTCATTAGTAAATAAGACCTAAAAAAAATTGAAGGAACTTAAAATAAATTTTAGTATGTAACTATTTTTCACGACATACTCCCTCTGTTACTTTTTAAGTGCCGTTTGAGTACGGATTTAGCGTTCCTATTTAACATTTGGTTTGATATTTTAAGGGTACGATTTGTCAATTATACTCTTTGTCAATTACTCTTATCTTGATAAAAAGGTGTTAGGAAGGTCCACAATATGTTATTTTCTTTCCCAAAAGACGTTAGGAAAAACAGAACAAATAGAGGTTACGAGTTTGCAATACGCAAAATGAGAAAAATTCGATACGTATGAAGATGTAGAGCTTCAGTTTGTGTCGGTTTGTAGCACGAGTACTACCTAATAGTAACCTATCAATATGTTTTTAATAAAAATATTATTTTTTACTAGAAATTTTAAACAAAACTTAAAATAAATAAATAATCCCTTCGTCTCAAAATTATAGTTATTTAAGGTTTGCGCATGATTTTTAAGAAAATGATTAATTATGTTGATTTCAATGACAAAATTGGTCTCAATTACTAAAATATCCTTATTAGTGGAGTAATTAAGTTGGATAAAAATCAATAAATAAGGATATAATTGTAGGGAAAAAAAATGTTGCGTTGGTATTCTAAATTGACAATTATTTGAAGACTGAGAAAAAAATGTTAAAGAAACAATTTTTTGTCCGAATATGATTCTTAACTGGTAATTAATTAAAGGAGAAAACGTAGGTGACATTTTCTTAGATGCTTTTTGTATGATTTTTACCTTCCCTAGGATGAAAACATATTATAGTGAAAATAGTTGCTATGGGAACATGTTATAGTGAAAATAGTTGCGTTTCTCAATTAAAGAGTTAAATCTCATAACTTTTATGACAAATTTAATTATTAATTGTAATGAATAATTTTTTTTTTACAAAAGTTAAATAACAAATTATTTTATTTTTATATAAAAAAATAGATTATAAGAATTTCACCAAAAGAAGAAAAAAAAAATTATGAGAAGAGTTTAATTTCCTAAAAAAAAAAAGAGTTTTTTATAGAGAAATTAAAGAATAAGATTGAACCTAGAAAAATGGAACTGCTTGAAAAATAATGATAGTAATAACTAAAAAATGGCACGGATCAATGAGGTGGCACGTTATATGTCGTTGATTGCTTATTGAAGGATTAATGGCACGGATTAATTGGTAATAGATATATAAGCAGTCATTATAGGCTCTCAAATTCTCACTCTCAAACCCTTTCTGTTACGTACTCTCCCTTCCTTCATGAACGAGAAAATGTCTTATAAACCTAAAACCAACGCCAAATACCCTTCTTTCTCTTTCATTGATACTAATCATAGTGGAAAACAAAAGATCACATGGTTTTTCTCATATTCTGTTCCTCGTAATCACAATGATGTTGGTAAACAAAAGAAACACTCATGTGATGTTTGCAACAAGGTTTTTACTTCTAACAAAGCAATGAATGGACATATGAGGTGTCACTCTCAAAAGGATATTACTAACACACCAACTGCAGCACCACCTTCCATTGATGATCAGTTTCTACCACCCAAGAAACGGCAGGCGCTTAGAAGAAAAAGATATATGGATATTGATGATGGTGAAGTTACTGCTCCTGCTGAAACTCTGTTGCATATATCTCGCAAGGGTTATGAAGGATCAACCGCCAATATCGATGTGAATCACAACGGCGCTAAAAGGCAAAAAATTCCAAGCAATATGGATTTGAACGAGCTTCCAAGTGATGATTTTGAAGTTAATGAGGAGAAGAAGATTGACGAAGCTGAAACTGAAAACGGGTCAAAAGTCGTGAAGAATTTTGATTTGAACGAGTTTCCAAGTGATGATTTTGAAGATGAACTCAATTAGTGTCTCGTCTTAGTTTATATCTTTCTAATGATTTTGAATGATATTAAGATTTTTGTATGGGATGAATACCCTTGATGTTATCATGTAATTTGCCCTAATTAGAAGTCTTTTAGTTAAAATATCATCATGAATTATTGAGCAATTTGCTTGCAACATATATATAAAGCTTAGATTATCACTTATTACCTTTTACATTTGTCTTAGTCTTCTAATTTTGTTTGAGTGAAACTAACTAGGTTATTTGCACTAAATTAGTTTTTTTTTGACAATATTTGCACTAAATTAGTATTAGTATGAAAATTAGACGGAGTAAAAAATACTTTTATGTTTCAAGTACTTTAGCTTAAAGTTGCTGTGTTTGATTGTTATGCAACAAATAAAAAATCTTACAGAAAGTAAATAATATTTGTACAATTTATTTAAGTGCTTCGAATTGTTGATTCTTGAGAATGGCCAAACACATAGCAGTACATGTGCTTATCACTGATTCTGTGGTGAAGATATGGAGATGAAGTTATTGTCTTTGTTCTTTGGTGTAAATTCCTCCCCTGCTTCAGTCTTTAGGATTTGTTAGATAATCTTTATGTCCAGTGCAGATGTAATCAAATAAAAATGTGTTGGCTTCTTAATGCAAAAGCCCATGAAATTATGATGTAATCAAATGGAAATGTACTCATGTATAACTGAAAGATGAAAATGAAGGGCTTCTCATCATGCTTTCTAGGATTGGAGTTTGTAAATGACAAAAGAAGGAGTGCAAGTGCATCAAAGAAAATATGCAAGAGATGTACTGAAGAGGTTCAATAGTTATGAAAATAGTTGAATCATTGAGATTCATGTGTCATACTAGGCATGATATACCATATGGAGTAGGATTGATCAAAGGAACTGGAGGCTTGTAATCTTGTATGCTAGGAATCAAAACAACCAGAAACAAGAGGTGTATGGATAATCTGATTCAGATTGGAGTGGTGACAAATGTGATAGAAAGAGTATTGCAACATATGTGTTCATGCATGGAAATGCACCAGTCTCATGGCTTTATCATCTTGAGGAATTGAGTATATTGCAACTTCAATGTATGAGCTGAACTTGAGCTGGAGTATTGCATGACAGAATTGCAAGTGGCAGACTTGCTGACAAAACCATTGAAGATTAGCCCTTTTGAACTAGTTATTGTGATTATTAGCGTAACTTATGTGGTAAGAAACAAGTTTGTTTGTTAGTTAGGTTACTTGTATAACAAGTTACAAGTTAGTTTTTAGAAGTTAGTTGCTATTTCTCTTTGTATAAGTAGAAAGTGTTCACGATGAAAATAGTAATGATCCTAATGAATAACAAAAATTTATTTCTTATCCTTCCTTCTCTCGATTCTCTACAATTCCTAAAAAAAAGTTTTCTTCAAAATTACCAAAGTGTTCTATAGACATGTTTGTAAATTCTGATTGTGTGATTGCGGGATTCTTGACTGCAAGAAAATCGGCTCAGTTGCTGTTACGTCGCAGCATTGTGCTATATAATGTTTGAAGAGTGTAATTTCAGTTTAAAGTGTAATCAAAACCAAATCGAGTATTGAACCATCGGTGTAAAATTCAAAGAATTGATTTAAAGTTGGATTGGTAACGATCAAATATAATTTTTCAAAATTACTGGTTGAGATATAAAATAATAAATAATAAGGAAATATATTAATGGTATAGAACTAATGCTAGGGCTAATCCCAACTACAAACAAAATTTAAGAAATAAACAAAAAAATGAATAAAGTAAAACTGCAAAAAAATAAAGAAGCTATAACATTTAGCATTTCTTAGATGTATTTGGGCCTTAAGTCTCTATTGTTTATGGGCCTTTGGAACTGTTCAGCTTCTCTTAGTTTGTTAGACAGTTAGGATTTCTGTTTTGTCAGTTTTTATAGTTGGTTATACTAACCAAGTATATAAGTACTCACTTGTCATCACAGATAATTGATTCATTGAATAAAGAAATCAGTTTTTTGTTAATTCTTGCTCTAACTGACTCACTATTAATTCCACCTTAGTTCACCATCTTTCCATTAATCCTGTTCATCTTCCTTTATCAAAGATGAACAATCCATATCCGGACCCAAAAAATCCCAGAAATGAACTGTGAGTACAATGCTGCATGCATGTTCTATCAATTTTCTTGCGCTGCTTTCTTTTATTTTCTTTCTTAAAATGCTTCTTATCCATATAATTTATCGTCTGTTCCGTGTAGTCTTGATAACTTAGTGCGTGATTACTTCAACAAGAGAGGATTGTCAAACACTGCTGAGATGTATCTAAATCAAGCTCGAATTGCTGGAATAACTCCCCCAGGTATGTATGCTTTTGCACCCTTTTGCTAATTTTTTCTTTATTCATTTTACGCAAAAAATGATTCCTACATTGCAAATCTTGATATTTGCTACAAAATGTTCACAAATGTTGCTGATATTTCCGCCATTGCGGTGACAATGTCATTGCCGAGACCTCTAAAATCTTTATATTGTAGCTGCAATTGTGGTAGTGGACCGCAATTTATTTGTCTTCTTCTTGGGGTTTTTTTATTCATTTTTCCCAAGAATCGTTTCTTTGTTGCCTTATAATATGGATAATTGAGCTTGTGTCTAATTGTTCTGTGAAGGGTACATAAGCTTCTACAAATTCTTTTCTTTATCTTATTATTATATTTTCTTTATTTATTATTCATTTCTGATACTGATTAATTTTATTAAATGTGCTTTCAGAATTTGATATGCTTAAGTTTAAACCAGGACCTTCCAGTGAGAGTCAGGTTATATATGATGGCTAAATGTTCAATGTTAATCAATGGTTCTTAGTTTCATATATAGTGCAACACACTCATACATTGCTCAATTTTCAGGCCCCAAACGTTGGTGATATAATGGACAATACCCCTCAAATGATTCAGGATGGATATTATTTACAACACTTTATAAGTAAATTTCTATTCTTTACATCTTTGGCATTACAAAATCCTTGGTAGTATCTAGTGAATTATGTAATATAACTGGTAGTTTCAATTATCAATTTGAGATGACAATGATGGAAATTTAGTTGATTCAATGTTTATTTTTATTTCTAACACCAAGGTTTTACAAGTAGTCAAAAGCTTTTGTCCTGCGATTTTTCATCGGATGGAAATATTCTAGCAAGTGGTGGGAAAAGCGGGAAGGTGAATAACCAATGCGATAAATTTCCCAATTCCATCTGTTTACTGTCTCCATTACGTTTCTGCATAATGTATTTATCTTTATATTGTGGTTTAAACAGCCTTTCATTTGTTACATCGACACCGGCGGTTGTGTTACTACGTCAAAGTCACATTCATCTACCATCTTAGAAGTTAGATTTCAACCAGGGTCCACTATATTTGCAACATCTTCTGCTGATAAAACAGTAAAATTATGGGATGCAAACAAAGTGAGTCTCTCTATTTTCAAATCTTCTTCTACTCACTCTTCTGCATTAGTCCTTCCATTGTAACTTGAGGATTGATTCATTATGTTTTGATGTTTCATGATATATATAGCCTGGAACATTGTTGTCCAGTTTTGATGAACATGAGGTGCAAGTTAGATCATTGGACTTCCACCCATTAGAAGGAACTCTTTGCTCGTCCGATACCTGTAATGTAATTAAAGTATGGAATCTCAACCAGCGTGTCATGATTAACCACTATATTGTGAGTCTTACACTCATCTTTTAGTATTCAAAACTGAATAACAACTACTCACAGGTCACATGAGTATTGACTTGTATAAAAATGAATTTCAGGCAGGAAGCCTAGTGAGATTTCAGCCTGGATCTGGGAAGCTTTTGGCAGTTGTTAATAAAAATGTTATCGGCATACTTGAATTTCCATCTTTCATCGGTAAGATCGGTCTTAAGGTGAGCTTCACGTATGACATATAATTGATTAAAATTTGAGTTATGAATCATGATATACTATTACTACAATATGAGTCTGAATCTTGTTCCCTATTAGGGTCACATCAAAGACATTAATTCCATATGTTGGGATGTCACTGGGAATATGATTGCCTCTGTCAGTGAAGATGAAGTACGAGTCTGGTTGGTCGACGGACGATGCACATTCAAGTATCAATCAAACGAGAAGAGGTTTCAGTCTGTCATATTCCATCCTCGATATCCTAACGTCTTAGTTGTTGCTGGTTTTCAGGTAAACACTTCCCTCCACTTCTATTATGATCGTTGTGTCCCTTCTATATTTCTGATAAGCAATTGTTACAGAGGTTACATAAACGAGGTGCTTGCATAAATAGTAAGTAAATAATCTGTGGACAACTTATTGCAGTGCTTGGAATTGTTGACTGTTGAGACCGGGCAAAGTCGTACTAAAGGAGATGCCTCTGATGTATTAATTACTGGACTAGCAGCTACTACGGCGCGAAGTGAATTCGATATTGCATCAGCTAGCAGTAATTCTGTGGTGAAGATATGGAAATGAAGTTCTAGCTAATGTCTCTGTTATTTGGTGTAAATTCCTCCACTATTTCAGTTTTAAAGATTTTTGTTAGATAATATTTGTGTATATGTACACTTTGTCTTTTGTTAGAAAAAAATAATTGCTGTTGATTGAGGCCAGTATAGATGTAATCAAATAAAACATGTCTTTGTTTTTCAATGGAAATGTTCATGAAATTGTGATGTAAATTGTAATAATCAAATGGAAACAACTTGTGTATAAGTAACAGAAGAAAAAGTGGGGGCTTCTAATGCTTTTCTATATTAAAGTTATACGGTGTTTCAATAAAGTAATGTTTATGTTCGACCATACCTTCAGTGAACTTGTAGTAGGTTAAGATCGATCCTTCGGCAAATAAATGTCAAGAATCTTAGCATGTGTTTTGCTATTTTGGAAACCACGGCAATGTCACACGTTTACTAGACGCTACAAAGAGTAGATTCACAATATCACGCAATTTTTGTCTTGGTACGCAAGAAAACTTGTTCCACCGCACATCCAAACAGGCCATTAGATATAAAAAAGATTGAAGAAATCTGCATACCATATTAGATTTCCAAAAGGAAACAAGTTTTATAAGATTGATGCAAGTTGAACAACTTTGAAGAAATTGATATGATTTCAGACAAAAATCAATGAAATTGAATTGCTGTTTTCACTCTCAGTAGTTTTACCTATAAAGATGAACCATTGTTTTTAGGGCATGATAAGATTGTATGAGCAGCATAATGATCCATATCTGGCCCACATTCCAATTTCATTTGAAACCATTAACAAACTATACCATAGTCTTAAAATGAATATAAAAATCCAAATATAACAAATAAGTCAAGATCCTTAATGCACGGTTCATTTTCAATCCCTTCCAGTTCCACAAATAAAATCTACATTGTGTGCAAAATGTTACAATTAATAAAATATAATTAGTTTACATTTAAATTTGATATATTAAATGATAATTAGTTAGATAAAAATAATGAAAAGGAACAAAAGAGAGAAATAAGACACGTTGAGAAAATTGCTTACTTGTTTATTACTCATGTACAAGTAACAACAGTGAAAAATGAGACACGTTGAGTCAGTTAGTCAATAATCACAACAAACACACCACAAACCTCGTTCATCACAAACAATAAATAACGTAAAATATTTCCTAAATTCTTCTTTTGCATGACACTACATGCTAACTCTGTTAATTCATGAACCCTGTACATTCCCATGAAGATGTGTGAGTACAATTCTAGATGTTATTCTTTCCTTATTCTTTGATTTTGTTACTTAAACTTTGTTTTATTTTCTGTAGTTTCCGAATGTACATGTATGATTACTTGAAGAAGCGTGGATTGTCCTATACTGCTGAAATTTTCAGAAAAGAAGGCTATGTTACTACACAACCTCCCTTTGGTATATATACTACTCGGATTAGACGTGTCCCAGTGTCAAACATGCGTTTGCGTCCGACACCGACACATATAATTACATTAAATTATGTGATTTTCTTATATTATTATTGGTGTCGTGTCCGTGTGTATATACCTGCTTCATATATAATAACTTATTATATATATGCAGTTGCACTGCCATTCATTTCTTTATATCTTATTGTTGTTATTATTATAAATTTCTGTGTTTTCAGAATTTAATCAATATCCACATGGATTCTTACATGAATTTTGGGTTAAACTCCATGATGACATGTATAAGCCTAGACTACCAAAGAAGTTACCGTCCTCCAATCAGGTGATTATGTCTAAATGCTCATTAATGTTTCTTTTTGGTTTTGTTTGATTCATATAGTGTAATTAATTTGAGCAATATAGTGTAATTAATTAAACACATGTCATTTACGATTTATTTATATGTATAATCAAAATTCAGGCCCTAAACGTTGGTTCTAAAAGGGAGACTACCCCTCAAATACATCAAGAAGGATATTCTATTCAATCCCTTGCAAGTAAAAGTCTATACTCTACAAATCTATTTGAGAAAACATTTATCAATGTTAAAAATTATATTGCTGAAACTAATTATGTTTACTTTAATTTCTTATGCAAGCTTTTCGAAGCATTGACTCGCTTTCGTCCTGCGATTTTTCGTCTGATGGAAAGGTTTTGGCAAGTGCTGGGTTTGGGAGGAAGGTGAATAGTTAATGTGATCAATTTTCCAATTTTAATTGCTTAACTACTGTCTCTGTAGTAATGCTTCTTTTGGTTTATGATTAACCACATGCAGCCTTTAATATGCTACATGGATACTTGTGATTGTATTACTACATCACGGTCACATTTAGCTCCCATCTCAGAAGTTAGATTTAAACCAGGAACAAATATATTTGCAACTTCTTCCTCTGATAAAGCAGTAAAATTATGGGATTCAAACAAAGTGAGAGTCACTTTCTTTTCATTTCATATATTATCCCTTCCCTTTTGTAACATGAGCATTCATTCCATTATAGCCTGGAACAGTGTTGGTGGATCTTGCTGGGCATAATGGTGTGGTCAAGTCATTAGACTTCCATCCATTTCAAGGACTTCTTTGTTCATCTGATAGCTTTGATGTAATTGAAGTATGGGATATCATTCAGGGTGTTAGGATGAAAAACTTTATAGTGAGTAATTCTCACTCATGGTGATTAATTACCTAATTCCAAACTGCTTCATGAATTAGTTCACTGATAAATGATCCAACTTTACTTAACAATGAATTTCAGGCAGGTGGGCAACAGATAAGGTTCCAGCCTGTATCTGGGAAGTTTTTAGCAGTTGCTAAGGGAAACACCATCACCATACTTGATATTCAGACTTGGAATGTTCAAAATCGTTTTCAGGTGAGGTTCACTTATAAATTGATTGAAATAATGAGTTTGTGTAACATAGCATGCCTGACTAAATATTAATGATCTCTACAAGGGACACAACAAAGAAATTTTTTCCATGTGTTGGGATGCAAAGGGGCAAAAGATTGCCTCTGTCACTGAAGATTGTGCACGTGTCTGGTCGATTGCAGTGTGCGGACAATGCCTACATGAGTATCAATCAAATGGGAAGAGGTTTCAATCCATCATCTTCCATCCTCGATATCCTAATGCACTAGTTATTGGTGGATTTCAGGTAATTAAACTATCATGTTGTGCTGGTTGATGGATTGAAGTCTCTTGTTTTCACGTGTTGTATTCCTTTAAAAATGAAGAAGTTTTATATTTTTAAGTATTTCAACTTTAAGTTGTTGTCTTTGGTTGTTATCATATGTAAGAAATAAAAAGTCGTTGCATATTGCAGAACATGGAATTGTGGATTCCTGAGACTGGACAAGTATATCCTATTCCTGCACATACTAATGCAACAATTACTGGACTAGCAGCTTGTACTCAAAATGAATTCATTGCATCATGTAGCAGTGACTGTACTGTGAAAATATGGAAATGAAGTTCCAGTTAATGTCTTTGTTCCTTTGTGTGAACTTCGTTCCATGCTTTAGTTTTTAGGATTTGTTAGATAAATTTGTGTAAGTGCAAATTTTTTCTTGTAGCTGGTCATATAGTGAAAGAATTTTTTTTGCTGTAACTGAGGACACCTATTATAGATATGTAATCAAATGAAATATGTCATGTGTATGAAACATCTAGTCTTGGTTTCTCGATGTGAATTAGCTATAAAAGAAGTACGACATTCATGTGTTGCATAATTGAGTCACAAATTGTGACGAAGTGCAGAACTTATACCAAGTTCCTTACAGTCCTTGTCAATTTTTTAAATCAAACAATGACAGAGAATAATTTTTGAATTCCACGACATATTCTTAAAGGAGGCTATTAAGGTTGAAAACATATCAACATATCATTATTTAATTTGATAATTTAAAAGCAAAAATACAAGGAACATGATCTAAGTTTTGTCAAAACCAAGCATAAATTGGATAATCATAAATACAGATCAAATTGCAAGTGAAGAATGTGATTCAGGTTGAACAGGTAATATTTTGAAGTTGTTTACTTCCAAGAAACTTACAACAACAGTTGGAACACTTTCTGAGGTACTAACACCAGTTCTACATCACAATGATTGACGTATGAAAATCACATTGGCTTCAAAAAATTTACTACTTCCATAATTCTTCCATGGGGATCCCACGCTCCTCAGAAACCTCGCTGAACTGCTTCATTTTCTGCACTGCAGCTACAGTTGCTCTGGCATTGTTGAGTGCATTGTCACTTCCTAGTTGTTTCCCCAAAGCATTCTCAACACCAGCCATTTCAAGAACAATTCTCACTGACCCACCTGCAATAACTCCGGTACCAGGAGAAGCGGGTCTAAGCATCACCTTTGACGCTCCAAAATCTCCATCAGCTCTGGATAAATATTATATACGACATAAAATTAGTGGCAATTTGAAACTCAAAATTCATATCTAACTAAAATTCTAGCATCTTAGAACACGTGGAACTCAATCGAAGTTATTGATATGCTTCTCCTTTGAAATAAAAGTTCCATCTCTCAGCAAGAAGAGACTCTTCTCTTCAGTTCCTATTTGAGTTAAGGAAATCTAACAGGGAACATCTTAATAGGTTGCTTAAGTGACCATAAGTTACTTAGGCATTCATCAGCAAGAGCCCTTTCAGCTGCGATAAGCATTCACAATGGGCACCAAACACGTATGCAGCGATCTATAGAAGGGCACTGCTAGTTGAAAATGCATGCTCTAACTACAACCTCAATCAAATGCTCAAATGAAGGCCGGTAAAATCTTATGATGCTAATAGCAAATTGAATGTCCATATTTCAACCTATTTCATATTCGTTTCTCATTTTTACATAGAACATTACAGGTAAGTCACATGTCAACATATAATTTCAGCATAGTGAATCATCCACAAAGCAGATTCCGCTATATAGGCCACAATGTCATATTAATATGGAGGCCAGACAAAAATCCACCATGTAAGAAGGGCATTGCGGCCTATAGCGGAAAGTCAGAAACATAGTGATAATGATAAGATATTCACTGCTGCCTATGGCACCTAGCACAGAATCTGTCATGACATAATGCAATGCTGGCAATTTGACAATGTGAGACACAGAACCTAATCAAACAGGACTGGCTTCCATCATGTCGAAGAAAAATTAGCTGAGTCTGTTCTACCCCAATGTTCAGTACACAAAGTAATCATGATAATATTAGAATCAAGCCTCAAGAATGCCACATTATATCATGAAATGTTTTCCTGAAATGAAGCTCTGATACAACATGAATTATGAATAATACAATTCAAGGTCACACGCGAAGTACCAAGGAACAATGTTAAGAACACAAGAAGGAAAAACCAAAACTCAATAGAAACAAGCAAAGGTAAGGACCAATTTCATCGTTCCATTGAGAATAGAAGAAAGAATTCTCCCCAAAGGATTTCCCCTTCACAATAACCTCTCATTTTACTTTTGACTATCATACCATATTTTAAAGCATTCACCAACTATACTAATGACTTAATCTCTACAAAAGAATCAAACCAACCACCCAATTTTTTCATCCATAAGTTTCAAATTCAAAACCTTACATCAGAGTCCAGTTCCACTCGGACCAACCCAACATTGGTCAATAAGTTTTCCATTTCAAATGACATTATAATACTCTAAACTAACAACAAAACCTTATTCCAGTGACTGGGGTCGGCTACATGGATCAAATTACGTCAGAATGAAAAATGATAAAACCAAAATTAAGATTGATGAAAGAAAATTAGAGTTACCTATGAGGAAAAGTGGAGTACTTAGTCATGGGAACTCTAATAAGATTCCTCCTAGCATTAATAGCAGATTTCTGAACAGCAGAAACAACTTCCTTAGCTTTCCCAACACCAACACCAACTTGTCCTTTCTTATCACCAACAACAACAACAGCCCTAAACCTCATTTGTTTCCCTCCTTTAACAACCTTAGTTACCCTCCTCACTTGAACAACTCTTTCTTCCAACCCATCTCTTAACTTTTCCTTCTTCCTACTCAAACGGAACCCGGAATCCTTCCTCCCCTTCGCATCCATCGCATTTATATCATTTCCAAGCACACTAACACCACTGTACCCCACACCGTATATCTCTTCGTATGCGGCGGCGATTTCATCTTCGTCTTCAACTGGGCCGTCGTCTATTGAAGGTGGTGGAATGAAGCCTTCTGGGATTTCCGGTGGGTTGAAGGGAAGGTCTTCTTGTGGGATGGTGGTGTCGAATTCATCGGAGGGAATTGCTTTGACGGTGAAGGAGAGAGAGAATGGGGTTTTGGTGAGAGGGAATGTGAGTTTGTGTGTTGTGGGGAGGAGAGAGAAACAAGAGGAGGAAGAAGAGGAACGGAAAGAGAGAGAAGAGAGAGAAGAGAGAGAATTGAGAGCAGAGGAAGGTGAAGCAGCCATTGAAGATGATGTTTCACTATGAGAGGAACATGAATGAATGAATTGAAAAGATAAACAAATTATACAAAAGTGATGCAAAAACTAACTAGAGATAAGGTTTTTCGTTTTAGATAGACTACTAACTAGATATACTCATTTTATACTCTTCATTTTTATTTCTTTTACAAAATACTCCTCAAATTTATAAAATTATATATTTCCTTTTAATTCTTATTTGCAAATTTTTCATCATAATTTTTATATAAAGATCTAGATTTTCATATTTTGCAAAAATTTTATTCTGGAATATGATAAGTCTTTTAAAGCAATTGTTCCTCAAAATTTAAAAGTATTATAATATTTTGACGATTTTTTATTTTTTTATAAGAAATTAAATTTTTGATTAATATATTTATAATAATTTTTATCCAATTATTCAATCTTAGTTAACTTAGAAAAATTTTTCATCTTTTTTATTTTAATTGATAAATTCTTTTTTCATTCTATCATTTTTGTTAAGCAATGATTTCTTTATTAAAA
>Ga0209282_1001013_pt1 | contig 14767 bp, 9 predicted proteins | sample Mtrugardesep15_FD_187529 | JGI IMG/M metagenome (GOLD analysis project Ga0209282, IMG submission 187529) | Root nodule microbial communities of legume samples collected from California, USA - M. trunc garden sep15 (SPAdes) (version 2) | ecosystem: Host-associated > Plants > Roots > Nodule...
AGAAAAAAAAAAAACAAACGGGAGAGGAAGATAGTTAAGAAATAGAGGAAGATAAAGGATAGTGGTTGAAAATTCTAAAGGGAATTAAAGGTATTTTTTAATTTGGGGTGCAACAAGAAGTAATTGGGGTGCAACTAGAAATAATCCAAGCGATCTCACATTTTTTAGGCCTCAAATTTATTATTTTAATTTAACTAATGGTATTATTTTTATCAATATTAATTATTTTAGGTGGCATAATATAAACTTATTAATTTTGCTACTGATTGAATTAATTTTTTCTTTTGAGGAATCTAATTGATTTACTCAAACACTTTTGGGATTTTAAGTGGGTTTTTTTTTTCTTTCAAATTTTTAATCCTCTTAGAGAAATAAATTCCGATGAACGAGTCTTGATTAAATCATTAATCACAAATCAAACAACAACTTGAAAGAAATACGTGTTTACCTAAAAGAGTGAGTGATCACAAGTACTCCTTGATGGCAATACCTCTACTCAATACATACGAACAACTTGCTTCACTTAGAGTGCTAACTGCTCACGAATGAAGTCTTATGGAGAAGGGGGCGATTTTTAAGGTTTCATAAAACTCGAGTTTATGAAAGAGTAAATTAGGTTTAGAGTGATTCTTCTACACAAGGTTTATATTCACTCACACTTAAGTAGTTTGGTTGGTGGATTAAGGTACGTTGAATGATTTTAAAGGAGAAAACCTTATATTCATTCTCCGAAAACTAACATCGCTAACATTTGCATATAAAAGAATTCCCTAAAAATAAACATTTGCATATAAAATTAAAAAAGAAACCAATCTTGTTAATGTATTTGATATTTATTTTTGTGTTGTTTAATTTAATATTATAAAAATTAATCAGGCTTCAAATTGCCTCAAATTTTATTGTTGTTGATTTTTAAAGAGCCTCATATCAAATTTCGCTAAATGCCTCTAAATTTGTGGGTGACCTAGTAATAACCGGTAAGAAAGATAGTGTGTGTTATTGGCTTTTGCTTTCTCTGTAGTATTGTATTACGGTTAACAGTAACATGCCCTAGTTTTATATTTAACAATTGAGAAAATTTGAGTTTCATGTCTCAACCGTAGTTGTTGACTCGAGGTTGTAAAGATGTCTCAACCCTGTGGTCGTTGGCTCGAGGTTGTAAAGGAGAAGTTTAGTAATCAAAAGAGAAAATTTGAAAGAACCCTAATCGAGATGGTGGGAGAAAACCTTGGATCTCAAATAATTGAAGCTATCGATGTTTGGACGGTTACTTTGTTCTTCGCTCTCATCTTTATCTACGTAGCTTTCCAATACGGCCTCTTATTTGAATACCCTGAATCCCGTCCATCAACACCTAACACCGCTCGCAATGCTTCCTATACCAAGATCATCCAGTTCACACTCCAACACGCTTTTGGAGATTCTGATTTCTCCCACACCGGTAACTTCTCTGCGAGCCTCATAACTTGGACCGATGGCGCTCAGACACTGACGAATCCGCTGCTTATGCGAGATTCTTTCACTGATGATGACAGGAATAAATTTCAAGAGCTACTGAAAGGAGATGACTTCTATAGGATTAGGGTTACATCCAATGTTTTGAACCCTACCGGCATCCAATATATTGTTTCTTCTGTCAAAGCTCGATGTCTTCCAGGGCAAGGTTTGGAGGAACAGTTTGTAATACACACGGAAGATGTTAACATCTTGGCTGTCAATTATGGTGCTCCCCCTGGGGCTTGCCCTAATCCCCGGCAACTGAAGCTTCCTGCAAAGTGGTCTTTCAAGTCACACATGGTTTTGAAGAACACTGAACATGCACCATTGACACCAATATTTACTGAAGAGGTGCTTAGTGGAGAGGGGATATATTACATACCATAAGTATTCAAGTTTTTCAAGTTTATTTTGTTGAATATTTTATTCGGTTTCAAATATAAGTGAAAGTAACTAATTTCATATTATATTTAGGATTCAGTTCATATAGATGGTTAGTGTAAAGATTTTTTACACTCTCAATCAATCAATTGTAGTTGTTAGGTCGCTAAAACATTTGAATTTAATCATAACTATGTTTAACGTTGCACGTAGAAATGTTTGATTTGTATGGGTGTTCTTAGGTAACTTTTTATTCTGTTAATTCTTCCGTTGGGTTATTGTTTTGAAATCAGACTCATAACTTTGTATATTGATAGGTGGTTCTTCTTTGCATATTTTGTGCGAGTTGAATAACCTTTTGTGTTCTAATTTATTCCATTTTGACTTGTTAAAAAAAAAATTGAATTTAATCAACCGGATGTGTTTCTATGTATTACTTTCCAAATTATGAACCCAGCACCTACTAAAATCATTAATTAGCTCTTAAGTACAAGTTGACAGATCTATTGGATTCTCTTTAATTAGTGAATGTTGGATAAATTGTAGTAGACATATAATCCAAATGTTCCTTTAAGTAGTGAATGTTGGATTGGAATTGTAGTAGATATATGATCCAAAAACTTTGGCCCACATTGGATTAACTTTAATGAGATTGTTTTTGTATAAAAGTATGGCAAAAAAAGACTTTTATGTTTATGAAAAAACTGATATTAAGGTTTGGCTCTTCATATTAGAGGCTTCTCTCCATTCCATACTTCTGTTTAATAAGTTTGGTGGTATTTACATATATGTTGTGATGTTTGATGAGATATGTAGCTTGAAAGATGCAAATGGGATTTTTAACCACTATGACTTGGAACACAAGATACAACGATTTTTGAATTTTGACGCTCAACTTCACAAGTCATTAATCAAGCAATCCCTCTTGCTAATTTTGATTCCCCAATAAACCTACTTGGGTTAGTTTGGTGGTGTTGACTTGGGATATGAGAGTGTGTTCCTCCTCAAGATTTCATGTTCGATTCTCTCCGGTGTTAATTTGGTGGGTTAATTTAGCTTCTTAAAAAAAAAAATTGATTCCCCAATCTGATTCCCTGGTTGCTTGATGACTGATTCTTATTCGATGTTTTATCGTTGCTGAAATCTGGTTTTGGGAATCCCCAAGTTTTAAAATTGGTTTAATAGCAGTTTTGACCCTCTATGTTTACAGAAGTTGCGATTTTAGCCCCCTAACTAAAATAATTCGATTTTGACCCTCTATGTTTTGCCCCCTTTGCACTTTTTGCCGCCAAAATCGAATTATTTTAGTTAGGGGCCAAAATCGTAACTTCTTAAAATATAGGGGGCCAAAACTGCTATTAAACCTTTAAAATTCTTGGTATGTATGAAGATTGCATCTTTCCAGCTGTTTTTTTTTGCAAATGGTTCTAGTTTTAATGACTGTATCGGTCTTTTACTTGAGTTGTCTTGCGTTGTTGTTGTTCCGTAATATCATGTCAGCTAGTAAATCATAACAAACGTTTGTCTTAGATTTGATTTATTAATAAGATAAAAATAAGAATTTCGTCTTGATAAATGGGTGGAACAACCTCATTTCTTGCTTACAAAATGTGTAATTTCAACTATTGTAATAAGTTAGAGTACCCATTCTACTCTCCTTACGATATTTTGCTTATAAAAAAATAGAAGTTTTTCTTTTGAGAAAAAAAAATTGAAGTTGTCACCATTTAGGTACGAGTGCAGTTATTTTTTTCAATTGTAGATATGAAGAAAGGCAGTGTAATATCTTAGTGACAATTTTCTATGTCATAATAAGTGGGACAATTTTGGAGAACTTTCTTAAATGATAGAAGACAAATATGGTATTCGTACACATCAAGTTAATGACACACTGCATAGATCCAGTAAAACCTGCAAGTACAAGTTAAAAATAAAATGAGTATGGCCTTATTCCTAGCCATGAGCCCCATGTATTGTTTGATATAGCGACCTGTAAATGCACACGCATTGCATTTAAGTGTAGCAATGTTCATGTCCTTAGACATCATGCAAGCATTGCAAATTAATGGTTGTACAGTATTTTGAAAATCTTAGATTGGAGACCCTTGGTTGTTGCATTCGCATTGCCTTCAATTATTGGGCCATTTTCAAATTGAATCAACTACTACATCCAACTTAAAATATAGTAGTATATAAAAATAAAATTATAAAACATCACTAAAACCAAGTAAGATTTGTTTAATGTTTAACTAAAACGTCATTTTAATTGCTGTTCTCATGACTCATGTCGTCGTTATGAACAATATATCTCTCACCAAATCACCAATTATGTGAGGATTAGAACTATTGTAGCTTTATCCTTTATAATTATTTTATTCACACACTATTGCTACGTGCTAAAAAGGTGCGTAATATTTTTATGTCATCCTATCAATATCAATCGATAATCAATAATTAAAAAATTGAGTGCTCAAATTATGTCGTGGAATAATCATCACACATTCCCTTATAATTATTTAAATATCAATGTTCTAGAAATTGAGTCCATCATCAACATCAAGTTTGTTGGTATGTCAAGTGCAGGTAAGAACTTTAGATTGAATGTAAAAAGGATGTTTGATAAACATATAAATGATAAGATTCGTATATTAATATCTTAAGTGTTTTTGTTAAAATGTGGTATTCAACTCCATTTGCGGGTCCAATGTAATGATCCTCGAAATCCTCTCATAACCCAACAATGTTACCAACGAGAGGTTTGATGAGCTCCTTATATCAAAAGTTAACGACAGCCTAGCCTAGAAGCAAGAGATAGTAGGGGAGGTAGTTAAATTAATCCATACAAAAAATAAAGGCCGAATCAAATTATAAGATGAATGATAATCTGGTCAACCTTTTTCATAATTTTTTTTTTGTCAACCTTCTTTTTCTCTCTTCTTATTAGTCAAAAAGAAAAGACAAAAAAAGATAATAAGAATATCACGTGGGTATAAAGGAGAAAGTTGTTCAAAAATTGTCGCAAAATAATCGTACAAATATCATTTCTCAAGTTATAATTCCTCGACACATGGGTAGGCAACCTTATATCCCTGACTGTTAATGTTATTGCTTGCAGTGTCCCAATCTGTCAGATATCCAAATTTATTTCTCTGCACCTTATCACGCCCACATTTAACTGCCGCATCTTTATATTCCTATTCATTCATATTCATTTTAAACTTTCTCAAATTTTCAATTCCAACCTAATTCTATGGCCTCACCAACACTTAAACCAGAGAAAAAACTTGCAGAATTTCTAAAAGACAAACAAGAACCTTTCATCCTAGAAGTTTACTTATTAGAAAGATCAAATTGCTCAAAAAACTGGAGTTCAAATTCATCTAAAAGTTTGGAAAAACCTGCAAGTTCTTGCTTCTACAGCAAAAAGAGAAAACCTCTCTTTCCATTTTTTAAGGTTTTACTAACAGCTATACATGATAAGAAGAAGAAGAAGGTTGCAACAATTACGGACTTCAACATTACAAACCAACATGCCAACGTTGCTGTCACTATCACTCACGAAGGCGAAGCTAACAACGTTCATCAAGTACCTATTGAAACCGATCGTTTCTCAACTGCTAGCAGCTCCACCTTGTTCAATTCATGCTCAGATATTGATGATGAAGAAGACGAAACCTCTTTTTCGTCACATAAACATTATAATCCTCTATTTTCTTCAGACACTTGCCAAGCTTCCAGTGTCTGCAACATGGGAATACAAAGGTATGAAACTAAGTTCTGATTTACATGATTAATTTTCAAATCAGTTTATCATAGCTAACAAAAAAAGACATGTTAATTAATTCTGTTACCCTTATGAACAAATTAAGCCAGCAAGATGTCGACAACAGAAAGCACCGCCAGAGATGTATCGAAGGTAAATTAAGTTAGTTTAGTTCTTCTGTTACATTTTCATAATCTAAGAATAGTTTGTTTCTGCATTTATTAAATTAAATAATTGGTTAGAATTTGACTTTAAAATCTCATTAGAGACGATTGTAAAATAGTCGAGTGTCACGTTAATTAAGTACTCCTTTTGATTTTTTATCAGTCTGTGTGACACATGAAACATTGAACAAGGATGTTTGTGTTTGCGGCGTGGTTGTGCCGAAGAAATTCACGGAGGAATCTCTATTATCAGCTGCTCTATTTAGTTCACTTATTCAAACATCAAAGAGAGATCAAAACTATACTAAGGAACTGCAACAGATTCTTGGACATGATGTTTCTCATGTGATGAAATCTAAAAGGGTGTTGCACAAGACAAAGAGGTTATTATTTGATTGTGTGAGAGAACTCACAAAAAATCTTCCAGAAAAAGATTGTAAGCAATTCATGGAACCTGAAAAGTTGGGGAAGATGTTATGGGAAAGGACAAAAGAATGGAGTCAACAAGGTGGAAATTATGAGAGAAATCTAAGTAACTTGCTGAATTTGGATTACTTGGATTCAATTAATGAATGGAGTGAATTTAAGACAGAGGTGAAAGATGTTGGTATTGAAATTGCTGATGCAATTTTGGAATGTGTTATCAGGGATGAAGTGGTATCAGATACGATTGAAATTTTATTACCAACCACATAACAAAATTAATTTCTATTGTTGTAAGTAATATCTCATGCTCATATGCCATTCCTTCTTAAATCATGGGTTGCTTGCTTTCTCTACCTCTTTATTCGAATTGAAAATTGAAAATTTCAAACATTCATTTTCAAAATGGAATATAGTAGATTTTGGTGATTCTTCTTTTTATGAGGACGAAATTTAACTCTATCCATCAGATATGTGATAAGCAGCTTTTAATGCTGCAACTGCAATAGAAGTTTAAGTAATAATCCGTCAAATAAACTGTTTTATAAGGAACAATAGTGACAATGAAACTTGAATTTATTACTTCATGCATGTTTCTTAAGATCTTCTGACCAATTGTAGCTGCTTTAACCCATTTTCTCTATAACTATGCTATTACTCCCTTGATTTAAAATTACTACCTAGTAGCTTCTAATTGCAAATAACTGAAATTGCGGAGATAAAAGTATTTGATGTGAAACTTAAGTCAAAAGTCGGAAATATCTCACATTTGGTTTTCTCGGTTAGATTCTCCTTACGAATTTAACTTCTTCTAAGAATTTGTGTATTCATTGAATGTATTGCGATCGCGAAAAAGCTCCATATGTTGTATTAACGTATTCTGCATCGAAAATTGATGCGTGAATGAAATCGTGAGACGTGGATATCAACTATTAAAGAAGTGATAATCTTAAGGATTCTTCATTGAATTATATTAAAATAATTAACCTAATACTGAAGTTACGATGAATCGTCTTTGTTTTGGAAGGAATGTTTGAACCGGTTATTAAAAGACATACATGAAACATGTATATTTGATATGGACATTTGAACTACTAAAAAAACCCCATAGCCAAGACAAAGAGGGCTATAATGTTCCAAGCATTTACATTTAAAGTGAAAGTTACGTGCGCGGTACGGCGGTACCCACACGGTCCATCGGTATCACTATTCACTAGTCACTACAGTATTATACTTTGTAATTGGAATTACTTTTGTTTGTGAGGACAAAATGATGATATCTTCAACCACTATCGCCGCTTCCATTCACCTATTAATCTTTCCATTAAAGAATAAAGATGCGCTTTGCCTCCATGTAGCCTCACTGCCACACATAATAGGGATGTGTGACTACTACTGTCTACCAACACTATATTATATTTTAAAGCCTTTTATACGTGGTTAGTCCCTGCAAATAGGGATCATTTAAAAATTGACTCATGTATTTCTTAATCCTAGTATTTTGTCCTGTTAAAATTTAATAATTTAAAATTTCGTCCCCCTCCTCAGTTAATGACTGATTAAGAGTGTTTTTGCTGACGTGGCAGCAAGCCACTTAACTAATTAGCACCGCCACATCAGCTAATCAATGACGTGGCAGTAATTAACTGGGCTTAGAGACTAATTTTTAAATAATTAAATTTTGGCATGGCAAAATGCCAGAATTAAGAAATGCAGGACCAATTTTTAAATGACATTTATTTGCAGGACTAAACACATATAAAAGCCTGTCTTAAAAAAGGAAAAATACTAACTTCGATCATTAGAGTACATTATATCTTAAAATATTAAATATAAAATATAATTTTATAAAAAGAAATGTTAACTTGCGTCTTAGAGCATATTAATTGTTGATCACTGTTTTAATCAACTTTATAATTTCTTTAATTTAGAAGTGGAAAAAAATTCTTCCCCTCTCTTCCAAAACATGCAATTTTGCATCAACTTTCAATTAGATTAAGTTAGTTAATAAACAGAGTGACACTAAACAAGTTAAGACTAATGTATTCTTTGTTAGTAGTTGTTGAGCAAGTGAAATTTAAAGGTACAAAGCTGAATAAAGCCAGCCCTTACTAAAACTATAATACCATAAATTGAGATAAAGTTTCTTATTTCATCAATCATCATGGTGCCTAACATTTGCTTTATTAGGTTCAAATTTAAAATTAACATGCAAGTAAATTCCGTTCCAAATTCTTCAGAACCAGATAGAGAATTTTTACTTTATCTCATTTCATTTGTGAACAAGATCTCTGATGCTGCCGTGACTGCAAAGTTATTGCGAAGATCTAAGCCTTCTTTATTCCGTTTCAGAACCATTACCCCGGATATGACTCCACCCTCCACCATGGTTTGCTGGTGACTATAAACTCACACAACGCCGCCTAGTTAGTTAATAGAGGAAAACAAACGACAACATAGGTAAAGTTTAGTTTCCTGATGTAGTATTTTCCTTGTTGTAGATGGTTATTGATTCCACACTGCAGGTAAATGATGTGGACCTTGCAAACTTATGGACCCAATTATGCAAGAGGTTGCTGCAAATTACACTTATGTTGAGTTCATTAAGCTTGATGTGGATGAGTTAATGGATGGTATGTTACAAATTACCCTTCACTTTAACTAGTTTGTAATTTAATGTAAAAGCAACTGTATGTAAGGTTTAATTACTCTGTCGATTTCTAAACTATTTCTAATCAGATATCTGAACTTGTACATGATTTACAATCAAGACAGGCAGAGTAATTAAACCTATTATAAATGTTATTCATTTTTACTGACATGATTTCCAGTACTTGAGAACTGGTTTGTTTTCACAACATTAATCGCAAATGTCTCAAACATTCCAGGTGCAATATGTGGTTGATAACTTGGTAGCGGTAAGAAAGGAGGAACCAAAAAGGATGATTGAAAAATGTAGAAAATAAGTGTATGATCATCATCACTGTAATAAAAACACAGTCTCTGCAGCACATTTTCCTATGATTACAAGGGAATAGCCTACAAGCTCAAAATGTAATAAATTGGCACATAGAAGGATATCCATGAACTATAATCGATATAATTGGATTCTTCAATGCTATTTGATCTGATAATTAGCAAAATCTTCAACAACTTGCAATATTAAACTAACATAGTTGTTTTCTGCCTTCTCAGAAGAAAAAAAAGAGAGAGAATTCTCAAAAGGTATATCTGTTTCCAAAACTAAATATCTTTCTGTATAAAAGAATAAGAACGCAGCTATGCTAGCTCTAATATATATTGGTTTCCATTCCCAGGAAGAGTAATTTTTGTACCCTTCTCTAACAAGTTTTAATGTCTATATTCAAGATTTCTTCTAGACACTTCAACTTCCTGTCAAAACCAACTTAGAAAATATGGCTCCTTGTTAAACCAACTTGTGTTTCCACACATTGAAAAGGATGGGGAAAAACTGTACTGGACATATTGTAGTCCAAATTTGGTGTTGATATAATTTCCATTCGATTCTGCTGAGTTCAACTGTAAATAAGCTTGATAATCAAACAAACCAATCAAGCATATGTCACACAATATTTCTAAATTGTGGTTCGAGACTGCAAGTGCGGCCATGATATAATGGTTTTAGAGGTTTCTGCAGCAGCATTGTAACCGCAACCGTGGCCGCATTGGTGCTGTATTTTGCTGCAATATCAAATTTTGCAGCATAACCACAACCGCAATTTAGAACCAAAAAGTATTCTTCTTTTAGTATCTTACTGTCATTAACATCCGGAGGGCTAACAAAAATCCACAAAACAATATAGAACATGTGAGTACAGAATACAGATAAATCTATATGCATGCTCCCTGCCCAAGTATGCATGATCAAGCCAAATAAGTTTATGATTGAAATAGAAAACAACCAAAACAACAGAATATTATTTCAGCTGCGGCAACACCATGGCATCAACTACCAAGTAAACATCTGAAATTAATTAAGCAACTAAACACAATACTTTCTTTTGCACGATTCAAAATTAGTGTCACAGTTTCATTTGATTACTGTAATATGCAGCACAAATGGTACATTTGTATTAGATGTTCCATAGGGTCAAACAACTTAATTAAGCGTCATCTTCCTTCATGTTAAGGGGATATTTGACCATTGAGGTCATAGATTTGACGCTTCTTGGGGTCAAAAAGAACATCATAAGCGTTAGAAATTTTCTTGAACTTTGCTTCAAACTCTTGTTTCTTTTAAAGGGTACTGGTTATTCTTATCCCCTGTTAATACATAGATTGGTAAAATGGACAATATAACACAAATGTAATTTTATAATTAGAAAAGAAAATTTGGACCATTTTCATTCTTTATAAAGTTTCTTGCTCACATTTACTCCAAACGATACAAAGTTACCAGAATATTGATTAATGACATTGCTAAAGTTGTTGCACTAAATAAAATACTACTGATTACATAAGAAAATCAATCCAGCACAACTAGTTTCTGATACTCGGGGCCAGCAATTGCAGCTTCCATAGCCTCTACAGAGCTTATACCACCTTCATTGTCCAAGAACAATGTCAGCAGATTCTTAGACAATCCACTTACCAGCGCTACTCCTTTCTGAGTGGCTGGCACAGGGGTCACCCTCGAGTCTCTGAGATTCCAAAAAACTATCTGAGGCACAGCGGAACCATACCCTTTCTCTCTATACTTCCTAGTGATTGCTTGGTAATCAGTTTCCCAAGAGTTTGCAGATGCTTGATCAAACTCCATGTCACTGAATACAAATATCCTCTTAATCATCTGATCCTCCTTTAGACTCCCTTTTACAGCAACCTTCAATATGCGATCAAATACCTTCTGGAAATCAGTGTTGATCCCCCAATCCATGTGCCTCACAAACTCTGTCTTGGACTTGAGATTATCCCCCTTGATCAAATGAAGCCGAGGCTTAGCACTGAAAGCAATCACCTTCCCTTTCCAAGGTTCCTCACACAATTCAGACACCAACAATCCCAATGCCACACACACAGTCCATAGGGATCCCAATCATACTCGCAGACACATCACACACAGCAAGACAGTTCCTCATCTTCCCTTTCTTGAGCAAATCATCCACCATTCACTTCCACTGCAACTCCGCCACCTCTCCACGATCTCTATCCCCCAAAGACCTAATAATCTCATGAGGGAGCAAAGCACCAGCAGCGATCGTAGTCTTCCCCGCTTTCGCATCCTCCAAATACTTCTCAAACCTCTCTTTATCATGCTTCAAAAACTTCTCTTTATAAAACTTCATTGCCACAGACGCAACCCTGTTGGAAGGAATCAAATCCCATCGATTAGCCCCAATAAACACGTCAGGCAACTCCAAAACCTTCCTCAACGGCACCAACACATCCTTCCTCAAACGATCACGAACCCTATAAGCATAATGCGCCTCCTCCACACCTTCATACTCCTCCCTAGGAAAAATCCTCAGAGTCCACCGAAGGACACCATTTCGCAGCAAGACTAATTTTTGTGGACGACCCACATTTCAAAAACTCAATATCTTTCTTCAAAAACTTGATTATAACGTTCAACAAGCTTCTTAGCCAATACAATCTTCTTCTCTTTCTTGGAAAGCTTCTCATAAGCTAATGCTATCCTCTTCTCTTGATTACTCGTCCACCCTATTTTTTCTAGATTTGGAATCAAATTTCTTTTGATTCCATTCTTCTTGCTGGTAGATCTTTGAAGTAACCAAATTCAGCAAGGGAAGGGACATTAGAAGCTAGGATTTTGGGGTGGTGGTTGTGAAACCAAAGAGCAGCGATCGGACTTGCCGGTACGGCGGAGGTTGCAGAAAAGTTGAAGGGTGGTGAGTGGGTCTGTAGTGAGACATGTTTTCTGTTAGAGTCATTGGTTTGTTACCATTTGATTTATTTATATAATTCAAATGGACGGACAAGATGGATGTTTTACAAAGGAATGTGCGCGAGAAATAATGTGGGTGGGAAAAGAAAAAATCAATTTTAGAAAGGAGATAAAGGGAAAACGGGCTTGGTTGGGCCTAAGAAAATAAAGTCAGAAAACAAGGAATGTTATGACCAGTTACGAATTACGAGGTAGTTAGTTTAATTTTGAGAGAGAACAGTAAAGTATGAAGCTTTAGGAATAGGAACAGAGTAAGAGTTTTCCATTGATTTGGGGATTTAGGGTTTCATCTACAGTACCATGAATTTCAAAATGGATTCTGATAAAGCCAAGCTCTTCGTCGGTGGCATTTCTCGCCAAACCACTGAAGACACTCTCAAGCACCATTTCACCAAATACGGTGACGTTTTGCATTCAACAATCTCTTTTGACCGCACCACCCGAATCCCTAGAGGTTTTGGTTTCGTTACTTTCTCTCATATCTCTTCTGCTCACAATGCCCTTCATGATACCCATGTCATTCTTGGACGAAAGGTTCTATTTTTTTCTTCATTTTTACCCTAGTTTTTTGTTTTCTTTTTAAAAATGATGAAATTTGTTAACTTTTGAGTAAATAAAATGTTGTAAATTGTGTTTTTTTATTGGTTTTATGGTTGGTTGTTGTATATAGGTAGAAGTTAGAAAAGCAATACCAAGAAGTGAACAGCTACAACAAAATCAATTACAGAATAGAGGGGGGAATAATAGCTATAGTGGTTATGAATGTGGGAATGAACATATTAGGACTAAGAAGATTTTTGTTGGTGGTTTACCTGCTAATATGTCTGTGGAGGAGTTTAAGAGGTACTTTGAGAGGTTTGGTCGAATTACTGATGTGGTGGTGATGCAAGATAGTGTAACTCATAGGCCGAGGGGGTTTGGGTTTATTACTTTTGATTCTGAAGACTCGGTGCAAAGTGTTATGGTGAGAAGTTTTCATGACTTGAATGGTAGGCAGGTCGAGGTTAAGAGGGCAGTTCCGAGAGAGGGGAATGCTGGTTCTGAGGGTTTTAGTAAAATAAGATATAAGAATGATAGAGGAGCAGCAGCTGAAAGTTTTCACCATTCTAGTCCCGGGAACATGATTCCTGCAATTGCTCCTTTACCTTTGTCTACTAGTGATGGAGTATATGGATACGGATCAAATCCCTATGGTTGCTGGTACCCTACGGGTGGGTATGCGTATGGGGGGAATGGATATGCAGCTCCATCAGATGTTTATAGGAACTTATGGTATGGTGGGCAAATGGTAACTGGTCCTCAAGCGTATCATCAGGTGCCTTATGCTAGTGTTATGCCTAGTGTTGCATATGTAGGTGGTAGTGTTGGAATAGTAGGTAGTGGTGCTGGAAATTGGGGGTACAATTCCATTCTTGAGTCCGCAACAAATTATAAATTTGACCAGCCTCTTATTGCCAATGGATTTGTTCCATTCAATATGCCATCGCCTCATGGTGTAAAGCAGATTGTTGGCGCTTCAAGTTTGAAACGAAGCAATGGTGAAATTTCCAGTTGACAAACGGTAAAGGTTGTTGAGCCTTAATTTATGTAGGGTATATACTTGCTGACTGCTACATCTGGTCTATGAAAGGTCAGTATATTTTTTCATAGATGGTGTAATAGCTGGACATCGGGCCTTTCTCTGTGACATAAATATGTAGTTTAGGTACTTGTTTGTTATGGAAATTTATCAGTACAATATTTGGGCATCTGTAAATTAATTTTATGCAAATCATTTTATTCATGCTTCTTTCTATATTTTATTCATGCTACTTGTCATTTTTTTTCTCCTTCCACTATCAAATACTGTGGTTTTTTTAGCTCTTTGGTAGTAACTAGTAACCTGATTGAGATGGTGGTTAGTGGACAGTTAGATGAGCTAAGATATAAATAAATATGGAAATTAGTGGTAACAGGTAATTAATCCTTCATTAGTATTCTAAAATTTGCCACAAACAAATATTTCAAATTGACACTTTATGTGATACAGTGGAAGTATTTGTTTCATTTCATAGATTCAAATATGCATCATGAAAATGCATAGATTTCAATAGTTGTTTTTTCTGTTGTTCTTCAGTAGATTTCAGCTAAAGTGTGGTGTTAATTGTGGTTGATTGCATCTTATAGTACGGTATTAACTTGCATTGTGCAGTTTAAGATGAGTGTTGCAATGAATGTAACATTTAATAAATTGCAGCATTTGTTGCTAGCGTTTCTATTTGATGTTCTCGTGTACAGATAGTGCTAGTTATTACACTATTCAAAGTTGGATGCTGTACAAATGTAAGTTTAAAAAGGATTAGTTGCATTCTATATTTCTCCCTTTTAACATTGTAGGAATACAGTAACCTTCTAGATATGTTAAGTTAGCAATCTTTGATATTTTTCAAAAACAAGAGTTGTCAGATTTGTACATTTTTAACTTATTTTTTTGCTGACTAGTTTGGTTTCAACAGTTCAACTTATGTATTGGATTACTAGCTTATTAATGGATTTGATTAAAACGTATGAATTTGTAGTCGGGCAGTTAGGCTTCCGTTGGTAATTACTAGTCAACTAAAGATAGAACAAAAC
>Ga0209282_1001015_pt1 | contig 14763 bp, 6 predicted proteins | sample Mtrugardesep15_FD_187529 | JGI IMG/M metagenome (GOLD analysis project Ga0209282, IMG submission 187529) | Root nodule microbial communities of legume samples collected from California, USA - M. trunc garden sep15 (SPAdes) (version 2) | ecosystem: Host-associated > Plants > Roots > Nodule...
TGATAAAAAAAAAGATCAATTTGTTATGAAACAAAAATTAAAGGACTAACTTATTCACTTTTAATTACATAAAAGACCAATTTAAAACTAAAATTATGTAAAATAAGGATATTCATCGGTTCAGGTAAAATCAAACTAAATTAAACTGCAATTCGAACCAATCGAAAGTGTTTAGGTAAGACAATTTTCTTGATCGGGCACAAATCGGTTCGGGAAACAAATTTCATGATTCTTAGCTGGTTTTATTTTTCAAACTCCTAAACAAAGAGATAGAGCAATGACAACATAGTTTTAAATAATAAATAAATATTATTTCTTGACCGGTTATAGTTTGGTACAATTGGTGTTCTAGACTTGGTTGCACACTCATTTTTATTTTTATTTGACTTGAGACTATAGTTATTAAAATGTTTTAATTTTCGAGTTTTTTATATATCACAAAGTTCTCAAATATTTTTATACATATTTTTTGGGTGTCGATAAATTTGACACAAACCAACCAGGTGTTTATCCGTTTGGGCTTTATCCCAAAAATATGTACATTTAATTTAAATCAATATACTTTCGATTGGTTAGACAACAAGTTTATTCAAAACCGAACTAAACTGACCCACAAACACCCATAATTGGAAGAAGAAAAAAACTTACACGAGTCAAACATGTTAAAACGGTTGATCAGATGTATGATAATCGTATCATTAGAAACATAATAATACCTGAAAAATAATAAAATATCTATTAAAAACTATCCATAGATTATGGTAAACATTTAGATGCCCTCATTACTTAGTGGAAGGGCTTGATTGTTGTTGTAAAAGAAGTATTGGCTAATTGGGATTTTGGTGTCAAAAATCACATTTATTGTCTAGTATAAAAACTTATGTTAAAAGAACTGGTGCACACTGGCTCTGCAATTCCGGAAGGGATTCCCAAATCCCAACCGCAAATTTACACAAACAACATGTTCATATACATGTCTTATATATATATAGCTAGATATCATCTCATGCCACCACAATCTCACCATTGACTGTGTTTACAAGTTTTCCAGGGTATATATACCATGAGGGAGTGCCATCTAGAAAACAAGAGACACACGTGGCAGTATCACAAAGATTTCTCTCAAGCCTACCTGTACCTAAGTCACTACTAGATTAGCCCCCGTGACTCTTTCTCTCATTCTAACGGCAAAACAAAACAACCCTCGTATATTCAATTCATCCTATCACCAATTGCCACGACCAATTATAATCCCAAAAACATAAAGAAGCATTTCCATTTCCAGATTCTAATTTCTCAAAATATCATATTATGATATCATCACATTAATTCTCTTTAATTTCATTTCCATTATCATCCCAAGATATTTGGAACGCTCTTTGTATATATGACACTTATTATCATTGCTGCAAGACAGTGGAAACAAGACCTAATTCTACAATACCACAGAAAACTGAGTCTTGCATTTCAGATTTCGTTTAGCTACATATATGCTACAAACAACACTTGTCTTTCCACAACCAAAAATAGAAAATCAACTTTTCTTTCTCAAACCAAAACCTAAGGTAATTTCTTTGTAATTTCAGATATTTTCATTCTTTTCTGTTATGAGAACGACCAAGTTGGTTGTTCAAAACAGTGATTAGATTAATTAGCAAGGAAGTGTAATTATATAGCTAATTTATCGGTTTTCTGTTTCATCGCTTAGGAAACAAGATAACGGCTTCATTCGTTCCTATAATTATGCATATTGTTTCACGTTATTATACTTTGATTATTTCAAAACTATGTACAGCCTGTGATTATGTGAATCTATATTCTTTCTTTTTTTCTATAGAAGCTTTTCTTCTCGCATTATCGCTCCACAAAATTGTACAAGAAAGAATGGACACAGTTTTTCATTCTCGTGTTGATAGAGAGATTGAAACGCTTACTGAAAGATTACATCCAGCCAGGTAAAACTTTGTTTTATTCCGATTAGTTAATTAATTATGTAGATTACTTTATGAGTACGTTATTAATTTTCTGTTAATTGCCAGGGTTTGTATAGACAATAATGCTTGTAAAGACTGTACTGTTGTGAAGGTTCGATACAATTCTCTACATTCTTTAAATCTATTTCTTATGTTTGTTTTGTAGTGATCTTGTAAAGTTCAAAATAAATCATGCCTCTTGTGTATATAGAAATTAAATTTGGTTGGTATCCTCTGAAAATGACGTGATCATGTTATTAAATTAGAGTCGGTTTATTCTTAAAATGTAACAAAAAAGGACACACCGGTTTAGAAATTAGAAGGCATATGAAGCATATAAACCGACGAAGACACCAGATACGACATCGACACCAATAGTAATTTGAGAAAATAATACTATTTAGTTTATGTTTAAGATCACTGTAAGTTCCCTCAACATAAAAAAAAGCTACTTTTTTTGGTTTCTATAAAATCATATTGATCACTTTGATTCAGATATAACTATCGTGATACCAAAGATACACTTAATATAGTTACTTGTGTCGTTGTCTTGTTAGAGTTATTAGAGGTGTTGGACACCGAACACATTTTTTATTAGAAGTGTTAGTGTTACAATTATACATCGGTACCTAATTATATACAAAAAAGTTGCTAAAGAAGTTAGTAACCAGAAGTTACTAGTAACCATAGCATTTTGACTTAAATTTTCTTATGAAAAGTTAGTAACATTTATTTAATTATTATAATAATTATAATGATAATTGTATTGAATGTTGCCGACATATATACAGGTTGATAGTGCAAACAAGTATGGGATATTATTAGAGATGGTACAGGTGTTGACAGATCTTGACCTCATCATTTCCAAGTCATACATTTCCTCAGATGGTGGATGGTTTATGGACGGTCAGTGTTTATCTTTCTTAGAGTGGAATTCCTTTAACATTGTTTTCCTGTATTTTTCCATAAACCATGATGATGATAATTGAGCAATTTATCATTAAAAAAGTTTACTTTTATCTTGTTTTTTGAGCTATTATTATGACTACCACATTATCATATGATATCAGCAAAAAATATTAGTGGTTCGGTTCTGATACAAGTTGTGTGGTGCGTGTCTCTTTTTGTTACACAATGCAGTGTTCCACGTCACGGATCAAGCTGGCAAGAAGCTCACTGACAGGAACCTCATGCATCAAATTGAGAAGGTTTTTTTTGTCTCTTTATATCAATAAAATATTTTCTACCACACATCTGACTGAATGCGTATCTAGTGTTGTCATATACGAACACAATACTGACACATGTCATTACAGTCAATTATGTCATTTTTTCAGATAATTATAGGTTTTAATGTGTCATTTCGATGTTGATGTCGTGTTCGGTGTGTTTCTCAATTATTTCAATCATGTGATGTAACTAATTCAATTATATAAAATTAAACGACAGATGCGTTTATGTTCATAGGAACTATATGCAACTTTTTTGTCTCTTCCTATTAGTAAAATATTTTGTACCATAGTTATGTGTATCTAGTGTCCAACGTGTGTCGGTGTCATACACCGACCGACACAATACTAGCACATGTCATTACAATCAATTATATTATTTTCTCAGATAATTATCAGTTTTAATGTGTCATTTCGGTGTTGATGTCGTGTTCGGTGTGTTTCTCAATTGTTTCAATCATATGAAGTAACTAATTCAGTTATATGAAATTAAACAGAAGATGTGCTTATGTTCATAGTAACTATGTGCCACTTTTTTGTCTCTTCCTATCAATAAAATATTTTGTACCATACTTCTGATTGAATGCGTATTGCGTATCTAGTGTCCAATGTGTGTCAGCGTCATACACTGAAACAAAACTGGCACATGTCATTGCAGGCAACTATGTCATTTTCTCATATAATTATAGGTTTTAATGTGTCATTTCGGTGTTGATGTTGTGTTCAGTGTGTTTCTCTATTGTTTCAATCATACGAAGTAACTAATTCAATTATATGAAATTAAACAGAAGATGTGTATTTATGTTCACAGGAACTATGTGCCACAAGAGCAAAAGAGGACATAGATGATGAAGCAGAACTCCAAGGCTGCGCAGAATATTCACAGTCAAAATACTCAAAACAAATTGTGTCAACGGAGAACACAGCATTGGAGATGAGTGGGATGGATAGACCAGGCCTACTATCAGAAATATCAGCAGTGTTAGTGAACATGAGCTGCAATGTCACCTCAGCAACGGCGTGGACCCACAATGGAAGGGTGGCCTGCATTCTTTATGTAGAAGAGGCATCCAAACCTGGGCCCATTAGGGACCCAAGACGGTTGGCTCAGGTAAAGGAACAGCTGGAGAGTGTTGTGGTGGCCCATGGTGAGAAGGGGGAAAGGAACAATGTGAGGTTGAGAAACTTTGCTGCCGGGCGCACACACACCGAACGACGGCTTCACCAGTTAATGTATGCTGACAGGGACTATGAGGGCTGTCGCGCCTGTCACGGAGACAGTAGCGGTGATCACAAAAAGGGGTGTGATGGGACTCATGTGTCTGTTAGTAGATGCAAGGACAGAGGGTATTGGGTGGTGAACTTGGTGTGTAGGGACCGTCCCAAGTTGTTTTTTGATACGGTGTGTGTGCTTAGGGATATGCAGTATGTAGTGTTTCATGCCGCCATTAGTTCCAAGAAATCCATAGCCGATCAGGTACTCCATTGTCACCATACAAGTCGATTTTATAATAAAGTTGAGTTAAAGTTGAACTATAATATGTGTTTAATCTGTCATTGATTACATTGATCCATGTCTTACAGGAGTATTATATAAGGCACAAGTGGAATGGTTTAGCTCTCCGAACACAAAGTGAGAGGGAAAAGCTTATCTTATGCATAATAGCAGCAATAGAGCGTAGAGTGTCGCATGTAAGTCCTATAAAACCTAGCATTAAGATTTTCCTTTTATGTATCCTTGTTATTATGCTGTAATGCACTGATGGTGGTTTTGATGTATGTTATGGTGCAGGGTTTAAGGGTTGATATTTGCACTGAAAATAAAACGGGTTTATTATCGAAAGTGACTCGTGTGATTCGTGAAAATGGACTATCAATACCAAGGGTTGAGATTGGAATGCGAGGAGATGATGTGGTAGGAACATTCTATGTCAGAAATCCTTCAGGTCAAGAAGTGAAACCAAATATAGTGGAATTGTTGAGACAAGAGTGTGGTGGATCCGTAGACGTAGTTACTGATCACAAGGCGCCTCGTAAGCTTACTCGAACATCATCTTCCTCTTCCTCGTCGAGTAATAGCGAAAATAGTAGTATAGAGGATACGCCAAGACTTTCTATTGGAAGCAAGCTGTGGTCTCAGATAGGAAAGATTTCAAGCAACCTTAGCCCCATTAAATCCTGAGATTCTCTCATCTATGGAACTGGTGTTCTACTTGAAGTTATGTCCCTGCCAAATATCTGTGTACATAGAAAGTTTTAGTTAGTTTTCATGTTTCTCATTATTCTTTTAAATTTGCTTTTCCTTTGGGGAAGGGCAGGCTAGAGAGAAAGTACTCTGGCATGTTCATGGTGGTCAATCTGTACATATATTTCTCACATGTATATATCCGAGGCTATTCCACAATGAGAAATAAAAACCACTAACTAATTTTTACACAAAGAAATCAAGTGGTATGAGCAGTAAGTTTTATAGGAAATGCTTTTGATTGATAGAAGTCGCTTAAAATTAGGCTTAGCCACGTTTAATTTGATATAAGCAAAACTTTTTTTTTAAATTATGATTTTAATATGTTATGAGTTTAAAAATTGTTGTGTTATAGCATTAAAATCACTTAAGAATTGCTCCAAATAGAGGCAGGAAGCATCGCATAAAACTAACCTTTCCCTTCGATTTTATAAGCCGTGATTTTCCATGATTGACGTTCCAATACAATGTTACATATTCCAGTGTATGAACATTTAGCCTAATCTTCCTTGACCAGGACTAGACAGAATTGTTAATTGTGCAAAATCAACTATAGACTCTAATTTCATGACTTCTCTAGATGATTGAATAACTTGGAACTCATAAGGCAGAATTGAATTCTAAAACAATAGAGTCGAAATAACACGTGTATTGTAAGAAAATAAAATGATAGAAAGAGACGTAGTGAAGAAACCTATAAAAGTCCAACAACGGTAATAGATCAAATATACAAGGTTGTCTAGTTAAGACATTATTGCCATTTGATTTAGAAGTCTCACTCAAACCATGTTTAATAAAATATAAGGAGGGAGTGTATTCACAAGTTTTGGTGAAATCTAAGAATAATGCCAAGAATTATTCTATTTTCATCACTCACACTCTTGGTGACTTTTGGTGTATGAAATATAAAATTAGACAATTGCTTTTTTGACATTCAATAATGCTTAGAATCACACGTAAAATACTAAAATACTCTGATGGCATTATAACTAGAAACCTGGCAGGCAGCAGTTAACTGCTGCTGGGTTTTTTAGTCTTTTACTTGTGTTACTAAGACGTATTGAACAGAACAACAATTGTCATGAAATTAATGTGTATCTCACCATTTTATGTGGAACATATTTTCAAAATATGGGACTTCAATTGATATTACTGAATAAGAGAGTCATCATTGTAGAGAGTGATGGAAAGAGTGATCCTGGCAAATTAAATTATTTACTTTGAACAATTATAAATTTTGAATTATTTAAATAGACTACCAAAAATATCATATTTATTGTTTGAGAACCAAAAATATCATATTAAATATGTAAAATTAGTTGAATTCTAGGCATAATGGAACTTCCGTCTTTAATTTATATACTTGTACCAAATAGGTCTTTTTACTTCTTTTTAAAAATAGTAATAGTAAATATGCATTTTGGCCAACATTTTTTTTAATCTCAAAAAGGTTTTTAAATTTCGTAACGTGCACAAAGTTACTCTTTTTAAAAATGTTTGTTACGCAATATAAATATGGTCGTTAATGGGTTTTTTTTTATGTTGAGAATGGTGTTAGCGTGATTAAATATGTTTACGTCCTCGTGAGTTTAACTTAACGTCTTCGTGAGTTTAACTTAGTGACCTATATGAGACCAAAAACAAAATGGTATGCCTAGTGAAACGCATAAAATTTCATCTTTCTCTAGCTATGAACCGTAACATTTTTTTCTCACATTCATCAAGTAAACATAATTAAGATTAGAAGAATTGGATAGAAAATTAGGAAAGAGGTATATTAGATTCATTATTTCACATATTTAGTAAAAAGTTAGTGACAAAGTGCTCGCTCTGCAATGTTAATTTCTTGAAGTGGCATATAAAGCAGTTGTGGACAAAGTTTCTTCAGTAAACGCAAGAACAGTAACCCAACGTAGAAATCACATATCTAACAAGAGGATCCATAATATGGAAAGGGAAAGAAGTGAAATTGGTCGTGGTTAATTGATGGAGAAGAGAATCGAACGGGTGTGGTATGGCGTGGGCACATGAAGAATGGAGAGGAAAAGAGGGAATGGTTTCTTGGTAGATGATTTTTCTGAGTTTTCTTAAGCTATTCCTATATATGTTTCTCGCATCCCAAAGCAAAACCAAAGTGATTTTTAAGAAGTTACAACTAGTAGCATCAGCTCAACGCATGTTCATGGTTGCATTGCCGCGGAAACAGTTATTAAGTAGTTTTCCTCAAATCTTGTTACTATGTAGAAGATAATACATTAACAACCTCCTATGCCGCATAATTTTGTTAAAAAAACTAAACGTGCAAACACTTTTAAAACTTAAAAGACCTATGTGAGATAAAAATTAAAAGACATATATGATTGAACACATAACTTAAAAGGACAACAACTGCAATTTCGCCAAAATTTTACTGTAAAAGGATGAATTCTCAAATAAGGATCAGAAACTCCCATTTAAGATGTATAGGAGATAAGATAATCAATCCAGCATTTTGAATCAAAGGAATAGATAGTCTATATGCAAAATAAATATAGTATATCAACATCTGCACACACCACTTCTGATATAGTAGTGTCAAGTGTCAACAATATTTTTCAAAATATTTCTCTCGGAAACATAGCACCATAAGCACATAGAGTATGCAATTATAAGAGCAGGAGTGACGACACTTAATCTACGAACATCTAAATCTCATTTAGGCCAAAAGACCCAAACAGAAGCGGGTTAAAAGTTAAAACTAAAGATGAACAACAGCATTAAGCATTAGACTTCAGAAATTCAGAGTTCTGATGTTTATGCACAGCCACTATATAGAGCGGAAATTCTGGCAGTGCAGGTAAACTCTTTGGTGTTCACCAGAGGTTAACCTTTAACCAAAACATCCACGTACCTTGGATTCAAATACACCGAAGATTATATGCATCACACGCTAAATATTCTGCTATTGATAATTCTTGCTTGGATTATACGACACTATATTTTACAAAGAGGTTTTTTAATTTTAAATGGCATTTTACAAGAGGAAGTTGTTATCATAATATATATAAATAAGTACTCATCATAGCATCCGCTGATAATTTCAAGTCAGGTACAGGCTGTGTGAAGTGAGGTGGCTGATTCTTTTTGGGTTGGATAAAAGAGTAGGACGTTTCAATTATTGTGCTTCCTTGTATGGATTTGTTTACATTTCTGTCATTAGTTGGACTGATGTTTGTCAGTTCAACGGTTACACCTTGTGAGTGGTAAAATTCTCTTTTGCCTTTTACAAACAAACAAACAAAAAAACAAAACAAATAAAGCCGGGCTTCATTCAGGAACGTATGAAATATGTTCAATAAATTAAAATGATCAATAAACTTGAATAATCGATAAATATTTCAATATATCAAATTCCAATAGAAGAATTAAGTACGGCGCAGTAATAACCATACATAGCACAAAGCCCAGTGGAGACTGGCTTTATTTACACAAAGCACGGCCTTCAGAGGTTAATCATAGAGTACAGAAAAGGTGTATGCAAATATTCACAAAGTAGAGAATCATATAAAGAAATTACCTCTATGACATTTACCGTGGCATTATCAAATTACATCAATGTCATCAACATTAAGCCAATCATTTGAATCCTTAGACGCAGAATTACGAGCACTGGAAAGCCCAGAGCCTGCATGTCTGCTTTCCATAGAGTTTATATCTTTATCAGAGTTAGGTGAACTTCTACCTAACTGAACCCAATCTCGGGAGTCTTTTGTGGATGAATCAGAACCTGATGTTTTCTTATTACTTGCATGTACATCACCATCCTCCTCCTCCTCGAGATCACTAAATGAGACATCCTCTTCATCACCCGTATGATTGGTAGTTCCACTGGGTCCAACTATTTCAGAACTATCCTCCTCTTTCAACCAATCATCGGCATCATCCTCGTCTGATTCTTCATATGAGAATCGTTTTGCTGAACTAGATGATAACTGTTCTGCAGATGGATTAATTGGGGTTTCTTTAACCAGAGACTTCTCGATAGGTTGTGTTACATCGCTTTTAACAGAATGTTCCTCCGTCTTCACATTAGACACAACCATAGACGGAGCTTCTTCAACAGCAGAGGTCTGAAGAGGCACTGATTCAAGTTGAACATTGCTTGGTACAGAAAGGTGTTGTTCTTGTTCCTCCACTTTTGAGGGAATGTTGCTCAAGTCCAGTTCTTTCTTTTCCTTACTTCTTCGGTCTATTGCCTGAGTTAACGTTGCTCTAGCCTCCATTATCTGCGAGGAAATCAGGATTTGCTGTTAATACAATAAGAACTAATAATACCAAGTAACATGCAGTAGAAAATAAAATTTGAAAAGCATGTGTGTGTTTATTTCAAATTTCAAAACATCTTATTAGACACCTATTAGTTGCGACATAGAACAATCACTAATAACTCACAAGGGTTCTTAACAAATTGATTTAACCATATGAGCATCGTTACCCGTTTCTGCCATAGTTTTCAAAGATCAACCTCTATTCAGATTCCAAGACAATAATCAACTAAAACACCTTCACTGTCTCTAATTCAGTCATTAGTTACACATGATTAAAATTAAAACGATTAGAAACAACAGAGTAAATAACACAACATTAGTTACACAAGAAGCAGAAGCAGAGATTCAAATTTAAAAAACAAATAAAACAGATGCATCCAAAACCAATTCCAATTAAAGTTTTAACTTACTTGTGGAGTTGATAAAATAACAGCATCATTTTTGCTGAGTTTAGGGTGCAAAAGTACAAAATAAATCTTCCAAAAGCAACCATCACTCATATATCCAGGACAAAGCTCCATTCTAAGAGCAGCTAACCTTGGAGCCATATGTTCAACAGCCAAAGCATGTTCTTGTTGTGCATCAGACAAATCAAAATCTGCAAAAAGGACAAAATTACAACATAAATTCGCCTATAAAGCACAGACACAGAAATCAGGCAGGACAAGTCCACACCAATAATTATTTGAAATAATTACATAACTGAATGCAATCACACACATGTGTTAAGGTGTTTCAGTGTCGGACACTAACAAGTGTCAGACACCGGACACACACCAGACACGCCTTCGATCAGAAGTGTTCATGGTGCTACAGAGGAATCCACTATGCATAAGGAAGAATCATACAATATATAAACTAGAATATCCAAAATAGCTGGAATTTGTAAGCTACAATATTAATATCATAATTACATATTACATAAAAAACTAGATTGCAAAGGTAAATTACTAAAACTTAAGCATATTCATATTCGAAATGAATGAAGAATATACCATCGGAATCAGGATCATCAGGAAGAGGAAAATCAAGCCAAGTTTCAGGATGCATAGCTAAATTTCTGGCAAAATTAACAACCTCCTCGGTCACTCCAACAACACCTTCGAGATCATATTCCTCTTCAGATCCAATTTGAAGAAAACTCGAAGCGATCTTCGTGAATTCGGAAACAGTTTTATTACCAGAAAGCTTCGAGATTCCGCTTTTGAACTTTCCACTAATTTCAGCAAAATCGCTTCGGATTCCAGCGATGACATCTTCATCAGCGAGATTCGGATCGGAATCACGAGTCTGGGAATCGTGATCCGGATCGGGAGGTGGTGCTAGGAAGGAAGCGACGCCCCAGAATTGGCGGGAAAAGGATTTTGTGAGCTCGGAGATGTCGTCTTTGACGCCGCGTGCGGTGGGGCTTGATGCGGATGGTGATTCGGATTCGGGTTGTGGATCGGGTTGTGATTCGGATTTTGGATTAGGATTGTTGTTGTTGTTGTTAGGGTTTTCTGATTCTTCTTCGTTTTCTTCGTCGATTTTGAGAGAGTTTGCGATTGTTCTCGCTAACCATGACATGGTTCGTTGATCTCAAATTTTCAATCTCTCACAAGGTGTTTTACCATCACTTCATTTGTTCAAGTGTTTTGTGATCATTTCTTAACCAGATAAGACTCCAAGCTACGACGCCGTTTTAGCCCAAACAACAACAACAATCATCATGTTAATACTAGTTATATTAATATTTATTTATAATTTAGGACGAGTTGTTTTCTTCCTAAAAAAAAATGAGTTGATTTCTTACAATTTGAACGGAGTATTATTTTTAGTAGAGTTTTTTTATTTACATCATGTTTAATCATGGTTACACTTAAAATCTTAAAATGACAAAATTTAATTTTTAAAAAGCATCTTGCTTCTTTCTTGGTTACACTCCAAAATCCTTCTTTAATTTAAGTAGGTCGTGTAAACGAAGCTTAAGTGCACGTACTTAAACTCAGTTTAATTAGGTCATGTAAACTGAGTTTAAGTGTACATCTAAAAGTTTAACCTTGTTCAATGATTCTACGTAATCTCGGTTTAAGTATGTACATGTAAACTTAGTTTAAGTATGTCATGTAAACTCAATTAAAGTGTACATACTTAAACTCAGTTTAAGTAGGTCATGTAAACCGAGTTTAAGTAGGTCATGTAAACTGAGTTTAAGTGTACTTCTAAAAGTTCAACCTTGTCCAACGATTCTACGTAATCTCAATTTAAGTATATACATGTAAACTTAGTTTAATTAGGTCATGTAATCTCAGTTTAAGTATACTTACTTAAACTCAGTTTAAGTAGACCATGTAAACTAAGTTTAAGTGTACATCTAAAAGTTCAACCTTGCTCAATGATTTTACGTAAACTTAATTTAAGTAAGTCATGTAAACTAAGTTTAAATAGGTCATGTAAACTCAGTTTAAGTAAGTTATGTAAACTAAGTTTAAATAGGTTGTGTAAACTAAGTTTACATGAACCTACTTAAACTGAATTTAAGTTAATCTCAACAATGTAAAATTGAAACCGTCGTATAGTGCAGTTGAACAAAGGAAGATAATTGAAACTAACATTATTGAAAAAGAAGAAGAAATTCACTTATCTATATGCATTCGAGTATGGATGAAGGATGTTTTGATTCATTCTTTAATCTTTCATAGAGATTGATTGAACATCATGATTGTTTGTTCGTTTGTGGGTGAAAGAGAGTGGAATTTCAGAGTGACAATGAATGGAATCAAGATTTTAAGAAAATTTATATAAGAAAATTTGGGTGTAACAAAAAATTTATCGGGTGTGAATAGAAAAACTCTTTTTAGTATTGTTTACCCTAACAAAAATTACTTTTTTCATTCAAATAATTTAGTGTTTTGGATACAGCTATATAGAAGCGGTTTTTTGTTACAGAATTAACTCAATATTTTGATCCATATTTTCTCTCATCTCTAAAAAAAAAAAATTAGCAACTGCAACTTCTCATTTGAAGTTGTTTTTAGATTTTTTTTTATATTCTGATTTTTTTAAAAAAAAAACTGTAACAAACAGATGCAATACTTTTAAAAGTGATTATATTTTTTTATAAAAAAAAATCTTAAAAAATCTATAAGAAACGGGCTCTTAGTTAATTCCTAAGAAAAAAATTATTGGTAAATTATGTAGTATAAAATAAAGTTGATAAAAAAAATGTTATATTTTCCCTCCAAAAAAAAATGTTCTATTTAGAAACTAATCTCGATTCTTTCGGGAAATAAAAATGAGGTAAAATTCAATAAAAATATGAGTGAAAGAATAATAAATATTTCATTGATATTGTAAAGTGGAAATTATTTTAATAGAAAAAATGTAAAATTGACAATTATTATAAGATGGAGGATCAAACAATGCATTTGGAGTAAAGAAGATGACACTAAAATCTTGTGTCAAACAAACGTTTAGTATGACATAGTTATTGTTGACTTATAGAGTACATGATTTTGTGAGAAGTTTAAATTGTGTTGGTTTATTCGTGGGTAATATGGTATAATTTGATGCTTTCTTATTTATGATTGAGTAGTGATTCTCATCCAATTTATCCTATTTTGGTATTGGTGGGTTAACTTGTTCAAAAAATGAACTATGAAATGGAGCTAAATTTGATATAATTTTTATTGTAGAATGTTAAGAGTCTTACATTGGATAGGTGTTGGTCTGACAGTGTGTTTATAAGTGGTGACAATCATCACCTCATAAGCTGGTTTTGTGGGCTTGTGTTAGGCCCAACCACGATTTCTAAGATGGTATCAGAGTCTCCCCAAGATCCATTGAGCCACCTGCTATCATGTTTTCGCTATCAGGCCACCCACCATTTATGTCCACGAACCAAGCCCAATAGTGCTGGTCGTGAGGGGGGTGTTAAGAGTCTTACACAGGATAAGTGTTGGTCTGACAATGTGTTTGTAAGTAGGGACAATCCTCACCTTACAAACCGGTTTTGTGGAGTTGTATTAGGTCCAATCACAATTTTTAAGATGGAAGGTAACTTGGATAAAAGCAAAATCGAAAGACAAGACAAGGCAAGACAATGATCAAGAAGGAAGAAAAGAAAACTCAACTTTTACACATCTCTGTGAAATCATCTTTTCACAACAACAACAAAAAATAAAAATTGAAATTCGAGCAAAGTCGAATTAAAATTTATGAATTATTGGTTTGGTAGGACTTTATCAAGCAAGAAATGTTCATACTAATTTTTTTTTTTAAGAAGCTAAACTAGCCCACCTAAATTGACACTGGAGGGAATCGAACATGAGACCTCGAGGAGGAGCATACTCGCAGATCCCAAACCAATACCACCATAAATGTTCATACTATTTGTTTGTTAATTGAAGTTATTGGTTTGGTCTATAGTATTTTCGTAACTCTATTATAGTTTGACCCCTTAGTCTTCTCTTGTGTGATAAGGGAAAATACGCCAATTGTTTAGACAATAGTCCATTTCACTTTGCATCAAACCATGGGTGAGCTATTGTAACTTAGAACAAGACTTTTCCAATAAATGTTTTACTTCTATTGGTGTGTCTTGGATCTTCTTTACCTTGTAGTAAGTAGTAATTCTCGGACTTCTTTCTTCTATACAACCATTTTAGAAATTTATTGGGATCAAATTGAAAATTTTGAAAAATTGAGGACCAAAATGCAAAATTTGAAAGATTATAACAACGAAGAATTTTGAAATTCTTACCTTTTAGGTGTCATTTGAAATTCTCTAAATTTAACTTGAACAACATACTTTATAAATTCCCATCATTTTGAAAATTCTTCATATTATTATCCAAATAATGAAATTCACCTCAAAGTATTTGAATTCCCTCGTAACATTACATTCCTTCAAAATATTCCCCAATCCAAACACACTCTAAGAAAATTGAATCACAAGGCAATTTTCAAGCATTGATATATATATATATATATATATATATATATATATATATATATATATATATTTTTAT
>Ga0209282_1001016_pt1 | contig 14755 bp, 7 predicted proteins | sample Mtrugardesep15_FD_187529 | JGI IMG/M metagenome (GOLD analysis project Ga0209282, IMG submission 187529) | Root nodule microbial communities of legume samples collected from California, USA - M. trunc garden sep15 (SPAdes) (version 2) | ecosystem: Host-associated > Plants > Roots > Nodule...
ACTAGTTGAATTAGGTGTTATAAACTTATCTTATTAATCTCTATTAACTATTTTTTGGATCACTTGGATGAAAACTACTTTTTATATAAATATAATAAGTCTTAATATATATATATATATATATATGAACGATGTCCGTTATTTTGTCATCATTGTTATGTCATTGGACATAATGTCACAAATTGCAAATGGTTGAATCCTGAGGCGGCCAAGGTTAATGATCGTGGGAAAAAACAAGTGCCTGAAATAAACAAGCAGCCCCGTGTTGTGAAAGGAGCTTCTTCCTCTGATACATTATGTTACGTCCATGTTGTCCCCCCGCCAACAGTTGCCACCATTGATGCTACTGCGACACAAGCTGATGTTCACCCACAATTAGTTGTCATTGTTGATGCTTATGCGACACAAGTTGTTGTTCCCCCAACAGCAGCTGCCACTACTGATGAAAATGTGACTCAATTTGTTGTCCCAACAACTGCCACCACTAATGAGAATGTGACACAGTCTGTTCCACACAGAGATGTTGCAGCAGGTTCTTTCCGCCATATCTTGCAAGATGTTTCAGATGCAATTCCTCAAGGTACTTTACCTCGGCCCGATATACCTGTTTTGGAATTGGCAGCAACCGTACAACACGATAACATGCAAAAATCTTTAGAAGCAGCAACTCTCACGGTAACTAGTAATGAGAAAGTTCATTCGGTTCCGACAGTTTCTGTTCCTCCTTTTGAGCACGTTGATGTGCATGATGATGTAGATGATACTGTGTCTCAAAATAGAGAAGGGAGCCCAATCTCGGCATCCAAGGGTGCTAATGAACCTCTTGATTTGGCAGCGGTACATATGCCTAGTCAAGACATGCGGCCTCCTTTGCCTGTAAATGATCCAATGGTGATTGCTTCATCAGAACAACAAGAAGTACATCCCAGCATGAATATTCAGCACGGTCTAGATTTGTGGAACAGAGTTCGTGAATATGATGCAAGATCAGCTGCTGAAGACTTCTCACCGGTCCTAACAAGGAAACAAAAACAGAAAATTAAATTACAACGGGTCTTAGCAAAGCAGTCTACTAATACCCGTTCTCGGGGTGGTAATCTTCCAACTGCTCCATGATTTATGGGAATGTTAGTGACATCAGTAATTCTGATACTCGGGTTGCTTTAAACAATATCTATCTGTCTCATTTTCGAGATAGATGTGGTTTACCTAACTACAGATTTCCTTAATCTATTTTTTTGGTTGTTTTTGTCTTCTGCCTTTTATTTCCTTTATGTTTTCCTTTGAGGGTTTTGGCCTAGTCCCCCCTCCTTTGTAATTTTTTTTTCCTTTTTTTAATAAATTCTCTAGAGTTTGGCGGCATAGGATGGAGGTTTCTCGGGGTGCCAACCTAATTGGTATGTCGATGTTGCCTCTTGATGCCTGTCCTCTCTCCTTGCTTATAAAAAAAGATATCTCGGCATTGATTGGCTTCATATATATTGGAACGTTTAATAATATTGCTACTGTTTTGCTTCTTATTGTTTTAAGAATTTAATTTATTATCCATTTGCAGACATTTTATTTCTGTTATAAATGTCAACATACTCATATGATACTATCACATTGTCACCATCACAGGTGTAACTTTGTTATCATTAACTCATAATCCATGACTTATTACGTAAGCATATTATTCCCAAGTTCGTGGTTGACTTCTTACAAACTATTTGTCGATTAAAAGATATTAACATGAACAAATTAGTATTACTTATTTAAAGTAAGATTTTAGTATATTTTATAGGGTTTGTCTAACATGTGTAATATTGCACATTTTAAGGTAATTAAAACTAGTAATTTTTCATTGAAAACCAACAATTATTCCCTTATTGGCAAATTCTATGGTACACCTAATAATTTGAGTGTATTGGTACACCAACTCCATAAAATAATAGTTAAATGAGTTATTTTTTGTAGGGATAAATTATTTTCTATCACCTATAATTATAATAACTAAATCTTATTTACCAAAACCGTCAACGCAATAAAATTTAAATTTTTTGAATTTTTATTACTCATAATAGAGAATTTTGATTATTTTTTACAACAAAATGTAAAAAAATTTAGTGTGATTTTTATAAACAATGAAATGATATTTTTTCTAATAAAGTGATATTTTCTAAATATCAATATCAACAAATAGCTCTTTTTCATAAAAAATTATAGTTAATGTATAAATTTTTGAAACAAGAGTACCGGTACACTTTAATTGGCAGGTGTACCGTAGAAGTTCCCACAATTATTGATTAAAAGTTATATATTTAACATAAAAAAACACAAGTTTCAAGTCAAAGTTGCTACTTTAAACTTCTTAACATGTGCAAATTTACACATGATAAAAAAAACCCTATTACATATACTCCCTCCGTCCTAAATTGTATGTCGCGTTAGGGAAAAAAAATTGTCTCAAATTATATGTCGCTTTACAATACCAATGCAATATTAATGATATTTGTCCTATTATAACCTTAATTATTTATTACTCTATCTTCTTTCAATTCTTTCATTTATATTTCTCATATTATTTATTAAGGACAATTTTGTAAAACAACTCATAATATCTCTTTTTCACACAATATTATTTGTATTTCTTAATATGTGTGAAATGCTCAAAACGTCATACAATTTGGGACGGAGGGAGTATAAAACAATTTTATGTATCAAAATATATGACCCGTGCGGCAACACGAGTGGAAAGTCTAGTTCCTTATTAGGTTTGCAACAACTCAACCCTAAAATTTTGACTCTAAATAATACTAATCTTCAACCCTAAAATTTTTGCTCTAAATTTGCATCATAAAATGATAATCCCTTATTTCTTAAAAAAAATTCATTCCTATCATATTGTGTCATCGTTTGTATAAATATGTTGTTTCTGTACACCTAATTTTGTTAGGTCTGCAGCAAGTAAAACTAATAATTTTCCTCTAAAATGCTACATTAGGTTAGCAACAATTTAACCTAACAAATTACATCTAAAATGTTGTTGAATGCATATTAAGTTAATTTTAATCATAATATTAAGTCAAAAGTCTAGTTGTACTTTTTGCAAGTACAGTTGGTGCCTTGGTGCCGTCAGTGGTAACCTCGATAAAACTAACCTAAGGCGCATTCATAAACCTAAAACCTACCGACTATTTAAAAAAGATGGTAGTCGGCGAATTCCAACCATCAGGTGCTATCGATTCATCATCGCCGTTCTTCGAACTTGGGTTAAATCGCCTTCAAAGGGAAGAACCATCAGGTGCTACCATTGACGTACAGAAAAAATTCATTGCTGACATTATTCTTAATACCTTTAATTAAGCGATTTCTATGAATAAACTTTGACTTTTGGGGTTAATTGTTCGATTCTCGATGAAAATTATCCTTTTATTTTTATCGTTGATTTGAAGAATTAATTTTGAATCACTACATGTTTTACCTGAATACGAGATTGACACTTTTATGAAATTTTGTATTTTCAATTCTTTAAACACCGAACTACGGTCTCACAGAGTTAGTCTCTGTTTTAATTGCAAAATATGATGATCATTGAAATTAGGCTATGGACAACTGTAATTTGGGTTTTTCTATTTTTCTTCAACAATCTTTTTAGGGTTTCTTACTTAATTTAACATCGTAAATTGGTTTATTGAAAACTGTAAACATGTTGACAATTATTTTTGCTTACGGCGATCTTTTATATTTTGGGGTTGATCCATATAAAATTTGTTACTCCCTCCGTTTCAAAATACATGTCCATTTTAGAGAAATTATGTGTGTTTTCTATAATACGCTTAACCATTTATTATTTTATTCTATTTTTTCTCTCTTTATAGTAAATATATAAGGGTATTATTGACAAGACAATATTTAATGTTGCATTGAAACTTGAAATGGACAAGTATTATGAAACAAAATTAATCTCCAAGATGGACATCTATTTTGAAACGAAGGGAGTATTATGAAATACATAAATAATCTTCTTTGTTATTCACGATCCCATTATTTTATTCTTATACTCAACCACTTAATTCTGCATCTTGTAAACTTTACCCATCTGCAACTTGTTTTATTCATGGAAAGGGAAGTAAAAAACAATATAATATATGAATGGCCTAACTAAACACAACAAAAGAAAACAGAAAGAGAATATTAAAATGCAACATGTATCGACAAAGTATTGTTCAACATATACTTGTTTGTTAATTGATGACCTTATTTATCTCGTTGATTTCAACTTCCTTCTGTGAAGGTTTTATTTTGAAAAAGAACAGTATCAAATGAAAATTGAAAATGGAGTATATAAACACTTTGGATCTACTTGAGAGCTATAAAAGATCCAACCAACAAGAGGAGCTCAATTCATAACCATCAGAGTCGGAGATGAATTCATTATGGTTTCTCCTGATGCCAACAACGCAATGGAAGAATGGTTTTACTTTTTATCTTTTTTATTTTACTATACTTTAAATTGCTCAAAATATTTTGAGACAATAATTAAACCTTTTGATTTGAAGAAAATTTATTGCTCAATATATTTTGAAAAAATATACTATTTGATTTGGAAGAAAATTTCTTGCCGATTATATTTTGATAAAATATACTTTTTGATTTGAAGAAAATTTCTTGCCTAATATATTTTTAGAAAATATACTTTTTGATTTGAAGAAAATTTTTTGCTCAATATATTTTGTGAAATTATACTTTTTGATTTGAAGAAAATTTCTTGCCCAATATATTTTGAAAAAATATACTATTTGATTTGAAGAAAATTTCTTGCCCAATATATTTAGAGAAAATATTTTTTTTTTATTTGAAGAAAATTTTTTGCTCAATATATTGAGAAAATATACTTTTTTATTTGAAGAAAATTTCTTAACCTATATATTTTGAGAAAATATACTCTTTGATTTCAAGAAAATTTCTTGCCCATTATATTTTGAGAAAATATACTATTTAATTTGAATAAGATTTTGCAATTGTTTTTCGGCGCATATACATAATTTGTGGATAAACAGACTTATGGACGATTAGCTTTAACTTAAATTGTTTCACTTGCCTATTAATTCTCGTTGTGTGATTTAGTTACAATGTAATAAAGAAAGAAAGATGAGTACAACACAAGAGGTAAGACCAAGTTAATAAAAGATATACTACTCTAGATACCCGTGGCAGAAGTAAAGTGTAGTATTGTTAAAAGGTAACATATGAGGGATTCTGACGAGGAAAGTCTTGGTATTTAAAAGGTCTAAGTGACTCACCTCTCTTTCCTAGGTACCCCTTTCATGTACTATTTACTTTGCGAACTGAATTAACTGTTTAGTGAAAACATAAATAATTGATTAATAGCGTTAGACCCACGTAGAAGAATAACACTGAGCAGAAGACTTAGTTCCAACTTCATAGGAGGAAGTAAAGACATAGAGAATAAAATACCTAGAAATTTAAAATTCAAGTTAGTAGGAGAAAAAGAAAGAGTATAAAATAAAAAGAACGAATTGGGCATGTTAGTTTAAATCTAATAAGGAAGTAGCGATTTTTGATTTAAGAAAAGTAGTAGGAAGACTTAGTTCCAATCTAATAGAAGACAGAAAAGGATTAAAAGCACAAGACAATCAAGTAAGAAGGTTATTTCAAATCTAGTAAAAGAATGAAAAGAATAGGAAGGGGCATAGAAAATATCGGTGAGTTAATAAGAGAAGACAACGAGTAGTTAGTTCTCATTAAATAGAATTGAGTATGATTAAGACTCATTTATTTTGGAAGTTCGAAAGTAACGTTATATTTCCGATAAATAAAAATTTGGGATGAAAACAAGCCCACCAAGGGCAAGATTAAACAAAAGAACAGCATGACAAAATGAAATGTAGAAGCAATGGTCCCGCCATTAAGAGCTTGAAGATGAAGCATGGAGTTATTCTAACCTTTCTAGACCTTTGAGATTTGCTTTGCAGGTTTTTAACGAGGCAACCTACTTTCTTAGAACTATCCTTCTTATATTGTTCTACTTTGTTCAGATATAACTACTGCGTAATCTACAAGAAATTCTACATTCAAAGGGAGCCTAAAACGTCAACCCTTGAAGAGGGCCCTGAACGTCGACATTCCGTCAACCCTTAAAGAGGGTGTTGAACGTCGCCATTCCGTCAACTCTTAAAGAGAGCTCTGAACGTCGACGTTTCGTCGACCCTTAAAGAGGGCTATGAACGTCGCCATTTCGTCAACCCTTAAAGAGGGCTCTAAACGTTGACTTCCGTCAACCCTTCAAAGGGATCTGAACATCGACATTTTGTCAACACCTATAAGGGCTCTAAACGGAATAAAAAAAATTCAAATCCTATGAGAGCTCTGAACGGCGCAAACCCCTATGAGGGCTCTGAACGGCGCCAACCCCTATGAGGGCTCTAAACGAACAAGAAACGTCAACTCCTATGAGAGCTATGTGGGTAATGAACGAACAAAAAACATCAACTCCTATGAAAGCTATGAATGATGTCAACCCTTATGAGGGCTACAAACGAAATAAAAAACTACAACTCTTATATGAGCTCTGAACACACGACACGATATCAACTTCCAAAGGTTACCACTACATAAAAATAAATCATCATTGTATTATACCGAAAAAAATTTAAATACATGAGAACAATGGAAATCACCCTCATAACACTCCCCCGCATCTAGAATCTCAAAAAGTTCACAAAAACAAGACTTAAGTAAAGGATTCCGCCACGTCAGAAACACCAAAAATTTCAACTAAGTCATATAAAACTACTCGCATAAGAAACCCGCTTTAGATTTTCTTCTACACTTCAAAAAAACTCGCCCTCCAAATATTTCGTATTAGCTCGCCCAAAAGATATGAAACGGCCGCATCGCACTAGAAAAGCATCACGACCTAGTCACTATGTATCATCACTTCGTCTTCTCCCAATACTCGTGTTTGGGGGTCTGTGGACTGAAAAATACACTTTGAAGGAATGGGGTCCCTCCAAAAAGTCCCTGACACCCTACAGAAGGTCTTATGTGCCCTATAGTGGACCCTCCAGGGGCGCCGACCACAAACGTTAACCATCATTTAGCCATATCATCACTTCGTCTTCTCCCAAGACTCGTGATTGGGAGCTGTAGACCACCAAATATACTTCTAAGGACCGGTGACCCTCTAAAAGGGCCCCAACGCCCTCAAGAAGAGCCTAAGTGCCTTAGAGCGCTCCCTCCCGAAGAGCCTAAGTGCCCTAGGGCGTGCCCTCCCATGGGTGTCGCCTCTAATTCTTCTAGAAACATCTAGAAACCCTTGAAACCGACTTATGTCCCAAGTTACTTAGCGCCTAAGGCACGAAAACAGAAGCCCATCTGAAGCTATAAATACTACTCTTGCGAGGCTTCTCAAGGCATCACAAAAACAGTCTAAACCCTAGATTCTATCATTGTACTTATTGCAAGTACACATCTAAACAAAATATGCAGAAACCTTACATTCTTTATTTTTCAATAAAATTTATTATTTAATATTAATTCAAGTTAAAAAAAATATACTTTGTTAATTATTATTTTTTGTATGTGGTCTCTCGCATGTTAATTTTCATAATTTTTTATGTTTACAAAATTATGTATCTTTATCTAGCAAAAATATCTCAACAAACTCCACCAAATTCAAATAATCTACACATTTCAAGACATTATATTTAGATACAAATTTATAATAGGGTATAAATATTTGTCACTTCTTTATCTTTTAACATAATAAATGAATTCAAATTTAAACTATAAAATATTATGATTCAATAAGTTTGATTTTTATAAAATATTATTTAATTTTGTATTTTTTTTAAGAAGCTAAAAGAAAATGTATTTACCAAATAACTTAGTCTTTTCCGCACAAGAATTGTGCAAGGAGAACTAAGAGAGAAAAGTAACAGTAACATCAGCCATTCAAGAATACAAAGTGAAAAAGCCATAATCCAGGCTCGCTAAAAAACTCAAAAATGGATTTAAGTAATAAATCTCAAACAATTAAGGGGATTAAGCCACCACATATGGTAGTTAAAAACAATATCATAATTATTTACCTTCAGCCACCAAAAGGATTGGAGCAAAATTTTCTCAAGATGTTGTAATGAGTCCCCCTTTTGTTCCAAAATTCTCGCATTCCTATATCACCGAAAAATCCAAACACAAGATAGCCAAATCAAATTGAATAGGGAACAAATATTTTTTGAAAAGCCACCTGGTGATCTGAATTGCAGAAGATGATCCTTGACATGAGCTGGCTTGACCTAAATTCAACCATGCCAATTGTAGATATCTATCCAATTTGGTAATTAAAGGATGAGAGGAAACCAGAGTTAGGAAGAAAGATAGTGTTTTGGTGAAGCATAATGAAGTAGGGTGCAATTAGTAGTGAAAAAGGAGGTGTGAAAAGTTAGTTGAGTAGTGTTTTAATTAAATTAACATAGGGAGGTGCTGATAGTAATTCTGTCAAAGATTAAGCGTGTAACAAACTTAGCTGATGAATATAAATAGATGACAACATTAGGAAAATAGGGTTAACAACAAATAGAGAAAAGATTAGAAATCAAAGCAAAACTAGAGTTGTGGAGAGAAGAGGCAAGAATGCATAGTGAGAAGAACCTGGAGAGAGATTTCACTGTAGGAATTCTACAAACTAGAGGTAAGGCGAGAGTTTTATTCATCATAAGGGTTGTGTACTCATGTGGATAGTGAAGGGTTGTTAATTTTCATCATTTTATTATTCCTTTGATGAATCAATGATTAAATGTGCGTCATTTTGTGTTTTGTGATTATGTGTCATTGTTTGTTACTGATTTGTGATATTTTCATGCCAAATTCATGAATTAATTTTGATTATGTAGTGTTTTGCGTTTTATACGTTTAAGTGTGAAAAATCGTGAAGTTTGATGCATAATTGATGTTTTGATGTATTATAAGTGTTAAATTAAAGTGTAAAAACTATGGGCAATGTTTGTCTATAGTTATGGGTTGTAAGGGATAAAAAAACGGGATCTTTTGATGATTTAGGGTCAATCTCGAGGTCAAAAATATAATTGTTTGGGTTCTGGTACTAATAAGCTTGCTAAGCGATAAAAACAACAGGTTCTTGATATTTTTGCCCTGGGAGCCTCGCTAGGCAAGTTACCTGCTCGCTAAGCAAGCTTGACAGCAAGATCATATTTTGTTATGTCAATTATGGGGTGCAGGGGATGTTTCGGCGTTTCAGGATATTCCTTTGACTCCGATTCGCTTATGTTTTGGGGCTTTGGTGAGAGGTAATGGGTAACTATGTTGATTTTGTTGGAACAAAAGTGGTTTGTACAATTCCTCTAAGATTTTGATGATAACAAAGTATTAAAGACCAGAAGAAATGGACACCTCTCAGAAACTAAAGATTGACATCATCAAATTCTGTGTAGATCATCAGACTCATAATACCTCATCAGACTAAGAAGGCACCATCATACTTGGAAGACCTTCAGACTCCAAAAGACCACGAGGGATCCACACTCAACGTCAGATTTGTCATCTTTTGTAGCTATCTCTATCAAGGATTTGAGTTCAGTTTTGTCTTCTTTAGACCACATGTAAAAACAGACAAAGAACTTCAAGGACAATAAGAATGAACAAATACTTATAGTTTCAGCAAAGGATTTTCAAATGACTATCCAACGAAATTATCCATATCAGGAAATGACCATATAAGAGGCTTTGGACGTTTCTTGTTGGCAGTTTAAAAACTTTGGTTTTTGGCAAGCTTTTAAGATTTTTCGTACCGCTCATTTCTTCATATTGTCCATTCGCTCCCAATTCATTAGGTACGGTTTTTTCCTTGCATTTTCTGCTGGAATTGACTCCTTTGGGGGTTGTTTTTCTCTTTAGGAGGTAATTAATAGGTTTTAGCTTTTGAATGCTTCTTCCTTGGGGGGTTTTCCTTTGTTGATTCCCCTTTCTTTAAGGTTATATATGGATTTGAAATGTCTGGTACTCCCACCTCACCCTTGTGATTAATTTGTGGTCTTAATCTAATAAGTCCACTGTGATGTCTAGGAGGGGTATTCATCCGTGAGACGGGTCATTCATCCTTTCCTTTCTTCTTTATGGGTGACGTTCCGTCATACTAGGATTTGGACTCTATTCTGCTGGTCGTGCTAAGGGACATGAAACTGTTTACCTGCAGCTTTGTAATATGAGGGAGCTTCTCTCCTTGTTCCCTTGCTTTTCCATCCTTAAATTCTTTCAAACCTTCCAAGTAGCTTTCCCTACCGACCTCGACATCTCCTTGGATGGTCACCACGTCGTCTTGGTCGTTGTGGTACCTTATTTAAAAGTGGACCATAAACGAAATGCCCTCTAATTCACCAAGGGTGGTCCGACCGATGATGCAGTTTTATGGTGATGGGAAGTCAATAATCCAGAATTAGCACTTGATAGTCTTTCTTGCCTTCTCCAAAGGTTACCTTCAGAGTAGAGAATCCACATGCTTTGGCGATGGACCCGTTGAATCCAGTTAGGTCAAATACTCTGCATGATGTCAGATCATCTTCTGATAGCTTGAGGGCCTGAAAAGATTGTTGAATATGATATCACATGAGGCTCCTTGATCAATTAATATTCAGTGTACGTTGAAATTTTCCATGACAGCTCGGACCATGAAGGGCATGAGATAATTTGTGCGTTTCATTCGGCTGGCACCATCACCTTAGTTTCTTAGGGAACTTCCCATAATTAATCTTGCTTCCTCTGTTATTCCTATGAGTCTTGTTTGGGTATCGGCGATCACCTACTCCACTTGGCACTCTTCAGTGCTTCATTTTGGTGAGCTGGCCACATGGGCGACTTTGGGAACAGTTGATTCATGTCTCTCTGGTGTGACGGACTCGTAGACTTATCCTAATCCACTTTGTTCTACTCCTTCTGGGACTCGTTGGTATTTCTGTGGAGAGTCGTTGGTTTAGATTTGGTGAGTGCTACTTGGAAGTTCACGGAGTCTTCCTCATCTCTTGCCTTCTAAGAGGTGGTTATTTTGGTGTTGTTCACTGACTTCTTTCTAGAGGGAAGAGACTTAACCCGTTGGCGTGACTCCTAGGGTCTGTTTCCCATGAACTTGTTTAGCCTCCCCTTCTAGATCAGTTCTTTGATTGTGTATTTTAGTTATATGCATTCTTCGATGGAATGGTCTGGGCATCTGTGGTACCTACAATACCTGCTATTGTCCGCTCTTATTTGTTCTCTGATCCTTCACGCTAGTCCAGCCCTTCTTCGTAGAACTCAGCGTTTGCGTACTCTAGGTAAATCTCCAAGAGCATGTCTCAGACACCGATAACCATTTCTTGAGGTATCCTCGAAGAGGTCGATCCCTGCCATCAACTTCCCTTGGTACTTCTCTGCTTTCTCCAAGATATGGTTGAAGTTTGTTGGCCTTTCGATCCTAATATGTTCCGCGAACTTAGAATCGGGGACCAACCATATCCTTAGGAGATATGTTTTCTTCTTACCGTTCGTATCTTAGACCTGGATGGCCTCCTTTTTTATCCTTTCGACATAATCCCTCAGGGAATCGTCAACATTCTGTCAGATGGCCCCGAGGTTGTCGATAGACTTTGGCTGCCTTCTTCACGCAATGAAAAGAGCCTTAAATTTCTTGTAGAGCTCCTCCTAGAAAGTGCCTTGCGCGCTCCTCCTGGTTTCCCCTCTTTCTTGTCTTGTTCCTCTTCGTCTTTGACCTCATACAAGAGTGGTTATCGGTATGGTTCTCTCCAGTGAGAGGGAAAGGGTGTTTCCCTTCGAAAATGGTCTGATGGTCATGTCCCTCACTCGTATGGGAGTTCTTCAACACTTTTTTGAATTTGATCTGCGTCTACACAAGCCATCATGTCGCCCTGCGTTTCCAACATATGAGATTGGAGTCGAATCGCCGTGATAAAGCTCTTCAATAGGTTGTATGTATGAGTCATATCGACGTTTGGAACGTTCCTCTAAACCCTAGTTGGTGGATCTCCCGATCTAGGGCTCGCTTGAACCCCTATGTTTTTGCAAGTCGAGAGTGGATTTGTAACATCCCAAACGACTTTAAGCATTGTCGACTGACCCTACAAACCAACACGAGTCTTTTCAACGTGTTTTTTCCTCACTCGCACGCTTACCGGGAAACTTCCCGGTAGGTCACCCATCCAAAGACTACTCCAAGTCAAGCACGCTTAATTGTGGAGTTCTTATGGAATGGGCTACCAAAAAGAAGATGCATCTTGTTGATATAGGTAGTACCAAACAATTCTTATAAGTCTTCCTTCAACCATGTAGTCCCATACCTACACAACCTCAGGATCCCTCTCATTCCGATGTGATTCGGTTCCTCTAGAAACTGTTTTGAGCCGCTCATTGTCGTGCCTTGTGCACCGGCGACCATTCCCCTGTCCTCGTCAGCTGTGGGTGTTACAGGATTTGTAGGCATATCGAGGTTGTGGGTGGCTGCGACCGGCATCACATCCTCCAGGTGAGGTAGGCTCCTTCCGAGCTGAGTTGTCCTCCCCTAGCTCCTCATGGTAGCCCAATTGGTGGCATCTGCTACCGAAACCCTAGATCTGGGAGATTGCTCAAAGGCAACCGGAGACAGAACATGTCCAAGAGTTTGCCTTAATGGCTCTGATAGACTATTAGCAAGTGTACTAAAATCATCGAAGTAATAAAATTTATACGTTCGTATCCACAGGGATTGTGTTAATCTCAATTTAGCAATAAGGTTACTATCTAGGATGTGTAAATTATTTTGGTGCCCGAGGCAGTAAATTTGATTGCATAAAATTAAATAAACAGAAAATAAAGATAGTTTTGGAAAAGATAAAGAGAGAGATGAGATCAGGTCTTTCGAATCCTCTGAGTTTCCCTAATTGGTATATTGCACCTATTTCTTACGAATGATTCTCTAGTTTCGCGATGGTTAACAAAATAGCCTTAATCAATCCCTTGACTTAGGACCCTCTTCTCAGACAATAGCCCCTAACTCCTTAGGTGGTCTAATATTTTTTGAAGGTTTTAAAGAACGTTAACTTAATATCACAAATAAACGATTATCCATTCATATACTAACCCTGTTTGTTTGAACAATTCAATTAGGTCTAAGTTGAAAGCTAGGGTCAATAGTCATTCATTCTCACGAAATCATGTTTATATTTTATCAGGATATAAAAAGCATTAAGAACAATTGAATTGAATAAAAACTAGATTTTCATTCACAATAGATAGAATTTCACAGCAAAATGTTTCAATTAGGGTTACACAAAATCATCTCAGACCTAATCTCTAAGAGATTTAGCTACTCATAATTGAGTTTACAAATAGCATAATCAATATGCGAATCAAAACATACAACAACTAATAAAAGGTTGAAGAAATCGCCCTCCTGGCCGTCTTTAGGTCTCAAAATTGCACTTTTGGCTCTCCAAATCGTAACCCTTGTTTCTGGCACTGACTTCAACTTAAATAGGAAATATTTTCTGCGCCCAAAATCGTGCCACGCCTCATAAAATCGTGCCACGATTATGCAAAATCGCGCCACCCCACATAAAATCGCGCCACGATTTCAGTGGCAGAACTAAACCTTCATTCTGGTCACAAAATCGCGCCACGCCACATAGAATCGCGCCACGATTGCCTATTTCCAGCACTTCCATAATTTCTGCTTTTCACACCCCCTAGTTACCTCAGAATGCCTTAGAACTCTATCAAAATGTCAAAATAAGTCCTAAAAAATACGTAATGACAGCATGTCATCAGGCTCCATAACGGAGGAAGAGGAATCGACGATGTCGTCAACTCTGCTAGATAGATGAGGGATGATGTTCTCCATAATGACGTCGCCACTGATCTAGTTGGACCTAAGAGGATTGTGGAGTTTCTTGGATCTGTCGCCTGTAGAGGTTGATCCACCGATTTGTCCGTCGTGATCCTGATTATGTTGAATTGCGGTGTGGTGGTGATTCTGGTGAGGTTGGTTGATCGTCAGTCCCCAGTGAGAAAAAGGGGGGTTGTGTACCTGTATTTGCTTTGAAGCCCATGTAAGTAAGGGGTTCAAGAGGCAGGGTCACAAATTTATGATAAGAAGTGTCATACATATCAAGGCTAATGCCTAGGTATATAAAGGAGTTAGGTAGGGCTTGAAACTTTATCGTGACAATCATATCTGTTAGTTAGTACAGACATGGGTAACCCTCGGCCCTATTGAGCTGCCCTCGACCCGTGTAGACATAGTCAACTCTCGGACCTCTTGTGTAACCCTCGTCCCGTACCATAATCTGGTAGATTTTAGGGCGTGTTTGAAACAATATGTATGTATGTAAGGAAATGTCGCCTTCTTAGTGAGCTCGAGTTGGACCCGAATGGAGTCGGATAGGGAGCCTAGTCCAAAACAATATGTATGTATGTAAGGAAATGTTAATTCTAATCAATTAAAATATTATTATTAACTTATTTTAAAAAGTCATTTAAATTTTTATTTGTTAAAAGCTTGAGGGCACCAAATTTGTATTTAATTTCAAAGATGGTTGATATATCACGCGAGAAAAACAATCCCGAAATTTTCACGAACACTAACTGACCAATCAAAGTTTTTAATTGTGCGGAATTCAAGGGTTCAGTTGGAATGTATAATGGTGGTGGAAAATTCGCGTGCAATTTATTCCCTATGTTTAGCTTTATATTTGATAAATTAAAAGTG
>Ga0209282_1001018_pt1 | contig 14739 bp, 2 predicted proteins | sample Mtrugardesep15_FD_187529 | JGI IMG/M metagenome (GOLD analysis project Ga0209282, IMG submission 187529) | Root nodule microbial communities of legume samples collected from California, USA - M. trunc garden sep15 (SPAdes) (version 2) | ecosystem: Host-associated > Plants > Roots > Nodule...
TTTGGAGTCATAGTGAGTTTAAAGAAGTCACATTCACAATGATTCTGTTAAAATATATTTTTCATAAGTATGTTACAATCATTTGATGTAAGAGAATTTTGAATCCCATACACCGGAAAAAGCAGATCAGGTTGTCTAAAGTCCAACATACACGAAAAACCACACTTTTTGGTCTCTTAATTATTCCATTTAACTGCAGATAAAATTATTCAGTCTACTCTCTTTGTTTGGTAGTTCTTAAATTATAAAATGAAAAACCATTCCAATAGAGTCAAGAATCATGCAAAAACTGGCCCCTAATGTTTTATGAAGCCATTTGTTTCATTGATTCCTATCACGTTTATACAGTTATTTTTCGTTTTTCCATTACAAAGCACCAAATGTAAGATAGCAGTGTTGTTATATACAACGAAAGAAATTATCATGAACGCATTGCAAGATAGAAATAAACCAATGAAAAATCAAACTTAATTCATGGGAAGTTATGGAGAATATGGAAGTTAATAAAAAAGATCTGAGTGGAATACACACGTGACCAGATTCTAATTGGCGATACACAACAATGTTGAAATTGAAAATAAATAATAACTAGACTTTTGACCCGTGCTAAGCACGGGTCCTATCGACTATAATAAACATCAATAAGATACTCTATATTTTCAATTTGGTTTAAGTATTTCGGTTCATAGAAAAAAATAACCTTAAAAATTTAAAGTTCGACTGTGAGGTAAGTAAAGTCTAGTAAAAATTTAAACTTAAACAATTTATCCTTTAGAGCTTATTAACCACTTGAGACTTGAAACTAATTATAGTTATTAATTCAACTTAAAAACAATATACATTAATTTACTCACATAAAAACTCTATAAAAAATATTAACAATAACATTAGAGATCTATAGTTATAGCAAAAAAAAAATGGTGGAAATAGCTTTAAAAATAATAATAAAGGAAATGGAAGGACAAAATCTTGAGGTACATGCATCGGCAAAATACAAAGGTTGTGGAAGGGAAATTTAAAAATTGAACTAAGTTTGTTGAGTAGGAAAGCACTAACGAAAATTAAATGCTTAGAAAATATTTAGGTTAAAATTAGGGTTACCAATAGCTTGACCAGACAAGCTTTAGTAAGAAAGATAACCTATTGTTCAAACTCAAGATTAGAACGAAAATATGCTTTTTTTTCTTCTCAAAAAGCCAAAATGGTATATATAAAAACACCGCTAAACACTTTAGCACAAAGAGTGCCAAAACGCCGACACAATCAAAGTCCAAACATCCTGTACAACGCCATTGAGGCTTAAGAGAAACAAAACAAGAAGAACGAAAATATGTTAGTTTATAGAGGATAGTTTAACTTCAAATATGACATTTAACAACAATCACTTTAATGTTGAAAAAATTTAAAAATTTATTTATTATAGTTAAATTCACTCTTGTTACTTTGAATTTGAAATCTACAGTCCGAGTTAAAATCCCACTAAATTCAAATTATAGTTAAAATCCCTACAAATTCATATTATAAAATTCAGATTGTAAAAAGTCTATTTTTCATAAGCTATCTCAGAGAAGTTTATGAAAATAAGCTGGAAAAAAAAAATTAAGAAAGATGTCATAAGTTATTTTTAAAAGTTCCCTCAAATAGTCTCACAAAACGTCTCACAAAACTTATGTTAATAGATAAGTTCAAATAAGTCAATCCAAAAAGGCCTAAAGTCTTCCAATTTATGGCCTTAGATTTATTCCTATCCAACACCCCCCTCTGAGGGATCAAAATCCCAGATTCTAAATTTTCTTCTCCCAACTCGTAAGAGAGCATATTTTGGCACATTCAAATGCGCAACTTGGGTTTAATAACATAGTAAACTGTTCATAATAACGGCAGGCTGAATAATATATCCAATATGGAGTATATAGCAAAGAAAGAAATATATACAGCTGATTATAAATTTCTGCAAAAAAAAAATGAAACGAGAATCCGTTTCTCTCATTTAAATAAAATTATATAGCAAAATAGAGTAGGCTACGAAGAATGACGCTCTTCCATTACTTCCTCAACAATGAAGGAAGGCGAGAGGTCACTGTTTGCAAAAGAATGTTGTTATAAACAGGATATTAAGTATCCGATTCAAGTTGGTCTAAGATCTGTTTAGCCTAAAGAGATAAATAGCTTCCAATGTAATCTACCAAGTCAACCTGAAAACAAAACAAAAAAAACTTATTACCCAAAAATATCCAAATTCAATGAATTGTAAATTGAAGAATAGCAACAATTATACAAGATATGATAGCAACTTGCAAAAAAAGTCATTAGTGAAGAAGGTAGAGAAACAGCTTACGAGTTGGATCCCATGGAAATTGATGAGTTTGGTTCCAGCAAATACCTGGGAAAGGAGCCTGCACATAATTAACAGATTAGTTTCTACTTTAAGCCTAGCAAATCTAAATTTAAACTAAATTTTTAAGATATATTTTACACGAGACCATCGAGTGGGATAGTTTTCAGACTCCCATTGATTACATACAATTATATTCATTTTACGCACCTCAACTTCAGGAGTTCTTGAAGATTGTTCCCCAGATATAGTTTGCTGATTATGCAAATCTGCTTGCTGAAACGGTTGCTCATTTGCTGCAGACGATTGAGGGGGTAAATGTAAATCACCTGAGGAGCTCAGAGTATCACCTTTCCCTGCATCAAAATTTGGTAGTATTATACCTTGTAAACAATCAGTTATAGCACCGTCAGTGAACACATCAATATCCCACTCTTCAGCAGAAGGTTCCGTGACACTGTGTTTCTCCTCCGCCGCTACTGCGTCCAACAGATTTGAAACTGAATCATCAACTAGGAAATCATCGCCAAAGAGTGCTGCCATCATCCAGTTCTGACCAGAAGATTGCCCCGGATTCTCTTCATTGTCAGATTGTTTCTGATCACTTTGCCCACTATTACTTGGACCGTCAGAAGACCCATTGGAACCCAAATTTCCATTCACTTCCAATTTTTTATCATTCCCATGACCTTCCACCACTTCATCAGAAGGTTTGTCATTCAAATTCTCATCAAAGGCAGTTGAAGGTAGTGCAAGGTGTACGTCGGGACCACCATGACAAGAAATTTCACATTTAGGTGACTCTTCCCTTCGTTCAAAATAACCACTTTGCCCATCACTGATATTCCCATCTGCTTGTGTAGTCACACCAGGAGACGGAGTGTACCCTCCGTTGCTCTTAACAGATTCATCTGTACCATTAGGTGGGGTACAAGTATCACCCACCTTTTCGTCCTCGCTCTGCTTGACAATTTGGTTGTTAGCACAAATCTCACTCCTTGTTGCATTGCTAAGACCATCCTGACTATTTTCTTTATTTTCCAATGTAACACTGGCTCCCAAAGACTGTTGTTCAGAGTTGAGTGGCAATGATACATTTTGGGAACACTTCCAACTCAGTGCATCAGATAACAATATAGAGTTCTCTTGTTTCTCATCTACCCTCCATACTCTGAGATCTGGAGAGAAATATTCAGTTCCTTTCAACTTGCACAGCAACGACATACTAAAAGGACCATGAACCTTCCCAGTTGGATCCTGATAATGCCAGACTGGCTGTTCCATCCCTGTAGAGTGAAGTAACGATGAAATGTCTTCTGCAACACCAGACTCTCCTAGTCTTGAAACCCCTGCATCAGTGCCATCATTGATTGCCGATTCGTTAGTATTCATTTCGTTCTTTATTGTACATGTATTCACATTTAGCTCACAGGTAGTGGAAAGTTCTTGTGCATTGCGTTCAACACCGTCCAAGACACTGTCCCAAACATTTCCCTTAGCCTTCTTGTTTATTGGACTATTTGAATCTACTATACAGGAATTCTCGGAACCACAACCATTGTCAACTTTAAGATGATGACGCTTCCGGGGAGTTTGAACCTTGCAACTCACACGAACAGCACCTTTCCAAGGATTTTTAGCTCGAAGGATCTCATCAAAATTTAGAGATAGTTTTCCTTTTAAGTACAGCCAGTACACCTTGAAAAGATATTCCCAGCTGCTTCTATCATCAAAATCCACTTCGCACTAAAAAAATAGCACAAGGAAAGAAAACAATAAAAATTAGACCATTAAGCTTTTCATGTATCATTAACTCAACACCTAATGGCACACTATCCCACGCCTCCCCTCCCCTCTTTCCTTACATTCAGAATAAAGGAAGGGAGGGGAAAATACAAATGTGCACTCATAAGAAAGTTCAGCAAACCATTACCTTAATTCCTTGGGCACTGTTCTCGATCAGCATTATAGTCCTCAAGCATGCTCCGCACAAACCTTTGTTTCCTCTGACACTAACAAAATCAGACTCTTTTTTTGTACATCCCTTGCACAAGGAATATGGACAGGTATAGCACATGTAGTGGCACGATTTGCCACAATCACTACATAGATGCCAACCTAGGCAATGCAAAAAAAAAACACTTAGTTATGCCATTAGACACTCAAACAAAAATCTACAACAAAAAGAAGTGATCAGCTTGTCAAAAATAGGGAAGGTGCACTAATTAGAAAACGTAATAATTGCGATAGTCTACGACAAGAGATAATAAATGAATAGCATTGATAAATATTGAATTGATTCTGCATAATCCAAGACATTTTTTATCCACGTGTTTCAAGCAAAAACACAAATAAGCCATGCATGAGAAATCTATTGTATAAAACATGATCTATGCAAGGAATCTAATGTCACTTGCACATTCATCTTTTTCCTTCCAAATTAGTACATCTTTGACATAATCATATAATCAATTCATCAACCCTAATTTTTCATTCACGTTTTTGTGATTCTGAACATGTAATGAACCCTACATTTTCATTCCTGTTTTTGTACCCCCAAGGATCCCAATACTTGGCCGGACCCTCACCAAACATGAAGTAACAGACCAAAAAATCTAGAACTGATCAATCGATATCATATAGATCAAGGAAAGAGAGAGAATTAGGGCTACAGCCTCCACTCACCCAGTTACAAGCGCCACTCCTTGATCTTCAACAATTTCCATAAACAAAGACACCAAATTCATGCCTAATGAAGGGAAACCAACCCCCCCAGACATCAAATACACAAGCAAAATGAAAATGACATCTTCTCAACCAGCAACAATTTTGCCGGTTCAGCTCAGCCCCCAGAACAAAGACACAAACCATTTTACTTTCAAATACAGAGAGTCCAAATTCATTTATAAATAATCAGATTTCATACCCATAAAAAAAACAATCACATTTCATACTCTTAGAAAAAATGATCACATTTCATACAAAAAAAAAGTTCAAATTTCATTCAAATGATAAAACATATCTCATTCACTTAAAACACAATAAAACTTATTTTTAAATGCCGTTTCAGAAAACCCGAATTCTAATCATCACTGGAACAATTCTTTATCAGATTTTAGGCAAACAAACATGATAACACTATCCAACTCATAATTAAAGTTCAATTAAAACATCATAATCACTACATTAAACTACAATTTAATTTATGCATGTCAACAATTACCACAATAAACACAAAAATAACATACCACATTTCCATTTCTCAGCCAAACGGAAAAACTCTTCATCTCGTTTAACACACGCCGGGTGATACGCCTTAGGACAACCCCTAAAATAGAAAGAATAACATAAATAATTAAATAAGCGATTTTATCGGCTTACAAAAAAAAATCAATTACAGCTTAATTCACATAAAAAAAAAAACTAGATTTTTTTTTTGAACTAACCGATGATCACAAAGAACAAGTGAACCACCATCAAAGCAAATGAAGCATACATCTTCTTCATCCTTCGGCTTCTTCACAACTGGAGCATGAACACGAACAGTACCTTTCGGCGGACGACCGCGTTTCTTACTCACCGACACGTCAGCATCAGTAGCGTTGACTCCGATGATCGGAGTATATTCAGAAACTGTAAATTCACCTCCGGTGACCGGAATTGGAGGTGGAATTACCGGTTGCTGAATCGGTTGGTGGTGATTTTGTTCCATGAAAGGAGAATTTGAAGATTGAAGAAAATGAGTTGAATTTAGAAAGAGAGAGAGAGAAACCCTAGAAATTGGGGACGCGGTGGGTTTGATCTGACTGAGTGGACACGGAAACGAAATGAAGTTGAAAAATGAGAATGGACTGAGTGCAGATGATGTAACAACACCTTCTTCTTTTATTTTTGTTTCTTTCCTTTTTATTCAACACTCTTTCTTTATTTATTTTTTGATATTTTTGGTCAAGTTTTTTTATTATTATTTTATGCTTTTACTTTTTTACCTTTTTTAATTTAACGAATTTATTTAATCACTTTTTTATAATTATTGTTTTAGTCAAAAAGAAAGTATGGAAAATCTCAAAATTAGTTTGTCATTTTAAGTTTTATCTATAATTGTAAAAAGGAGAATCTTGTTAAAAAAAATGTCTAAAGATGGTTGGTTCAAAAAATCTAATTTAGTTTGTATAGATGAAACAATTATTTGTTTGATTATACTTACATCACAGTTGAACTATAGATTAACATAGTTTATTCTTCTAATAATCGAAGGGTTAACACTAAAAAAAAATATACATGTTATTAATAAAATTGAAAAAAACAATTACTTTTTAGGTAATAATAATCGGTTATATATTGAAAAGTTAAAGTAATGCTTCGTATGTGTTTGGTTTAGCTTTTTGATGCCGATGTCTCACGTTTAGATACCTTTTTGATACGATGATGCCAACGTCTCACGTTTAGATACCTTCTTGACGTGATTTAGGGAAACTACTATTTGTAACTTCACTAAAAACGTGAATTTGTGTCATGGTTTTGGCCAGATGTGAAAAAGGTGCGATGAACTAAACATAAGCTTTATCTGTTTCTTATTATATGAATCTTTAACATAAAAAAAACATAAATATTATTAAAAAAAATAGTTACGGTGGTAAATTTGTTTGAAATGTGTGATTATTATTAAATTACTTATTTAAATATAATACATTCAAGGTTAATTTTTTATATTTTAAAACAAATTAATAGTATTATATTTAGAATAAAAGTCCTAGTAAATACATCTAAAAAATTGTTAAAAAAAAAAGGTTTTAATTAAGAACGAATAATTGGTTTAAAAAGTTTTAATTACTGATGGAGGGAGTACTCATTTTCAAATAAATTTCCTTAATTAAAGTGATATATTTATTGTGAAACCGTGAGTGTAATAATTTAATTATTAATTGGTATTTATTGGTATTTGGTTAATTATGAGTTATGAGTGTTGATACAAGTAAGCTTCTCATTCATGATGGTTAGTTATAAATAAACAAAGAAAACTGCTGAATGAGTGGACAAAAGCGAGGATTGAGCGTGTCCGAATCTGCTTCTCTTGAAATGCACGTGGTTAGTTGTCATCTAAGGAAAGATCACACCCCTCAATGTATGTGGGACCCACTTTACTATTTTGATCCACGACATAAACATGATCCAAATCACCCCCCTCCTTTCTTAATTCAAACATTTTTTTGGTCTTTCTATTCCCACTTCACATAGTACTATAATTTTAATTGTTTTCATATTTTGGTCAAGATCAAGTTTTTTAATTTAATACTAAGAGTGGTAGTTAGGTTTGTACAAAAAATTAAAAAGGGGTTATACTACTAAGTTAGATATCTTTTAAAATTTCTAAACTTTTATATCATGATTGAATGGATATTAAAATTTACTTGGCTGCTTTACCACCATCGATGTGTTATAACTTAAGATTAACCATTTAAAATGCATTTTCATCACTTATAAAAAATAAAATAAAAAGTTCTACATCAAATTGTATAATCACCAATCCATTTTGTCTGCTCCATGAGTTACCCAACGTAAATTAATATGGTAATCCATAAAAATAAATTATTTGATCTCCAATTTAATGTTTTATTATACATTTAGGAAAGTGGAAAGTTGGGGGTTGGATTTATTTAAATATCGTAATGAAAATGTATGATGAAAAGGGGTAATTCTTCTCTTGATAAACTTTTTCCTTTACTTAACTATTTTAGTTTTACAATTTTCCTAAAACAGACAGGGCAATTTTTTTTGACACCAATGACATTAAGCACACTTGAAAACAAATTTTAATTCTATCGTGTCATACATAACTTTTTTTTTATAAAACTTATACAAACTTTTTTAATGTAACAATTCCTTTATTTCAAAATGAATATCATTTTGACAGATAAAAAAATCATAATCTAATTTAAAACTTTACTCTTAAGTTTATAATAATAATCTTCCTTCATTATTATTAGACTTAATTTTCAATTTTGGTCCTCTATTCATTCATGAATTCGATCCCCTTATTTTAAAATCATTCACTTTTGATAACTCCATTAAATATTTATACTTAAAAATGATGATTTAACATAAATGATATGGCAGATGTGAAAGAATCAATATCCGTAGATTATAATAAAAACTTATTAAAAACTTTAAAAATGGTGATTTAATGTATTTGAAGTGATGTGAAATACAATATAATGACGTTAAATAATCAATATACATGAGACTATAAGAAAACTCATTAAAACTTTATTTTCAACTTAATTTTTAAAACTTAATTTTAAAAAATGGTGATTTAACATATTTTAAATTATGTGACATATTTTAAATTATGTGACATATAATATAATGACGTGAAATATCTCCGTGAGCTTAGTTCAGTTGGTAGGGATATTTCATATTATATGCAGGGGTCGAGGTTCGAACTCCGGACACCCCACTTCTTCACAATTAAATTGTGTGGGTTCTAGTCACTAGACTACTTGACAAAAAAATATAATGACGTGAAATGATCAACATTCATGAAATTATAAGGAAAGCTAATTAAAATGGATGCTTCATAAGCATATTTTAAATCAATGGAACCTTCCAATTACATGGCTTGATCCATTCACAAAATTCATTAAGCACAATTACACTATATCACCTCAAAGAAATTATACTATTTTCACGTTTTGAAATATATTCTAGACCGGCCAAAAGCTCACTCTATCATCAATTAGGACTCATTTCTACACAGGTCTAAGCGAGCAGAATCTTTTCCTCACCTCATATCCTCTTCATCTCAATAAAGACACATATTGGTCGAACAACTCGTAACAAAACAATCATATGTTACATCACTTACGGTAGTCATATGTAGTGGCTCTACCATCGCTACATAAATGCCTCATTGACAGTAAGCATTAGTCCCCTCCCTTGCTTCCATCTCCTCCTTGAATTGGCGCCACGCCCACCACCTCCATCCATTGAGCACCACCTTCCATGATTTACTACCGCTATGAGTATCTTTATCCTCTTTGGGTGAATTCTTTGTTTGTTCTGAACAATGACATCGTCCGAGGAACTAATTTTCCCATATTTTCTCCTCAAAAACCAAAACTATCAAATATCAAATCAAATTTCTCACACGGTGGATAATAGAAGATAAAAATAGTGTAGAATCTTGTTTAAAAAAAAAATAGTGTAGAATCTAATTCCAAATCTCAAACAGGTCTACACTTTATTATTTTATGGAAAATGTTATTTCTCTAGAATAATAACATCAAGAATTTTTCAAGACACAACTGACAAGTTTTAATTGTATGATTTATTTGTTTATTTCCTATTTTTCAGCCACATCTCATTGGATTGTGACAAATAGTGCATTATGATTGACTACTCTTTATTCTTGAAAAATTCTTGATGTTATTTTTCTAAAGATACAACATTGCTCTTATTTTATTTAATTCTATATTATCTCCTTCATTTTGTGATACAAACAACAACCTTCTAAGACAAGCAAATGCATTCAAGGTGACCTACAAATGTCGTACCTCCCCTAGAAAGACCGATGTAATTATTTTTTCAAGTTTTTGGCAATTTTATAAATAAGAAGGCTAACATCAAATATGATCAACTTAAGAAAACCAAATGTAATAGTTTTTTCTTCAAAAGGTGTGTTGCTAACATTTCTCTTGTTATTTAATATTTTAATGTTTTAACTTGTGCCTTAAAGTTAGCACGACCCATAAACTTATTATAATGCTTTGTTTGCCATGAAAGAATTCATAGCCTGTTGTAGTTTTCGTCATCCTATTTGATTTAAACATGAAAATTCTGATATCCTCAAAACAAGAAGTTAAGCATACGATCCCCTGTTGAATGAAAATCTCCACCTCAACATGCGAACAAGAAGAAATTGTGTCGACGTCATAGAGTGACATCCTCAAAACATATACCTTGCGCTAAAATTACATTGAATACTAATTAATTTGGCGAGAAAGGAATATACTCCACAGTTACATAATGGGCATATACTCCCTACATAGATGAATCAATATTATACTAATTAATTTGAGGGAGTTAAACAATTTTGTTTTTTTAAACTCACTTAAAAGGCTGCTCTCCAAAGTTACAGTCTTGAAACATTATACTTTTACATTTGAAGCATTTTAAGGGAAAAATTACTTCATATTTAATGATTTGATCCCAACATATTTTAAAAATTCATCTTTTAAATGAATAAATAGATTGCTTGAAGTTCGATCCCCAACCTCTACATATATTATGTAATGTCTCCACGTTAAACTCACGGAAACTATCCACGATATACTATTGGATTGAAAATAAGCCAAGTCGGCCTACAAGTGCCTAAGACTTAGTTTGTTTAAGTCTGATCTGACCTGTTTATTAAAAAAAAGTTAGGTATAAGCTTTTGAAAAAGTCTATTTAAGTGAATAGGTCAGGCTTAGGTTACCAAAAAAACCTAAGAAACTTGATAGGTCGGCTGTTTTATGCAGCATATAAAAACTTATTTTTTATTTATATTAAACATAAAAATCAAAAAACAACTCAAATAATAATCTTTTTAAATTGGTTTTAAAGTCTTATAATGAAATAGACTTTTAAAGCCTTATAGTAATAGACAATCCTTAAAGTGATATAGAGTTTTCCGATTTAGCTTATTTAAAAGTAAATAAAATAGACTATTTAACGACTTGAATATAAAATAGACTTCTAAACCATATCAGGCTTATAAATAAGCCTACAAAAAGTCATAGGCCAAACTCAGACTTACAATTTACTTGTAGGCTAAACTTAGGCCTATCAAAACCTGATCCGACCATATTCTCATCCCTGCCGACATATCTACATTATGTGATTTAATTGAAAGTATGTATAAAAAATTACAATGTCAATATACATAAATTAAATTCATTATTTTTAAAGTGTTTTTGCTATCAAGAAATTATGCATTAATTGAAAAGTGCCAATCCCGCCGGTTTAATTATTTTTGCATGTTAAAACTTTGAAATAACTAGCTAGAATTTTTGCCCAAATGTTCTGATCAATATTTTTAAGGCGTTGTTAATAAGTGCTCATACATGTTATTGATTCATAAATGAAAACAATTAAAACAAATTATGTAGAAAAAGTTGTTGTTTTATATGTTTCAATGTGTTGAATATACAAATCCTAAGATAAAATTTCTATTTTCAAACTTTTTATCAAGTGTCATAAGACACTTGTTATCATTTCTTCATTACTTTTGTCTAACATGCACAAGTAAATCTTACCCGATCACAATTGAATTTTTCACCATTTGATTAATATTCCTCACCCTATCTCATTTGAAGTAAAATTTAGCTGTGCATCATAGAATCGATCTATCATTTTCCTGTTTTGATATTAAGTGGTTCTCCCTCTGCACTTCTAAGTCAAGATTCATGTCTGGCAGATATAGCAAAAGATGATCGGAAGATTGCACTTTACCTCACTCGTTTGTTTCCATATACACTCAGTGCATTTGTACAATTGACATGTCAATTTTTTGACATAAAGTGCAATTTTGTTATCATATTCGGCTTAGATTAAAAACAATATTTTATTTCCATAGAATTTAGATTTGTCTTGATTTGCAGTGAAAAAGAAATAAAACTATTTCCCCCCATTTCAAACAATTTGGAGATCTTATGGGAAGGTAAATAATGATGGCAAATGAAGGGAGACTATTAAAATTTACTTACGCCCAGCACACAGTGCATGATTTCCTTTTAATGATGTTTCATCATGAAGAAAAAAAAATCACTTATCTAGAGCTTTGATAGATTCTGAATGGAAAATTTTGGGTTGTGGTTGAGAAGCCACACAAACACAACATCTCTAGTTTAGTTTTATATCATATTGCCTTCGAGTATATCACTTGTCTGCCGCTATGCCCAATGGGTTGACAGAGTTCAAAGTCGGAAGATGATTTATATTGCAGTCATAAGACAGTTCATATCAATTAAATTATTCAAACAGCAATTAGCATCGCAATTATTTCTCAGCTATTGTTTCAATCTGAAAATTGGAAGCTGCCATAATGGTGCCATTGTGGTGAAAGAGATTAGAGACATTGGAGTACACCGTAATAGGAAGTTTGCAGGAGTACGAAGCTCTTCATACATGGAAACAAACAAGTAATAATTTAATAGCAACTATTGACATTGACCGTAAAAAAAACGATTAAAACACTCCAGTCCCGACTTGAAAAGGTAATCCGATCTCTTTTCCCCTCACCATCCAGAAGTTCTATATAACGTTGAGATAGAAGTGAGCACATAGATAGCAATTACATTGGTGCATTCTATGAAATCAGTTGTAATCGGAAGTAAAGCGGCAGGCCAAGCCAATATGGTTAAAAAAGCACTTGTGACAGACATTGCTGCCTGCCCCTTTCTTCATCAGCTCAATGACAATTCAGAATGCAAATCAAAGCAATATTGATATAATACATAAACACTACTTAAATATACTACAAAATTGTACCATCAGCCAGAAACCAAAACCAAATATTGCAAACTCATCTTTCTGCAAGTGCATATGAAATGTTCATTGGTTTTACTGGGATCATTGATCATTAGAATATTAACTTTGGAGTTTCTAAAATCAAGTAAAACTGAAGGAAAATACAAGGTGAATACAAATATAACACACATCAATCATATTTAGTGCTAATGATACCTTCGTTGGCCAAAGAGAATTAATTGTATTGAAGGAAAAAGTACACAATTACACCAACTCGTAATACCCAAATAATGATTAGCCAAACATGTGCACTGTCTTCCATATTAGGAGATGGAAAATGGCAAGGATGCGTACCTATCATTCTGTCCTTTACAATGTTCTTAAAAATTCCTTCACATTGATGAATCCAGAGACCAAGATATCAACCTGCAGCCTCGGCAAGCAGAAGTTCAAAACGACTCTAATTTGAAACAATAAACTAAGTACAAAAGTGATGTTCAATAAAATGAGAAAGGTTAGACAATGTTCAAGAAAGAGTTTGCTCGAGCACATAGATCATAACTTAAGCAAGAAGGTAGCATTGTGAAAATTGAAATGAATAAATTTATGCCATGGTTACGGTTTTTTTTAATGGCTTTGACTTCACTCCCAACTCTCCAAGGTCTTAAAGCCATTTTGCTTCTACCAAGTGCAGATCCAGTTGTTAAAAAAAAATTATACAAAAAAAAAATGAACATCACTAGGCCACTGACTGACAATGACTGTACCATCTTCAGGATAACGGGAAATAAGTATTGATGGGAAGGAAATCACTCATCCATGCTTTTCTTAGATTGAAGACAAATTCCTTCTACAACAATTTTAAAACTGTTAGGAAAAGGAGAATTCAAAGTTATCTAACTTATTCAAGAAACTGTTGTAAGCATGCAAATCAATGAAACTGCAGCAAAAAAGCTGAACAAAAAACCAGTAATGTAGCACAAAAACTATCATACTGAGTACCAATCCAAAACCTCAAATTGAATACAAAACTCTCAACACATAAAATATGAATAACAACTTGGTAGTTCTGATAAAATCCTAACAACACAGAAAAATCATATTTAATTGCCATGTAGAGTGAAGATATAATTTTAGGGTGAGAATATGATAAAAAAATCCAATCACTAGCTGAACTAGCAATAGTTCCAGCAGCACTAGCAGCTGCATATATACACTTGCTCCAATAAAAGGATCAGGGTGTCCAAAATTGGAGGCAAAGCACCAAGCCTACATCAATTGCTAGGCAAGCTACTACTATTAAAGCTTAAACTCAGAAAGCATCAAATACATGACAAAATTGACTTAGTTTGAAATTATGCATTCCTAAACACGCTTACGACACATGTTAAGGTGTTCATACCACCAAGGTTCACACACCTAATAAGGTGGCATTAATAACAACATAAACACCTCACTTAGACTTAGCCTACTTGCTTATCTTGATTGAGTTCCTTCTTAATTTGATTATTTATTTTTGGCCAAATACCTCCTCGGGTCCTTTAAGTTACACGTTTGTTTCAGATAGGTCCTTTAAGTTTCTAAGGTTTCAGATAAGCCCTTTAAGTTTCGAGTTTGTCTCGGATAGGTCCTTTAAGTTTCTAAGGTTTCAGATAGGTCCTTTAAGTTTCGAGTTTGTTTCAGATAAGTCCTTTATATTCAACTATTTCTCTATCACAAAAAGGACCTATATGAAACAAATTCGAAACTTAAATGACCTATCTGAAACTTTAGAAACTTAAAGGACCTATCTGAAACAAACTCGAAACTTAAAGGACCTATCTGAAACCTTAGAAACTTAAAGGATCTATCTGAAACAAACGTGAAACTTAAAGGACCCGGGGAGGTATTTGACC
>Ga0209282_1001019_pt1 | contig 14732 bp, 12 predicted proteins | sample Mtrugardesep15_FD_187529 | JGI IMG/M metagenome (GOLD analysis project Ga0209282, IMG submission 187529) | Root nodule microbial communities of legume samples collected from California, USA - M. trunc garden sep15 (SPAdes) (version 2) | ecosystem: Host-associated > Plants > Roots > Nodule...
TACATTGTTTATTACTATTTTTTTGTTGTAACTTATAAAAAAAATAGTAATAAACAATGTGCTAATTTTATGACAATAACCTCGTGTTTTGTATGTTTTTACAAAGTAATAAACATATACATTTCATGCTGACGAATGAAGAAAGTAAAGTAATACACATATACCTGCATTGATTCATAAAAATTAAAAAATTTACCATATGATGAGTGTGTGTTGATTTAAACAACGACGATCGTGTACACTGCATTATTTGCTTCGTACATTTTATGATTTCCCACATTATCATTTGCAAGCAAAATTATATGTTCCTTTAATCTAGTGTCAAGAGTTGTATTGGATTCGACTATAGTAAGCCTTCGACATTTGGGATTGCGATTCTCCTCCTTCATGGGATTGAGATTATTAGATTGGGTAGATGGAGAATGGGTAATTGAAATGTAGGACTTAGGGTTTTTGAGAAGGATTCATAGCAACAAAGAAAATGAGCGTAATACTTCTAAAAATTGAGATTCACTTGGGCATGTTGCCCCTCATATACAGTAAGTCATAAAATGAGATCGTTGATATTTTAGCCTCCTAATTGAAAACAACCTTTTTAAGTTACGTCCTAAATATTTTATACTTTTCTGAAGGGTTAAAACAACAACGATTTAAAATTGAAAGAAACAATTGCAATGACAAATTATTTGAATACTACTAATTTTCTTAAGTTTATATTAGACTCAATTCTATAAAGAAAAATAGCAAATTATAATTTTTCTCATTTTTATTTAAAAAATAAGAAATAAAATACTAAATTAAATTACTTGATTTGTGACAAACATTTGTTTAGTGTAGAATTGAACATTTCAACGACTTCTTAAGTTACTTGTTTCTAAATAAACAACTCGAATAAAACTTAAACCTAAAAATAAAAAGTATAGCTAGTGTAATATAATTGTTCTCATTTATATTTTGACGATGTTAAAAAACCTTAATTTTAATTAGTTGTATTTAGTCACAAACATATTTCACGTGTGTGACATTTATAATTAATTAAAATTATCATATTAAAATTATTCTTAGAGTTTCTACCGCCTATTAGCAATGGCTAATCTACATTGGAGAATATGTGAGACACACAAGGTATGTTCTTTCATGTGGAATTTTTTAAGGGTAATTGAAATGTGGGACTTAAGGTTTTTGAGGATGATTATGCATAATGGATTTCAGGCCATTTTTCGACCTATTTTTACCTGTAATTCAACCACATCATTTCCAAAGGCAATACAACTCATACACCATTTATAATCAGTCATAAACAAGAACAATACATAATCTTTTACAATTGACAATAATTAAATCAATCCAACATTTCGTTTAAAATACACAAATGTTTGAAATCCATCAAAACATTAAAGTGTGTTTGAAATTAAACAACACATTACATATCATTACATAAAATCTATATTGACATTCTACGCACATGCAGATGGAACGAACACAAATATATAATATATTATCTTCAACCATATTCCTAAACATAAATCATATGTCGCTATCGTCACGAATAAGCCAAGGCACATAGCCCGCCGTTTTCCACATGTCTTCATCTTTATCTTCTCCCAGGTCTATGCAAGGCATCTGAGCAAATATGTGACGTGTATAGATACTCAAAATATGTGTTAAGTTGTGCCTTCAAATCAACAATAGTGTCGGTCGAAGTTATCATAACCTTAATTGTCTTTTTGAAATATGAGTACTAAACACGGCCTTCAATTTTTGCAACCTCAGACATGTTTAACTTGACAAAAGCCTTATGAAAAATAATACATTAGAATGAAATTAAACAAAACGTAATAACCAATAAATTGACGGAAACATGGACATGTATATCAAATGCGTAAACATTAATAACGAATAAAATAATATTGCACTAGTTCAACCACATAAAAGTCATATATTTTCATATATTTATATAAATTATATAATGTTAGTTATATATTGGCCACAAAAAATTGGTGTTACAATATCGACCCCAAAAGATATGTCGTTGTAATATCGACAAAAAAAAAAGGATTCACACCGACTAAAAATCATTCATATCGCATCAAGTGAAAAAGAATCTTCTTCATCTTCCACAATAACTTCAAATTCTTACTTTGCTTTTTCAAGAGTGTCACACAAAATAGGTTTGGCCTGGTTTGACTCCTTTTTTGGTGGGGGAGGTTTCTCTCCCGTTTCAATCTTCATGAGATCTCGGAACCTAGCTTGTTGATCCAAATACTCAAATTTCCAAGTCGGTGCATCGTTACTCCTGTGATTGTTCCACTTTGTAGATGATGGAGGTAGTGGACAATCATCTTTCAAAAAAAGAAGCACAAAATGATTGAGAATTAAGCCAAGGCACATGATGGGACTTTATTTGGTAGCCCTCTTAGTGGGAAAAAAATTTCGAAGTTCCAATTTCATGATTTGTCAACAAGACCACAAGCCTATTGTAATAATTTGCAACGATGTGTCCCATGTCCGGAAGCATCAACCACTTATCAACAAGTGCAATACCACCACTATTTGTGGGAGGATGCAAGACATTTAAAATGTAGTTAAAACGATCCCCATCCGCATATACTCCCACATAATCATTTCTATGATCTTTTAACTCATGAATAAGATGTCTACGAATCATGATATGACTTTCTTCGATCAATCCCAAGAACTCGACTATAACCCAAAATCCACAATTTCCATCGCTTATAACATCCATCACTTTTTCAATAAATGAAACCATGAATTTTGGCATATAATCAATAAGGCTCAAAACGGAATAGACGTTGGAACTGAAATAGGCTTTGGAACCGGAGTAGACTTTGGAAACCGAGTAGGTGGTGGAAGTGGGAAACGTGATGTTTTACCAAGACGAGCACCTTTCCTTTTAGGAAATGATGACGTTGTCGGTGACGGTTGACTATCTAGATTTTGGGAATCAACATGCTCCCATGAAGAAGGGATTCGACTAGTCGATGCCACTTTTGCTCTAGACCACGCAATTTCCCCTTTTTTCTTTGCTTCCTTGGTTGGTACTTTTCATGGTGGTGGAGACAGCACTATGGTGTCTGGAAATGCCAACTGCCGCAAAACCTCTTTGATTTCTAGCTTCATTTGATAAGGGAATTTCTTGAAACGTTCTTGAACATCATTGCACTTCTCCTCGACAGAAAAACCATATTCATTACTTTCTGCACCCATACATAACTTATGCCAATAACGGTGTATCTCATCCAATAAAATAGGCTTGTTGTCACGAATTTTAATAGCAATAAAGCATGCACATGGTAGCTCATACGATGTCCTTTGAACACAACCACAACTTTCCTTGTTCATACACAATGTTTTCCTGCAACGTTACTCTTGCAAATCAATGTTGACCAAAGCATATCTAGACACATAACCCCTAACCCATAGTACATAATGACGTCTTTGAATCTATGTTCCAATACAATACAACTCCTCTCAAATGATGTTTGTGTCGCAGTTAACTGGATCATCAACATGTCATGTATTTTGTCCCAACAAGTACCCAAATCACCCACATTATTACTCAAATATTTCTTTACTAAAGCATGAGCCGATTCAACTGTGTTGGTGGTTCTGCAGCCAAGATGCAACACATGGTCTGTCAATGCCCTCACTATTTTCTCCTTAACAACATCCAATACCAAAACCCACTTGGGTTGGCCTAGTGGTATTGGCTTGGACCTGGGAGTGTGCTCCTCCTCGAGGTCTCAGGTTCGATTCTCTCTGGTGTCAATTTGAGTGGGCTAGTTTAGCTTCTTCTTCAAAAAAAAAACAACATCCAATACCGTGCTCTCGACATAGGTTATAAACTTCGGAAAATCATTGCAAACATTTTGGAACTCCACTAATGCACTTGCATATAATTCTTGAGTGGGTGATTCAACAATAACATCCCATGCTCTCATTATCGTCTTCACTACATCACTATGTTTAACCTCTTTCCCATCCTTTTTTCCCAAAGCATATCTACAGTCAGTGATGCACCTAGCTCTAACATTTTTCCCAACATGAAAATAACAAAGTATTGCACTACTTTTGGGGAGAACAATTGCAACCGCTTTCATCAAATTCGTATTTCTGTCAGTCACAACCACCTTAGGCATATTAATCTTTAACTTAAGAAGTTTAAGCATCATTTGTAAAACCCAAACAAAGTTTTCCTCTTTCTCATGTGTCACAAATCCAAAGCCAACAAAATATGTCAAATCGGTCGAGGTGACCCCAACTATCTCAAACATTGGCATCTTGTACATGTTGGTTTTGTAGGTGGAGTCCATAACCAAAAATGTTAGAAAATTGTTAAACAACTTAACGAATGTTGGATGACCCCAAAATATGTCTTCAATAGTAGTACTTTCACTTTGTGTTCTAGTGAAATAAGCATAATTGTGCTCCTCCAACTTTGAGATTAGATACTGCAACACCGTCTTGTCACCTCTGTTTGACTTACATATTTGTTAACGTTCATTGTATACTTGCTTGATATTTGTCTTGCAATCTTGTCTTTTGCTCTTCAAATTTAACAAAATATTTTTTGAAGCACCAAACTCTTGGTCAAGTCACGTACAAGCCTCTTGTCATCCTCTTTTAATCTACCCGCAAGCATGTGTCCTTATAAACTTGGCTTCCTCTCATGGTTGTGAACTCCATTAAAAATGTTCAATCTCCAATCATTTGTTTGCCTACTAAGATATCCACGAACCATGAACATACACCCACATTTTCTTGAGCCCGTTGTCTCATGCTTCGATTTTTTTTGGCACTTTGTGATCGCCACTCCTTTCACACACTAATTGCAACATTGGGAAATCCCGCCACTTTGGCAAGCTGGATCTATGTACAACAATTGTAAATCCCGCCTTATTTGCTTGGCGGCGTACCCAATTAAGCAAATCATCCCTATCCTTCCATTTAACTTCTTCGGAAAAAAATGAGTTGTGTCAACTTCGTTGGCATCAAGTGGGACGACATCGGAGTAAACATATAATGAAGCTTCAACATGGACGGAAGCTCCATCAATATTTGGTTTGACTTCAACCTTAGGCGGTATGACATCTCCGAAATTTTCGATAAAAATTGGTTTTCTCTCCCGGATTAGCATCCGCGTTCTCAACCATAACTATAAATAAACAACACATAACTATGAATTAACAACTAACTAATGCATAAACATCAATTGCATAATGAATTAAAACAAAAGAAAATGAAAAATAGGTGGTAACTAAATTTTTTTGAGCCATCGCATCGGTAGTTAACTACCGAATTCCATCGGCAGTTAACTGCCGATGCTCCCATACTTCGGCACTTAAGTGCTAATACGTGCATGTCAGTAATTTTGCAAAAACTGACAATAAAATACCTAAAAATAAACGAATTAAAATGACCAATACCTTCTTCTTTTTTCACGTCAAAAATGTGTTGAAACCTCCTATGATTGATGCTTCAATGATTTTGGAGCAAGATTGGGGAAAAAAAATTGAATTTGAGGGTATAGATTGAAGAGGTAAGAAAGTTGATGATGAAATAGTGAGTAGGAGGAGTAGCAGATAACTTGATGGAACAACATATCGGCAGTTAACTGTCAAGGATTTCAAAACCGATGAATGGAAAACCGACAACAGTTAACTGCCGAGGGGTATTTTGTGGTGTGCTTTAGCATCATGACAAGTGTGAACAACAATTTTCATTTACTTGACGAACCGAAACGTAGGTTTTATTAGTTATGAGACCAAAATGAAAACTGAAAATTAACTAGAGGTTTCCAATGGACCAAATAAGCCTAAATTTATCAATTGTAAACAACTTATGACAATGCTCATAAGTTGTTTTCGACCCATTTTCATTAGTTTTCTAAGATAACTTATGAAAATAGCTTATTAATTAGTTTTTTTTTTTGTTGAAGGAGTTTAGTTTTATTTTATCTTTCACTATAAAAATAGCTTATACATAAGTGTTTATCATAACACTTCTGTTATAAGCTGCAAATAAGTTGTTTATCCAATCGGTAGCTACAATTGATTTATCAAGATAAATGAAAATAGTAAAAAATGAGAAACATTCACACGAAACAAACCTTAATCAAGTGCCGAAAATAAGACTAATAATTGTTCTCAATAACAAAATCTATTAGTGTTTGGTGCTGAATAAGTTATTACTATTACATGTAATGAGGTATTCTATGACTCAAAAGTATTTGTATTGAAACTGTTTCATTCATCTTTTTTGCTAGATTTGGCATCACTCTCTTCTCCAGATGGTTCAATCTTTTCGCTAGATTTGGCAGCATCACTCTCTTCTTCAGATGATTTGGCCGTCTTCGACTCATCAAACTCCAATAACTAAATTGAAACAAAGAAAAACTTAGCTAACCAAATCACATTTAGGAATCTTACTATCTTAGCATGTATATTAAAAGAAATAAAAAAAATTGGACCATGTCTCCAAACCGATATCATCGGTCTTTAAAACTTCATTCTATGTTTCAATCTTAAAAGCATAGAAGTTAGTTATCAATGACATAGAAGATTTGTAAAGAGAAGAAATTTTAACTAAGGGATCATTCAAAGTTGTTTACCACTAAACTTAAGAATATAAGCATGAACAATTCAAATTTCTTTCATGGATAGAAGTGCAAAAACTCATATACATACTTCTTTTAGCAGTGTCAAATAGTATGGTATAATTTCCCCTTACAATCAATATGAATGAACAATTGTGCACTATTAATATGAATGAACAATTGTGCACAAATAACTATGAAGGCTTTTTCACTAAGTAGAGTCAGCAAGATATATCAAAAGTTTCATAATAATTGTGATGAATTAAAACTAAATGCGGATCATTTAACTCTATCTCTTACTTCTAACAATTAGACTAATCTTTATGTGATTAACCCTTCTTACCCATCATTCAACATATATCTTCCTTTGCATGCCCAAACCTCATAATCCGAGGCTCTACCATTTTTATTTTATATGGGAACTACCTGAACTTCCCATTTAGTGACTGTATTCTTAATCATATTTATCTTGAGTAATTACTACTTAGCAATATTAACATTCTCATCCCCCTTCTTGTTTGAAAAATTGTTGGATAGTTTTATTGCAAGTAAAAAACTGTGACACGTTTGTACTGACGGTTCAAAGAAATGGTAGCTCATATTTGTGTGCATGGTTAAAACAGAAAACTAACATGTTATATTTCAGGGGCGCAGCAAGCAAATGAGATGCGAAAAAAGAAACCAGACTAACGTTGTTCAAGAAAAATAGAAAAGGAAAAATTAAGAAGTGAAACAAACCTGTTTGACATCACCGTTCCAGATACAGTGAGCAGCCAAAAATCCAATAACAGCAGGTACAATATATAGAAGAGCAGGCTGAAAACAAGGAAGGATAAAAAGAAAAGTAAAAATGTTAATAGAGAAGATTGATCACCAAAACTCCATGACATGTTCACATACTCTACCAGTCTGACTAGTTAGTAGTGAGTTTAACAATACTACTATTACAACCTCCTTTCATGAAAAGCATATCAATAGAAGAAAAAAGAATGAAATTACAGAACCAGTTACCTGGGCAGCTTGAAACCAGTTCATCACAAATATTGTGAGGCCAATGCCGAAAGTGTATCCTAAAAATGCACTCTTAAAATATTGGGGTTGCTTTCCTCTAGAAACATCAAAACGCAAAGCCAATGCTACAAAGATTCCTGAAGGCAAAAACATTTGTCATCAAAATAAATAGAAGGGACAACCAAATTATTAAACGGATGTTATTATTTTCCAATGCCATATATGGAAATGATCATATATCAACTGACGACAATCATGTACATTTCCAATTTCTTATTTAACAAATGTCTTTCATCATACATATTCTGATATCTTCTGAAACATTAAATTAAAATCATCAAAAAACTTGGTAAACCTACGGGGAAGAATAGTTTCTCCATATAATTTGAATTTATAGCCTAATAGCTAAAATTGACTCATCACACTATCAAAAACATATGCTCCATATATCTTTGCTGAGTGTGAAGTGCCAACCATTTCAATTAAAAACAGAGGTTTATAGACATAATACCAGCATGGCTACAGAGAATCACATTGAAGAGATAAAAACTATAAAAACCCTCTTGAACCCATGTGTTTGGGCCAACTTAACTGAACAGTTATTCAATAAGCACTTAATCATACAAGTGCTTATATTTAAGCCTGACTACAATCAAAGAGAGAATGAGGGAACTCCTCAAAACTCGTATAAGTTATTTCTATAAGTTATTATGAAAAGTTTATAAAACTAAACTGAAAACAGTTCACTGGCATATCATAAGCATTTTTATCAGCTCTTCCAAACACTTTCACAACTGTTTATGTATAAAATAAATTCAAGAGTTTCAAAATTTATGGAGTGAGAAGGGAATGTGGAGAACCATGAGCTTAATAATTCCCCATTCCTGCTCAAATTAACTTTTTGTACCCCTCAAATCGAGGTAAAATGAGGCTAAATAGAAATAGATTTAAATATATTTTAAAAACATGCAAGTAACTATTTAAACTCATAAACTGAGTTTGTGTTGAAACTTCACAGTTGTTACCTCCCTCTCTAACACATTAATGGAGAACATATGTTTCATTCCATCCCAATTCCTCCGAAATTTCCTACCGTTGCCTATCAGAATACGATAAAAAATATCTACTAGGTACTAAATTTTAACATTGAAGCTCAAAAAACAGTTGCCACATGTACAAGAAAACACATCAACGTAAAAGATTCAGCCTACCAGGGATAACAATATCACCAAGCCCAAGCATCGAAAATGGCCTTTTAGAATCTGCTGTGGGGAATAAAAGCTGAAAAATGATTGAACTAATTAATAATAATGGTATAACATAATTTCAAAGTTCATATCAAGATGAAAAAAAAAAACAGGTCATTTCAATAAGCAAGGATCTTAACCTTTATTGGAGCATCAAATGATTTTGCAACGCTAACCATCACCGGCGTGAAGAAAACCCAGAAAATGTCGTAAAAAAAGAGTCCAACCTACAAACACAAAAATGAAAAGATTCAAAAATCATATTTAAAACTATTAATGAACAATGCAATAGAAATAGAAATATGTAGTAATCTGATTTACAACCACAGCCTAACTCTTTTTGCAATAAAACATGGATTGGAAGGGACAGATAAAATAGCGAACTGATAAACTGAGCGAGGTACTTTTATCCATAAAAAATGTGTGAAATATAATTAAATGAATGTGACCATTCAGAACAGCTTGGTTCATTTGCCGCAAAAGGATGGATGATTTAGAAAACAAGATGGTAATAAATATGTAACTACAATTAAAGAAAAAAGGATTTTAGCACCATAAACCACTGTTAAAGAGAATAAATATTTACCAACAGAATAGCACCAGTCTTGAAAGACCCGAGAGAGAGCATTTCAATTCCCTGTAAATATTAAACATAGAATCATTGTGGTCATTTGACTGCTAATAATTTGAATGTGAATTTTATTTTGCAAAAACAGCCATAAAAGATCACCTCTTCTGGCGATCCCATGCAAATTCCCTTACGAATATGGAAACTATTACTTAGCACATCTTATAGCTCATATTATACACAACATTCAACAGAAGGGATCCAAAAAATACCAACCGCATTTAAAAAGGCATCTTTTAAAACCAGTAAAGTGGAATTCAAACAATTATACATAGGTAAAAGCTTAGGAACCAAACCTGAATACAGAAAGCAAGACCCAGTATATTATTTGCCAGCCAATGCTTCTTTAAAGCATACCATCCGCAAAAAAAGGTTCCAGGGATTGCAGCAACGATCTGTGACTTTGTAAACTCAATCTCCAAAGCTGTGTAAGAAAGGTGTAATGAAAAATATCATTCTGCATGATGGAAGCAAGTTATCGACAACTAGATCAAATGCAAACATAGATGCTTTGAGAACACGAGATGATCACATCATGGTAAAAAAAATATGTAAAAAAATAAATAAATTCATTGACAGCAACGATAATCAAGCTTTACACGTTTGGTAAGTAAAGGAAGAAAATAAACAATTGAAACTCTAACAGTCATAAGACCACATCTTGCCATCATGTCTAGGAAATAGAAGTCTAGAAAAATGTGATGTTATTGCAGAATTATCTTTTCTCTCCACCAATTACCATGCCTTTACAAAAAGAAAAATCACATTCCTTAGCTCCTATTGATCTAAGCAAAATTTTCCGTTAATAAAGTCAGTAACTAATCCAGAAAAGAAGTGTATATTTCAGATATGCCAAATTCTCTGAATGCTATTAACTAATAAACACTCTTATGCCCGATAAGAGTATTAACATTATTAGCTATAGCGAATTTAGCCAAAAAAAATATCACGTATCTGATAGGTACTTCATACGAGCAATTTCATACTTGCAGAAATCAACAGAAATATAAGCCACAGACTGTCATCATTGACAATCAGTTATGAGGAGTCATATAACTTCTGATACCACAGTTTAGAGATACAGCATTATTCATTCACGAGAAAAGTGCGGACAAATAAAGTGGCAAGCACGTGACATACAACGAAAATATGGAAAGCGCCAGACTATGAGATCATCATTCCAAGGCTTTGGCAAAAATCGTTTGATATATGGTAGTAAAGTTGCCCTGTACGAAGAGAGAGAACAAAGGGGTCATAAAATATCAAACAAAATTTCCTTAATAAGTACTGTCAAGAAAAAGGAAAAGAGTGGGCCGTAGAAAAGAACATACGACAAGGCGACGATCCCTAGTACAAAGAAGTAGAGGGTCAAGACAGTGTTGACCAAGTCCTTAGATAGAAACTTGAAGAGCAAGAAAAGTGATAATAACATTGCGCTCCCAACAAAGGGAAAACGCATGGCATGTTCATTGGACATTGTCTCCTGCATTATTGCCATGCAACTCACATAAGTCAGATCATGATTCATGAGACTTGAAAAGAGCTACATCACAGAAGAAATCGAGTATAAAAAATACTACTTACAGAAGGAGGAGTTGGTTTGACGGAACGATAGCATCCCACAAACACAGTGATGCAAGCAGTCAAGATAACATTTAGATTTGGATTTATCTTCACAACAAGAGGTGCTAAGGTTAAAGCTGCGAGAGAAGATACAAATGGTTAATAACAAAATATCTACCGACAAAAATAAGGCCCCACTTTACCTTAATGATACAGTAAAATTAGAAACAAAGAACTTGAAGCTACAAACATCACTTGTTTATAACTTCACTCATTGAAAACCAGACAACAGCATAAATGTTTACAAGAACTTTCAAAATTGCTTATACTAAACAACTTATTTTCAAAGCTCTCCAAGATAGTTTATCCAGTTCCTTCTTCGATTTTCTTTTTTTTTTGGTGGTGTCCAGGATTCGAACCTTAGACCTTGCATATATTATGTGTTATCCCTCTTCGATTATAAAAACCAACTTCTATATTGAACACTTAATGAATAATGAATAAAATCTTAATTGAACCATTTATCCAAACGCTCCCTAAACCCTATAAGGCTATACCACAATCACTTTTCCACTCATTCAAGCCCATAGTTAGCACATCAACACTCATGGCCCCCTTATTCTAAACAGTATCATGCTATAAAGCACCGACATAGACATCAGACGCCACACAGCACTGACAATGACGCATTAACATTGGTAATAATTTAAGAAAATAAAAAGTGATTTAATGTAACCACATGTGTCGTGTCGGACACAGAACATGCATTTAATCGGAAATGTCAATGCTACATAGTACTTACTGTCACTGGAGAACATAAACAGGAACTACACTCTACTAAAACACCTCAAAAACATTTTCACTTCAGCAGCATTAATCATACATTGACACCACAAATTAACACACACCCACATAACAAATTCACTCCCAATTGAAGGAAAAAAAACAACAAAAAAAAACAAAAAAGGAACAAAAACAATCATAAAAATACAAAATTTACAACAAAAACACACTGAACAAAAAAGAAAAACTAACCTGCCAAAGCCAAATTCGCAATCCTCTCAACGTTTTTCATCTTGCTTCACCCTGCAATCACAAATTCAATAAACCCAAACATAACGTCGATTATTTAACCCCAAAAAAATAAAATAAATAAAATTAAAAAAAAACAATTTTTGATCAATTTTATGAAACTACCTTTTCGCAAAACAAAAATGCCCAAATGTTTGTTGCAGATCGGAGAGGACAACGTAGAAATTGGGATGTTTTTTGAAGAATTTAAAGGGTTAGGGTTTAAAGATGAAAAATAAATTCAGAATTTTATTTTTATTAATGATTTATTTTATTGTTTGTAATTTTTAAGCCCGCCCGCGGTTACGACGAAAAGATGAATCACCCACGTGGTATGAGGCGTTTCAACCAATCACGAATTTTCTTATTTCCACGTCAGATTTCTGAAATATTGAACCAAAATACATCATCATACCCTATAAATGCATTCTATTTTTTTACATAAGTTCATATTAATTTTTGGTCAAATTTCATTAAAAATAATAACTTTTAGTCAAATTCTATAAAGAGAAAGGAAAAAGATTTGGTCAAAAAAAATCTCATGTTTTTAAGATATGTTTATAATATTTTTTCTTATGTTAAACATTTCAATATTTAGAAGTAACAGTCTAATAATTTAAAGTTCAGCCCAGAGTTAATTAGTAAAAAAATTGTTTCACATAGAAATTAAGTTTGGGTTTTCCCAAACAATTCTTTCTTTAAATTCATTAACCATTTTAATTCAATTTCTTGGTTAGCTCATAATAATTTTTGAAGTTTGATCAGTTTGTTACGAATATGAAAATTTAAATGATAAAATATTATGTGAAAATTAAAATAGATGATATGAAATTTAATAGAAGTTAATATAATAATATTGTATGATTGTTGACGACTTTAAATATTGTCGACTGATCTCACATACCAACACGAATCTTTTCAATATGTTTTGTCTTCGCTCACGTTTTCTGAGAAACTTTCCAGAAGGTCGTCCATCCTAAATTACTCGAGTCAAGCACGCTCAAGTGTGGAGTTCTTATGAGACGAGCTATCAAAAAGAAGATGCATCTTGTTGATATAGATAGTACTAAACAATTCTCACAAACCTTCCTTCAATCATGCAAACACATGCCTACACAGTTTCAGTTTCAGGAACTTTCTCATTTCAACGTGGCTTCGGTTTGCCTAAAAACTGACAGAAGCCACTCATTGTCATGCCTTTTGTACCGGCAATCACTCCACATCCTCGTCAGTCTGAGAGGTTACACTATTTATTGTATATTTTATTCAAATTATATATATTATGAATCCCAACAATAAGGCAATGGGTAATATATAAATTAAGAATAAGGTCACAGAAAAAATGGGTAAGATGCACAAGACAAAATAAAAACTAGGAAAATTAATTAGGAATGTGGATAGTTTTATTTTTAACAAGCCAAAAAGAATTATACCGAAACAAAAAGTCTTTCAACACAAGACATGCATTAGAAGACTTAAAGAAAGTCACAAAATTGATAATAAGGTCAAACAAATACTTAAGAGCAGTTAGGCATTGCAAAGTGTTATGCCTCCAAAAATTGTAGTTTAAATCGAACATAATATAAGTCGATTTTAACCACCAAAATGTTTAAAGCTTAACTTTTTAAACTAACGAATAAATATATTTCTCCATTCGCCTATTTCTCACTTTTTAAATAACTCAAACAACTGAAAGTTAAATTATGTTAAACGTCAATCGAGTATGTTTAAAAAATTGCCTAAACCACCAAATTAAGAAAGATGATCTATTAAAGTCCCTTAAATCATTGTTGAAAATCCTAACCAACGAAAAACTAGAGACCGAATCCTACCATAAAAGTCACTAGTAATAGACAAATGCTCTCATTCCTCATTCATACCACATTCACTCTTACAATTTTGGGTATTAGAAGGTAAGACATGCCGCCACTCTTAACCACAATATTTAATTGTCCATTAAATGGGTGTTATTATTAAACTTGTTACCTACTTCCTCCATCAAGTAGGATGCAACATGTAAAAAATTGAATTAAAAGTTCAACACACTCCCTCTATTCTAACCATTCCATAACTAGACAGTTAATTTCGCAACAAAAAGTAGTTAACATTCAAAACCGCGAGTAGAAATTAGAAAGTAATCGAAAGCGTAACGCATCTTCTTCTTCAACCTCACATTGATTCATTCATTTCCAGTAAAAAACGAAGAATGGCACAAGTTGCAGTTGCAACCTTCAAATTTTACAAACCCGTTCACCATTTTCACACCCCCTCTTTCTTCTCTGTACCTCCCACCTTCAACATCAAAATCTCTCCCAATATCACATACCCACGTCTTTCTCAGCATTCCCACTTCAAGCTTTCATCACCTTCTCTCGCTTTATGCAACAACAACAAATCAGGTACGCTACTTCTATGTGTTGGTTGAGGCATTTTGTCGAACACCTTGCTTGCGTGTTGTGCAAGTCTCAAAAAATAACTTCAGTCCTTTATTTGATATCTGATTATTATTATTATTATTTTGCATTGGTTTTTTAGATATGATATCACAGTTGGAAGTGGCGAAACCGGAGCTGAACAAGAGGGGACCGGAGAAACG
>Ga0209282_1001021_pt1 | contig 14716 bp, 10 predicted proteins | sample Mtrugardesep15_FD_187529 | JGI IMG/M metagenome (GOLD analysis project Ga0209282, IMG submission 187529) | Root nodule microbial communities of legume samples collected from California, USA - M. trunc garden sep15 (SPAdes) (version 2) | ecosystem: Host-associated > Plants > Roots > Nodule...
TATTAAAATAGACCCACAATACTATTTTTTTAAGTGTGATAAATTATTATTTTTTGTTAGATTATTAGAAATAATAAAAAAGAATATTGAGGGAGTAAAGTGTAGATTTTAACATAAGAGGGGAGGGAGATGTAATTCAAGCTTCTCTTAGGGGAGGGGAGTGAAATTTATTCTAATATGTTTTGAATAAGAGGGGAGGGGAGTGTATATTTTAACTTAAGAGGGGAGGAGAGTGTAATTCATGCATCTTTGAGGGGAGGGGAGTGTAATTTACTCTAGAAACTTCCTACATAAATTTTTTGCAATGTCACTTATCTTGCCAGCAAGCTACTATGTGTCACACATAATATTATTGTTATCTTCATATCAACCTTAATCTACGTGACTTTAACAAGTATACAATTTTTTCTAAAAGAAAAAACATCTATACCATTCAAATTTTAAACAGTAGCTCTTTTCATGTAAATTAAATTATTCCATTTAGAAAAAAGTTAGTCATGGTAGGACACCGTTGTAGGTTTAGGGAGAATTACCAACTTTGATGAGATTTACAATGGATTTTTGTTTTTGGAATACAATAGAATTTACATATAAAAATCTAACAATTATGCAATTCTAGACTAAAATGTTGAGGAGGATGTTTAACCATCTTTCACACTGTGCCTTGTTATTGTACATTATATAAGGATCCAATATTCATGTTTACATTTTTTATAATAATTAAATAAAAATATTTACGTAAAAAAAAATTAGTAAATCCAAACAAGCAAATTATAAATTTCAAACGGTGTTGTATATAATGCCCCTAATGGGAAAAAAAAATTATGACAAAAAGCCTTCCAAATATTTTGGTTCTCAAAAAATCTAATGCAACACACACCTATGATTGTGGCGAAGTATCCTCCTCTTCATATCTACCCCACAAGAAGGCATTGTCATAAACATTTGTTTTTCTTTTGAACAAAATTTTTTAACCACCATATCATTAAAATTACATGTGTTTATTATCTCTGTGTTACCTTGTTGGTTTTATTTATCTTCCTAATCAAGATTTTACCTCAATGTGTATGATTGTAAAAACATAGGATAAATATGTTGCGAAGAGCAGCAACCAATGCATATTCATGGTGGTGGGTTAGCCACATCAGGACAAAACAATCAAAATGGCTGGAACAAAGTCTCCAAGGTATGTATGTTTTTTGCTACATAAAATTTCATCATGGTTTGAATATCATTTTTATGTCTGCTAAAGTTGTAATCCATTATCGTTAAATCCATCGAATCAATTAAACAAATGTAGTATTTTTTGGTCATTAGTTTTATTTTTATTGCGGGTTTGAACCTGCGTCTCTTATCATATCAAATGTTCTGGCTTTTACCATTTGAGTTGTATATACGAGACAATACTTTCATTCTCTTATTAGTTCTTTACCATCTTCTTAATAGTACATGATATACATTTATATAACAGAATACAATGTTTAGATATATAATTGGATTCTAAAGAAATAAAACAAATTAATTCATAATGTACGGAAACAGATAAATGTGTCAAAATAATAATCTGAAGTTCATGTTATATATATAGTAGAAGCATGAAGAATAACGAATATTTAATGTCAAACAAATATTTAACAGATATGGAGGAGATAGTGGCCGAGGCTCTTAAAATAATTGATGATAATGGGGACTCATTTGCTCAAAGGGCGGAAATGTACTACAGGAAAAGACCAGAACTGATAAATTTTGTGGAAGAAGCCTTTAGAGCATATAGAGGATTAGCAGAGAAATATGATCATATATCAAAGGAGCTACAAAGTGCGAACCGCACAATTGCCACCGTTTTTCCTGAACAAGTCCATTATAGAATAGACGAAGATGAAGATGAAGAAAGTGTCGTCCCTGAAACTAATTCATTACCTCCTAACCCTAATAACCAAACAGAAAAACAATGCAACATCCCTAAACCTCCGAGTATCCCAAAGAAGGTTTTTCGAAGTCAGTCTATGTTGCTATCAAGAAAAGGAGCACATAGAAGAAGTATCAGCTCGGAAAAATCTGTTTCAAATCCAACAATTCAATGTTCAGGTTTGAGTAAGGTTGAAGCATTAGCTGAAATAGACAAGCTTCAAAAAGAAATTTTGGCATTGCAAACTGAGAAAGAGTTTGTAAGGAGTTTGTATGAACATTCTTATGAAAAATATTGGGAAATTGAAGACAAAGTTACAGGAATGCAAAAAAGAGTTTGCAGTTTGCAAGATGAGTTTAGTATTAGTACAGTAATTGAAGATAACGACGCACGAGCTTTAATGGCAGCCACGGCGTTAAATTCATGTAAAGAAACCCTAAATAAGTTGAAAGAGTTACAATCACAATCATCTGAGGAAGCTAGAGAAGCATACCAAAAGGTTAAGGAAGTTCATCACAAATTTGAAAACCTTAGAGGTAACTTAATTTCCAAGCAAACAAATCAGGGAGATGAAAAAACAGAAACAAAAAGTAAAGATGAAGAAGAGATAGCTAGCTTTGAAAAAGATATGCTTGAACATGATATTGGGATGTTGCAAGAGAGGATTAAGGAAAAGCTTGAGGAAGATTCGGGAAACTCGCTTACTATGACAGAAATTGCGGAGATGATCGATGAGCTTGTAAGTAAGGTTGTTAGTTTGGAAACGGCAGTTACTTCTCAGAATGGATTGGTGAAGAGACTAAAATCAGAAGCAGATGAACTTCAAACAAATATACAAAGCTTAGAAGAGGATAAGGAAATGTTGATTGAAGATTCAGAAAATAGTAACAAGAGGATGAAAGAATTGGAAGAGGAGTTGAAGAGAGTTAAAACTCTCAACAAAAGTGTCGAAAGGCAAGATAACAGCCTCAAAACACACTTTCATGAAGCTAATTTTAATCTTGAGCATCTTTCAGGAAGATTGAAAAATGTGAAACTAGATGAGGAAGCGGAGAATTTGGTACTTAACAAGAATACGAGTTTTTCCGATGGAAAACTAAGTAAGGATTTTGAAAAACATGTAGATGAATTGTCTAATAATAATTTAGCAATCATGAATGATGTCGAGAAAGATCATGCTGAAAATATCTGTGAAGTCATAAATGAAGATATTAAGTCTAGATTGAAGGAAAATATTGATTTTAGGACTGAAGGTGTGCAAGAGCTAACACAACAGGATAAGGATGATATCTCTGAGACGATGAGTAATGTTAAAGTTGAATCACTTGATCCGGAAACTAAGGAGGAAAAAGATCAGACTAAATTGAATCAAATGTTTGTAAATGCATCAGATGACAGAGAAAAGATTACGTTGGAGGAGTACACATCAGTTTTAAAAAACTATAACGATGTAACGGGCAAGCTCAACGATGTGGAGAATAAAAATCGAAACAGCATTTTTGAATTGGCACTTAAGGTAAATATGTTGCTTTATAATTAAATTCATTCTTAACATGTAAAGTCAAATTAAAAGATCCATAAGTTTAACAAATTTGACATATAGGTATAATTTTTAGAATGATTACTTATAATTACTTAAATACGTATCATGTTATTTACAATGCAACTTCATAACAAATCTAGTAAAAGTCTGTATGATAATCTTGTTAAAGTCAACTAAGTAGGTTTCGAGTCACCATAAAACTAATTAGATATGCATTATACATATCTGCAGGTAAGGGAACTGAAGAATGTAGTTGCCACTAAGGATGAAGAGATAAACATTTTACAAAATAAGCTTACCTATTCAGAAACAAATCCGGATGAAAGTCCTCGCACCACTCTAACCGAAGAAGCGCCTCTTGAAAACACGGTTCAAGGAGATAGCATGGAGGTTACTGAAATTCCATCTTCAGATATAGCTAGTACTTCTTTTGAAGATCAACCTCAAAATGTTGAAAACACCGGAAATATCGATATGTCATCAATTGGAAAAACAAGATTTATTGTGGTGAGAGAAAGACAAATTGACAAAAACCATTCCCTTTCACTGTTAGAAAAGAAATTCCGCTTCGAAATTGATGGTTTTCTTGAGGAGAATTTAGAATGCTGGTTGAGGTTTAGCACTTCAGTTCATCAAATTCAGAAGTTCCAACAATCTTTACAAGACTTAAAAGTAGAACTAAGAAAAATAAAGCAGAATAACAATTTGTCAGATAACAAGAACTTATCAAAAGCTATACAGTCAGAAATAAAGCCAATATTTAGACATTTGAGAGAAATAAGAACTGAGTTATCATTATGGTTAGAACACAATGAAGTGTTGCAGGATGATTTACAAGCTAGACATCCATCATTCTGTAGCTTACAAGATGAAATAGCAAGTGCTGCGAATCCAGATTCATCGTCAAAAAGAGTAGAACTTAGTGAGCATCAAGCTGCAAAGTTTCAAGGCGAAGTTCTCAACATGAAACAAGAAATCAACAAGGTTTCTCGTGAACTACAAGAAGGTTTGAGTTATGTAAAAGGACTTAAAAATGAAGTTGAAAAAATACTTGAAGAATTGAATCAAGCAATGGGAGATAATAATGATCACATGAAAAATTCCACAAGCCGCGCTAGAATGCCTTTGAGGTCTTTCTTATTCGGAATCAAGTTGAAGAAACAAAGGCAATCAATGTTTGCATGTGTAAATCCAGCATTACAGAGACAATACAGTGATCTAGCAGAAGCTAATGATGCCCCTATATAGATCTTTCCGTATATGTAGTCTATCAATGAGGTGTCAATTTAATGGTAAGAATTTGATCTTGTATCCTCGAGAGATATTCAAACCTCCAAGGGAACAGTAGTAAAATAGTCATTAATGTCGCTTTAATTAATGATAGATTCTGAATTTGATTTTTTTTATTCTTCTTTTGAGATTAGTTATGCTTTAAATAGTGAGAATGTTTCGATATACAAACTTTTAGCATGTCAGCATTTGCATGTGTCTATGTACTTGTTGAGAGTATAGAAATGATTGTATCTTGATTTCAATGGAGATATTAAATATTCATGCAAACATTTGCAGACATATACTTCAAAGGTCACATTACATTGATTCTACAGTTTGTGAGGTGATATTTACCTTTTCTAAAAATATTTCGATTTTATGTCATTTAGAAAATTGTGTATTAATCTCATTTTCTACATTGGTAGCAAAGAATTACATCACCACAGTTTTATGTTAACGCAACTTTTTACCAGAAGTATGCTTCCGATAGTATGCTTCCGATAGTGGATTTTCCTAATACTAGTATTTAATTAGTTTTAGACTATATGAAGACTTTATTGCTGAAATTAAAACCACATGTACCTGTCCTCGCGAGTTTAACTCGGTTGGTAGGGACAATGCATAATATATACAAGGTCGGGGTTCAAACCTCGGACACCACAAAACAAAACAAATAACTACATGTACTTGTATACCAACAAAAGGAAACAATATGCTAAAATCCCATATTTGTGCAACCATGGAGACAAAGTACGATTAAATTAAAAATATTTTACCTTGGGGTATTTGCAATATGGTTTAAATCAATTTAACGACAAAAAGTCATCAAAACGAAATATTAAAACAACCTACAGTTTGATTCAGTTTGAATTGCTTCCTTAAATAATTCGACTTGATATGATCAAATACATTTTCAATTGGATATATAAATTTACTTTATATGAAGTCAAAAATAATATACATTATCTAACAATATTTGTTGTTAATTATTCAAAAAGTACAATAAGTAATTTATTCTTTATCTTACTACAAGCCTAATAGACGCCATATTATATCACTGATCAGTGATATTTGACTTTCAAAAGAAAACTGTTTCAAGAAGAAGGAAAAAAAAACTAAAAAGAAATCTATTCCCTCCATCCCTAATCATAATACCATTTTCAAAAAAATTTGTCTCTAAATATAAGACTTTCTACAAATTTTTAGATGCATTTATCACTCTTTTTTCAACTAAAAACCATATTAATACAACCAATTTCTATCTTTGAATATGAAAAATCAACATTGAACGTATTTATTCAAAAAGGGCAATTTAGTAACAGTAACCCATTTTTCAGACAAATTTATTACTCCAACAATTTTTCTTACTACCAGTGATTTTTGTAAAAGTCTTTTAAAAAGAGGCGGAAGGAGTAGCGAGTATTGGAGTATCATTTACCGTTTACCTTTATTTAGTTGTATTTTTCAACATCAACGAAATTGAATATTGGGGGTTTAGATAACTGAAGAAGACGTTTTCTACAAAAATCTTTTTACCACTCATGCTGTAAAAATTTGCAAGAAACCAATCCATAATTTAGAAAGAAGGAAAGCAATTGCAAAGTAATAATGTCGGCAGTATACATTTGCCCAAAATCCACTAGATACCATACCACTACCTGTGTTCAATTTCTACTATCACGGCACTTCCAAACCTTGACGGCATTCATCTTGTTTCGGCAAATTTACGAGTTTCTCTTTCATGTTCTGATGCTGAGAGTTTTCATTAACAGAACTTGTCTTCTTGTCTTGATTTAGATTTTGACTTTCCTTGTTCAAATTGTCATTTCCATTCTCAGTGGCCTTGTTGGGGGTAAAATTTGAATTCTTAACACTTCCTCGCTCTTCACATCCTACAGGATTTTGAGGCACGGCTTTGTGTTCCAAAACTTTCTCACTGGGCATGTTTTTAGCTTTATCTAAATCTAGCCTCGCCTTATCCAGTTCGCTATTTACCTGGCCCTCAGTAGTAGATGTAGAAGCTTCTTCTTCTTTCACATTCTCTTTTGACGTGGAGCCAGGCTCAGCGAGTCTCTTTTCCTCTTCATTCACAGAGGTAACATGTTTATCCTGTTGAGACAATAGACACAAAAACAATAAGCCAAAAACTCTCCATTTTTAGGGAGACAAATATTTGATATACTGATTGCATGATGTAAGAAATTAATAAGGCACATTGGAATAAACCTTTTGGTCAGAAGGCAAACCCGTGGATATGGGTGTCTTTGTCAAAGAATTGCCAGCAGGCACATTTGAATGAACCTTTGAGTCAGAAGGCAAACAAGCAGAAATGGGTGTCCTAGTCAAAGAATTACCAGCAGGCACATTTGAATGAACTTTTGGGTCAGAAGGCAAACCAGCGGAAATGGGTGTCTTTGTCAAAGAATTACCAGCAGGCACATATGAATGAACCTTTGGGCCGGAAGGCAAACCAGCGGAAATGGGTGTCTTTGTCAAAGTATTACCAGCAGGCACATTTGAATGAACCTTTGGGTCAGAAGGCAAACCAACCGAAATGGGTGTCTTTGTCACAGAATTACCAGCAGGCACATTTGAATGAACCTTTGGCTCGGAAGGCAAACTAGCGGAAATGGGTGTCTTTGTCACAGAATTACCAGCAGGCACATTTGAATGAACCTTTGGGTCAGAAGGCAAACCAGCCGAAATGGGTGTCCTTGTCAAAGAATTACCAGCAGGCACATTTGAATGAACCTTTGGGTCAGAAGGCAAACCAGCCGAAATGGGTGTCCTTGTCAAAGAATTACCAGCAGGCACATTTGAATGAACCTTTAGGTCCGAAGGTAAATCAGCATAAATGGGTGTCTTTGCCAGAGAACTAGCAACAGCTACATTTGAATGAACCTTTTTGTCAGAAGACAAACCAGAAGAAATGGGTGTCTTCGTCAAAGAACTGCCGACAGGTACATTTGAATGGACCTTTTGGTTAGAAGGCAAATTAGCAGAAATGGGTGTCTTCGTCAGAGAACTAGCAACATGCACATTTAAATTAACCTTTTGGTCAGAAGGCAAACCAACAGAAACGGGCGTCTTCGTCAAAGAACTGCCGGCAGGCACGTTTGAATGCACCTTTTGGTTAGAAGGCAAACCAACAGAAATGGGCGTCTTCGTCAAAGAACTGCCGGCAGGCACGTTTGAATGAGCCTTTTGATTAGAAGGCGAACCAGCAGTAATGGGTGTCTTCGTCAAAGAATTACCGGCAGACACATTTAAATGAACCTTTTGGTTGGAAGGCAAACCAGAAGAAATGGGTGTCTTTGTCAAAGAATTACCGGTAGGCACATTTGAATGAACCTTTTGGTTAGAAGGCAAACCAGCAGAAATGGGTGTCTTTGTCAAAGAACTACCAGCAAGTACATTTGAATGAACCTTTTGGTTAGAAGGCAAACCAGCAGAAATGGGTGTCTTTGTCAAAGAACTACCGGCAGCTACATTTGAATGAACCTTTGGGTCAGAAGGCAAACCCGCAGAATTGGATGTCTTCGTCAAAGAACTAGCGGCAGGCACATTTGAATAAACCTTTTGGTTAGAAGGCAAACCAGCAGAAATGGGTGTCTTCGTCAAAGAACTACCAACATGCACATTTGATTGAACCTTTTGGTTAGAAGGCAAACCAGCAGAAATGGGTGTCCTTGATAAAGACCTACCGTCAGGCACATTTACATTTGGCTGAACAGGAGCCAAACCAGTAGAAATGGGTGTCTTTGTCAAAGAACTACCAGCAGGCACATTTGAACGAATCTTTTGGTGCAAACCAGCAGAAATGGGTGTCTTTGTCAAAGTACTGCCAGCAGGAACAGTATGTGCCATATTTTTCGCTTGAGAAACCATCAACTGTGGCGCAGCATTTGTTCGCGAAACAGTTTGTGTTTGTGCTCCAGAATGAACAATGGCAGGTTTTGACTCACGAGCTGACATTGCATTACACTTTGAGACTGAATTTTCAGAGGCCAGTTTGGGTTTCGTAGGGGAACCACAAGCTTGTTGAGACGGACGTTGAGGTGGTACAGAACTACGAATTGTAGAGACTTGCGCCGTATTACGAGGCTGCAGTTGATTTTTGATTGACGTGGATGTCCTACCTGCAACCATATATGTTATTCAGATTTCCACTAAAGTAATAGATAAATGACTTATAAATAACAATTTTTTTATTAGATTCACGAGCCTTACATTGAAAACTTGAAACTAAAAACAACACATTTCCAGAAGATTTATGAGCCAACATTTAACTAACATTTTACTTTACTCGCGTAATTAGGTATAAAATTCCTTTAGTAGCTGTTAACTAAATTGAATACTTAAGTTTAGAGAAAACTTCAAAGCCATCAAAACAATAATAATCTGTAGCAAAGAATACAAACTACAGTTAAAAAGTATTACTATTTGATGGAATCCAGAGAATGGGAAAGTCACCAAGGCATTAAAACTCCTGTAATGAACTGCAAGAAAAGACCTAAATCTCTTTCAATGGTTTGGGATATAGTTTATTTTGTACTGATTGTACCTTTAACTGCTAACTACTAACAGCCTATTCCCAAGTCTAGAGAAGACAATCATCAAATAGAGCCAACATAACATAAAGTTAACCTGAGACTCGGTCGGTAGTTAGATAGAGACTTCAAGTGAAAAAGAAAAGAAAGAAACAATAAATAAATACAGCTAGCAAATTCTGGAATTGGATTAATATGAAAATAAATTAAACTGAGAAGAGTTAAATGACAATTACCAGGATCAGTCACTCCAGGAGCAGTTAACTTTTTGAATGGCATGTCAAGGGCTAAATTTAAGGAGTGACGAGTTGCCAACTGTTCAGCAGTATACTGTGTGTTGGTAGCCACAGTGGCCACGGTGGATCCTGGATTGGCACTGCCGTCTTTCTTTCGTAAAGCGCTCCACCTCTGAGTATTTGGATAGACCATGACAACGTGTAGTATTAATAGTCAATTAACAGTGAAGGAAAAATGGAAACAAAAACAACAGGTACAAAAAACTGTGCTTGCGAAACTAAACGCAAAACAAATACTCATTTTACTATGACCTAAACCATCACAGATTACACATTTTGTACATGTAAAACTCCGTTGCCGGGATTTGAACCCGGGAGAACTGGGTGATACCCAGGCATCCTGACCTGACTAGATGACAACGGTTTAAAATAAATAAATTTAGTACCATCAGTCATCAGATTCCGGTAAAATATAATATTTACAGAATGACAAGTACTGTGCACGCATTAACACATACTTGTTTTTCAACTGATGATTTTTCTTTCATCCTTTTAGAATCAAGGAAGAGTTAACATAACACAGTGTACAGATGTACACTAAATATGGTCAGCCTCAACAATCACAACTACAATAGCTGCACACAAGCTAAAGTAAATTCTCCCAATAATAGATCTGGCTGGTATAGATCTGCCAAGGCTGCCATGTTAGAAGAGAAAAATCACATAATACGACAACTTATTAGCATCCAAGTCAACATAGCAATCAATCTATAGGAAATCATGGATTGTGACCTCCTATCAATATTTAACTTTAAATAATGCCTGCCACCATTATCTACCTTATTAATCAGCATGATAACATAAACCAGAATGAATTTTGATAAATATACATGGTTAGCAAATTGACTATTTTAAAAGTATCAACCACGAAGAGAATGAGCATTAAGTGATTTAACTTATCTGTCTTGAATTTAAAGGAAAATCAGGCTGGTAGGTAAATGTAATGGATGGTGTATAGTGTACATATAATGAATCTTGGCGACATTCTAGGCCAAAGCTTAAATAAACTACATATGGTTATATAACGCAGGATGTAAGGATTTTTATAGTTCATTCTAATTGCCAGAGGGTACTGTTATAGAGCTATGACTAATAAGCAACCAAACACTTACATGAAATATACATAATACATGTGCATGCTGAATTGCTGATAAATAAATGATATAATGACAGTGGAAAATGCCACATAATTCACAAACTTTTAGGATTGAAAAAACACCTGAGACAATTGTGTCGCACTTCTCTTAATAGGAAAGCTGTCTCCTTTTGCCATGGTTGCCCAATTCCCTTCACCCCATTTCTGAACAGCATCCCTTAGCAAATTGTCCTCTTCCTCTGACCATGCTTTTCTTTTCCTTTTGGAAGCTGCGGTACCACCAATTGTTACCTTGGTTTCTAAAGCATCAGTTGATGATACACTTGGCAGTGTCTGTCTCGGGACAGTAACTGGAAACATAATGCTTGACTGATCCATCAAGATAGAGGGCTGCGAAATCTTTGAAGTTCTAGATGAATGGCAAACGGGAAAATTTACAGTCATTGGAGCCTCAATTGTTGAGCTACTGGGGGTAGATTCACTTAGTGTGCGGGAAGCAATTATCACCTGATGATTAAACAACCCAGAGAATCCGGCTAGTCAGATTTAAAGAACAACAAATAGCACAATCATGGTGTTTAAACATTGAAACCACAAGAACTTATTTATTCCATATTGAATGGAACTATCTACTTGGATCAACCAACAAAAATAGGCTCTATCAAACACCATATTTTCCAAAAAAACATTAGAAAATTCTTTTTCGTTGGAGTCTTCTATACTTTTTTAGGACTTCTACCTATTTTAATCAGAGAATCTATATCTTGATCCAATTTCTCCAATGAAACCTCTACTACTCTTCTAATGTGACCAAACCACCAGAGGAAAGTATATGTTATCTGCTCCTTGATAGGTTCTACATCAACTTCGTATTATATATTCATCCATAATGTCATCATTTTCTAGTATACTTACTCATCCTTTTCTACATTCTCATTACCACTACACATTTTTTTTGTTTTTGCTGATTCTTCATAAGTATAAAACATTACTAGTCCTATCACTGTCAGATATTAATCTGATAGAATCCGCTTTTTTACAAGAATATAATTATAAAGCTTCCCACAATCAGAAAGAGATTTATAAAATTTAAATGTGTTATTCCAATAAGACAATTTGAGAAATGTGCCACGATTACTGTTTCATTTAATAGAAGTCTAATAATATGATAATCTAATAAGTAAAGAGTAACTAGCTGAGTAGTGAACACAGTTTTAAAATATCGAAATGGAATGTCATCATTAGTATATTAGTATGTTCACCTTCACACATGCCGAAGTCTCTGATGTAGATTCCGCACATCCAGAAGGTAATGATTCCAGCTCGCAATCTAGGTCACTATCATCATCCTGAAAATACGAATCCAAAAAAGCATGAATAATACAACAAAGTACAATCCCTATTCAAGAATCTGCGAAACAAAAATTCAAAAAAAAATAAGAGGACAGCTGATTGTGCAAACCTAATTGAAAATGGTAACGGCAATATAAAGTATGGACTTAAATTAATGTATTCCGATAGTAACTATAACTGATCAGTAATAGAATATGGACTTAAAGTCTAATTCTTCACTACAAAACCAGCTTGTAAGGTAAGGACTGCGGCCTTGGAGGTACTACATACGCCATATCTCTAAGTGATGTGGGACTAGACACATCCTTCACAACCAGCACACTGACGAAGTTGAATGCTCAAATAAAGGCAGCAAAGTTACAACAACTAAAGCACTAGGGGAAGACAACAAATAAGGCTCTTTCTAACACATTCAAGTAATTCAAAAGCATGTTCAACTGAATGATCTCTGATCACAGATGTCAGATAGCAATAGGGGCAGACAAGAACTAAGGCGCTTTCCAACACATTCAAGTAATTCATAAGCATGTTCGACTGAATGATCACTGATCACAGATGTCAGATAGCAATAGTAGTTTTAGCTTAGTCATAGCTGATCCTAACAGCTTGTTAAGTGCCACATAAGCACCGTCAATTGTAACTAAAGGCCTGTTTGTATTGGCTTATTTGAGTTTATCTATTGTCATAAGTTTTATGAGACTGTTTCAGGGAACTTACGAATACAGCTTATGACATTATTCATAAGCTGTTTTCAGCTCATTTTCATAAGTTCTCCAACACAGCTTATGAAAACAGCATATAGCTTATACGAAAAACAATTTTAACTTTTTCTATCGAAATAGCTTATCCATAAATGTTTATCATGATAAGCGCGTAAGCTGTAAGCTGCAAATCAGCTATTTATCCAAACAGGGCCTTAAGTGGATAAAGATTGGTATCTCTGTAAATGATTGTAATATTCAGAAATATCAATTAACGATGGCAACAGCCCTTCTTATTGATCCAACAATAACAGACACAAACATCAATAGCTAACCGAACTAAACAAGGATATTAGATCATGAAATATCTCTAATAAACATTATTACAAAAAAAAAAATATATATTAGTATGATACACACCATAGGCTGAACTTCTTGTTCGAAATCTTCGGGAAAGGAATAACCATACGCCAAGTGACGCCATAGCATCTGATATTCTCTTGCAGTAGAGATACCAGTGGTGGTTTTCTTCACCAATTCATTCCAATTAAAATTCTCGTCGTCAGCGTAATGTGATAATTCCTGAAACAGCGTCAACACAGTCGCTACGTCATACCTGCAAAACACAACAAATTGATTCAGCATAATCAAATCAATAAATCAAACAAAAAAAATCGAGAGAGAGAGAGAGAGAGAGAGTACCGTTGTGTGATTGTAGCGATGGCGTTTTCAGAGAAGGTAACTTTCTTAGACTTCTTCTTTTCAGGCATTGATGATTGACGATGAAATCCCAAATTGATTGAAAATTGAAATATGTTGCAAAACCCTAAACCCTGTGATGAAAACGAAGAGTGAAAAAGGGGAAGGAGAAAAGATAATTGTAATAATAAATAATGAAAAGAAACAGAGAGGTTTAATTGTATCGTGTGAGGTAATTACTGTTAAGAATGAGTGAGATCAGACCAAAGTTGGTGATGGTGACAGTGAGACTGTTGAAGAAGATCACCCCTTTCGATGTGATTATTTTTTTACCGTTCGGGAAGATGATGAATGAAATCTTTATTTTAGTTGTTTTTAGTACACTTTTTTTTTTTTTTTTTTTTTTTTTTTTTTTTTTTTTTTTTTCACTTTTACCAATTGAAAATCACGATATTTTTAAGTTTGGACATGACTCACGAATCTCTCATATTTATGTTAGAAATAGTGTGTTTTTTATCAATAAATAAAACGATAGATAACAATTTTGATATATTTTTACAAATTGACGTGAAACTTGTATAACAAATATTAGAATGAGTGTGTGTCAAAATGAGTTAGCATTATTCTTAGTTTTGAAAAGTTATTAAGTAATTATTTATTCTTTTTACAACAAAAAATAATAATTTATTTCTTTACAAACTAATAATTATAAAATATTTTTATAAGTAGTATCAATCAATAATTTGTTTGACTAACATAAATGAAGTCAAAAAAGAAAAAATCCTTTCTCACGATAAAATTAAATATTCTTTTTTTAAAAAAAAATTAAATATTCTATGCCTTCCTTTTTGGTGACATATGCATGTTTGGATTTTTTTTTTTATGAACGGAATGCACCAAAATAATACTAAAATAGAAAATATTAACATTCCAAAATTACTCTTTCAAAAAAAAATCCAAAATTACTCTCAATTAATTATTTAATTTTTTGAGGATAAAAATATTATATTTAGGCATAGCCTAATCAATGAATCTTTTTACATTAAATCACAATGTAAACTAAAACTATTTTTTCCCTCCAAAAAATTACCACTATAAATAAAAAATATTAAAATAAAACTTGGTACATTTTTTTAGGTGATATAAATTGAGTACATAACTACATATATTTCTCCTAACAAAAACTACACACATTTTACATAAATGAGATTTGATTATTTTACAACAATAATAAATGTCACTAATGATTATTTTACGACAATTTCAAACGGGATTTGAATGTTGATTTTTGATGTTA
>Ga0209282_1001022_pt1 | contig 14713 bp, 8 predicted proteins | sample Mtrugardesep15_FD_187529 | JGI IMG/M metagenome (GOLD analysis project Ga0209282, IMG submission 187529) | Root nodule microbial communities of legume samples collected from California, USA - M. trunc garden sep15 (SPAdes) (version 2) | ecosystem: Host-associated > Plants > Roots > Nodule...
AGGAAATATTTAGCTTATTTGACTTTATTAAGACAAACACTTGTATAAGTGTTTGAAAAAACATGTAAAAAAGAGATCATGAATCCCCAAGATAACTTGTTATTGCCAAACTTGCCATTGGACTATATAGAATTGCCTCAGTTTTCCAGTGCCTTGGTTTTGATCCCATAAGGCATTATTTATCCCAAACCACATTACCCAGCCCAGAAATTATGCAAAAATATAACTGTATTTATCAACACATATGCTTGCCAATTGTCTGCAGCCGGATTTACAATGCAGACCACAAAAGGAAGGTGCAGAAACTGAACAGTTTTGGGAATTGTTAGGAGTGAAAACAGAATATCCCAGTCAAAAGATTGTGAGGGAAGCCGAAAATGATCCTCACCTATTTTCTTGCAATTTCTCAGAAGGTAATGACCAATATCTTGTTAGCTGGGTAGTTTTGTTAGATATTCACCCACCCACGCCCATTTCTTCTTGAAGGCAAATAATGACTGACTTATTTATGATGGTTTCTTTCCCTGCCTGATGTCAACGTGCAGGAAATTTAAAGGTGTGTACACCCATTGATCTGTTCAAATGCATGATTTTTTAATTTTTGGTGTTGAGTTGATCCCATGGTATGAAGGAAATGTTTATTTACAGGTGATAGAGATACACAACTTTAACCAGGATGATTTGATGACAGAAGATATTTTCATCTTGGATTGTCACTCTCAAATCTTTGTGTGGGTTGGCCAGCAGGTTGACCCCAAACGTAGAACGCAGGCTCTACCAATTGGTGAGGTATAACTGGTTTTGCTTTGGTTGGAACTTACAAACATTTTGGTATAATTTAGTCAGTATTACTTTGAAGAGTTTTTCATCAACCTAAAATCCTCCTTTTAGTTTTTTATTGTGGATTTAACTGTAACATTTTTTTATCGTTAAGACACCATTAAGCATTTTAACTGCAAGTCTGGCAAAGCTTTTCCTTGGCGAAATCATTGTATAAAGATCTTAAGCAATTATTGTTTCAAAATTAGCGCACTGAATGTCTTTTATTCTGTATTAGTATTTCTGAAGTCATATGTGTAATTTATTTTTTGACAAGATCAGAAGTCATATGTATAATTCTTAACTTATTATTTTGGAATTGTACAGAAATTTCTCGAACAAGATTTTCTTCTAGAAACAATATCTCGTTCTGCTCCAATATATATTGTCATGGAAGGCAGCGAGCCGCCTTTCTTCACTCGCTTCTTTAAATGGGATTCTGCAAAATCTGCAGTAAGTTTTACAGTGCATTAGCGTAATTATATGACTTCCAATAGTCTTAAAATTCTGACAATTGAGAATTCCTTTTTATGGTAGATGCTGGGAAACTCATATCAAAGGAAGCTTGCAATCATGAAAAATGGGGGCACTCCACCTTTGGTTGTAAGTCATCAAGTCAATGCTGCCTTTACAATCATGAGTATTGCATTTGTATTATGTGTGTCCAAACCAGACCACACTTGCATGTTGTGTGCTAGCTTAGTGGTGGTGATTGCCTAGCTTTGTTTTCTGAAGGGACTGAAAATTCAAATTCTTGTTGAGGCGTGCATGGTCTAGTGCTTCCCCCTAAATAAATAATAATATTGCATGATATAGACACGAAAATACTCTTCTGACTTTTGTCTCAGATGATTTTAACATTACTCTTTGCTCCACTTATACAATTGTAGGGAAAGCACCTGGTCTTCATATTAGTATTTTGATTGTAGAGTAAAGAACCATATTTGTACTAAAAAAACACAAAAGACCTATTTATTCTTGAAAAATGAAAAGTACTCATTTGACTCTAAAAAATTACAGATGTGGGTCAAAATTCAAATTAGTCTTTGTTACGATGATTTTTAAGGACATATAAAAGACTAATTTAGCCTAACATTTGAGATTTTTGAGAATCAAATTGATACTTATCATTTACCATAGACCGAAATAGGTCTCGGTCTCGATGTCTGTTTTCAAGAGCAAGTTTGTACTTTCACTCTTGATTGCATTTGCATTGATGTGTTTTGTTAATACATTTTCAGAAACCCAAAAGAAGAGCATCTGTATCTTATGGGGGAAGGTCTGGTGGTTTGCCAGAGAAATCTCAGCGCTCTCGCAGTATGTCTGTTAGTCCTGATCGTGTTCGTGTGAGAGGAAGATCTCCGGCCTTCAATGCATTGGCAGCTACTTTCGAGAACTCAAATGTTAGAAACCTTTCAACTCCACCTCCAATGATTAGAAAACTGTACCCAAAATCTAAGACGCCAGATTCAACAACGCTGGCACTTAAATCATCAGCCATATCTCATCTTACTTCTACTTTTGAACCACCATCAGCACGAGAAAAATTGATTCCTCGGTCACTTAAAGGTATGAGTAGATGAGTTCATTGTGATTTTATTATATGTTAGAATTTGTTCTTTTGTAAAATGCATATTCTCTTCTCTGAGCTGCTATGATGTGATGGGAGCTCAGATACTTCCAAATCAAACCCTGAGACAAATAGTGACAACGAGAATTCTACGGGTAGCCGAGAAGAATCTAATACTATACAGGAAGATGAGAACAAGGGTGAACCTGAAGATAATGAAGGTCTTCCAGTTTACCCATATGAAAGTGTTAAAACAGATTCTACAGATCCTATGCCAGACATTGACGTGACTAAACGAGAGGTATACTATTATGACAATGTCAACATATAACCTTGTCTTTTTTTTCTTTACTTTATTCTTTGCAGGTTAAAATGTTATAATTAAATCGTGATTTCATTTTCATTCTGACTTGTTTGAGCTTGGGGCATGCAGGCTTATCTATCACCTGATGAATTCCAAGAGAGACTGGAAATGACTAGAAGTGAATTTTACAAGTTGCCAAAATGGAAACAGAACAAACTCAAAATGGCTGTTCAGTTGTTCTGAGTCAAGTATACTTAACCACATACTTTTCCTTGTAGTGGTTTGATGTATAGGATTATATCATTGTTCATAGCTGCTTCGTATTAATTTTGTAGGGCAACAAAGGTTGTTGGTGAGCTTGTCTTTTTGGGGTTCCTTGTTAATCATTTTTTGATTCAAAATATTTTTGGTGAAGCAATTGAGCTTGCAATAGGAAGGTTGTATTGATAGTTGAGTTATGAAGTTTGTACAGCAGAGTGTAAAAGCCACTCAACTCATTATTTATTTTGGAAATAAAATAATATTCTTTAAAATTAATCTTCAAATTCCTTGTGTTTCATGCTAACATTTTTCTTGGTATATATGTCTGTGTGCACACGTGAGTTTAATGGAGATGCACTGTCAAGGTAAAATAGTCTTACACCGACATGCAATAAGAACTCATGATATTGTCATGCAAGTCCCTTTTGTCAATACAATTTAAAAATAACCTCAAAATACTGAACGTAAAAGCACTTGGACCGAAGCGGCTTTCTCTAGTCAATAAGCTCCCCTTTTTGCCTCAGTTCAATCTTCAGTTAGTAGCTCATTTCCTTTGTTTTGTTGCAAGGACTGATGCAGCAGAACTACTCTATAAATAAAGAAAATCATTTTATTGTGTTCTGTTATGTCCCGGTGCAACTGGTTAAAGGACCGAGCAAATTGAATTATAGCTCCGTGCCATTTCGATAGACTTTGCAATAGAAATTGTCCGACTACTGTTAAGAGTCTGTATAAGAAATCATCATTTCGATCCTTTTGTATATCACTAGATCATCCTCTACGTGGATCATAACCTTGCTTAAAGTACTTATCTGTTTTCTTCTCCTTGTCTAAATTCTACCTCTTAACGCAGTACTTACATATAAACCTTTTCTGACAATAACTCCCCATCACACATTTAAGAAACCTTCGGTAGCTGGTACATAAAGATTTGCATTCTTTGGATTTACGGCAAAGGTTATGGCTGATTTTGGTGACATTATATGAATATATTTCTCTCAACACTGTCGCATAACATAACATTATATTATACAACTGGAATCACATAATCCTTGAATTACACTGTTCTGTCCTGAAATTCTGAATAGATTAGAAAATAGAAAGGGAAGCCCTTGTTCACAAGGATTTCAACAGTGTTTGATGAGAAAATATTTTTCATTTTGTCGTGCAAAACCGTTCTTCTTTTGTAGCATTGAACCACAAAGAAGGCGTAAGATATATAATTATACTACACATATGTATTTCAATTGGAGTTTGGAATGATGTCATAACCCTCAACTCTGCTCTATCAAATTTTGGTATAGTTACTGTGATTTGATACTTGAAATCTTAATATATGGATCAACCTTATCAGTTTGGTTGATTATGTTTTTTTTGTTTTATGTTGTCATCTACTACATATACAAAAATAAAATCAGTTATATGCATTGATCCATTTAAGTATTTCACTAATCTTTTAGGAGGTAGCTTGATGAATGATGAAAGGAATGTATGTGTCTTTCAGCAAATTTTTACATTCATGTTCCATTTAAACCTCCTTGATTAAAGTAGCCAACAGTTATGGAAAATCGAAATTAAAGCCTACAATTTAGCAGATTTTCATGTTGGGTTGAATGGGCTAACTACAATTCAGGAGATTGTTTATTTTATTTTTACATGCATATTGCATGTATATCTTTGAAAAATATTTATAAGATCATTTATAGAGCCACAAGTTGACGTAGTAAGAAATGTTATTCAATAATTGTAATAAAAAAAATGTTAGTCAATAATGTAATATTATATACATCAATAATTGTGATTTGATACTTCCAAAAAAAAAAATGTATGTAAAAATTACACTAACAAGGAAGTTGAATTGATAATGCAATAACGCCGTCTGTGGGGATCGAACCCACGACCACGTGGTTAAAAGCCACGCGCTCTACCACTGAGCTAAGACGGCTCCTGTTCATTTTTTCCAACATTTGTTATTTATTTCTATATATTAAAATTCGACAACAAAACGCTGTATGAAAGAAACTATTGAAGGTGTAACAATGTTACAGAAGGAATATTCTGTAACATTTATGTATTTTTGTTTTGTTGAATAAACTTTGAACACGGTGGTGACACAACAGGTAATGTAAGGCTTAATATATTGGTTGTTGACTTTGATGAGTGAATTTCATTCATTCTACTACAGCTAGTGGGATGACAAATTGATTGATAACGATGATATTATGAGTTAAGCGCAAGTTATGGTGAAAATCCATGCACCACCTCGTGGTACCATAATTATTAATACATTAATTATAGGATATATTTGTTTGTTTATGCTGGAATTACATTTACAGGAGCTGGCTTGTACTCATATATATGTGTCATCTTGCATGTGCATGGTTACAATATTTATGCTAATCATTTTACTGGGGGGCTAGATTATTAATTATAAATAAAATCATGGTAGAGGGAGTGCACTACAAAAAAATAAAAAATAAAGATAAGCAAAGAAGACTCAAGCCCAAAACCTAAAACAAGGAAGATTCATCCGATTACGGAAGGCGTGATTTGCTAAATGATAAGCACAGCAATTTCCTTTTCAGTAGACATGGGTCACATCACATCCATAAGCAATTGTACCATATTTCTAAGGTTCCAAGGGACATTACAATGTATCCAAAATGGATGCTCAGTTTTGAATGGTCGTAATAACATTTAAATTGCATTAACCATCCAAATTGATGTGAAATTTTGATATCAAATTTAAGGGTCAAAATGCAATTTCTCGTCTCTAAACTACTAGAGGGAGGAGTGGGAGTAGTAGTAGTACTTTTGTGAATTCATAAATTAAGTTTTCTTTGTTGTCATGAACATGCTTATCCTTGGTCGTGCATACCTACCACCCCATATTATATTGATTCATATATAATTATATATATAATAATATATAATAGTAAACCCTGGCTGCCCAAGCAACACTTAACAGATTGTAAACGCATGCATCTCAGTTTAGATGCTTCACGCAATATATTAGTTTTACTATGTTAACAGTCTTCAATTTTTAAAGTCTTTTTGGTACTATGTCAATATTGTAACTCCAATCATCCTTTAGTCCATAACAATATGACACATACTCTTAATAAAAATTATATCACACTAGCCAGACTGTCCATGTAATGTAACACACATTTGTTTTGATTCTCATCAATCAATTATTCTTCAATCATGCCCCTTCAAAAGTGTAACCCTTTTTAATTTCTTATTAATTTTTTAATTACATGTCAACTATACAATATTTTGTTTTATTGCATAAGCTAGCTCAACTTAGTGCCATGTTAACTAACTATAAATAACTGAACATATAATAGATGTTGCAAACAACAATTGTAGCAACAAAACAGAACATTCATTAGCAATGGAAGCTCCAAGCTTTGTCTTCTTCTCATTGCTTCTTCTCCTCACAGCTACTACAAGCTCAGCTCAACTCACTCGTGGCTTCTATAACAATGTATGTCCCAATGTTGAACAATTGGTTCGTTCTGCCGTGAATCAGAAGTTTCAACAGACATTTGTGACTGCTCCTGCCACTCTTAGACTTTTCTTCCATGATTGTTTTGTCAGGGTATGTGTGTAATTTACTTCTCATTTCATTATTTGTTATTAAACACTAATGAGAAATTTGTGCATGATTATATGCTAAATAAATACTTTCTTTTACAGGGTTGTGATGCTTCGATTTTGCTTGCAACTCCGAAGGCAGAGAGGGAACATCCTGATGATATATCACTAGCTGGTGACGGTTTTGACACGGTGGTTAAGGCCAAGGCAGCCGTTGATAGAGATCCTAAGTGCCGAAACAAAGTCTCTTGTGCTGATATTCTCGCTCTCGCAACTAGAGATGTCGTCAATTTGGTACCATTCATTTCATCACTTTCTTTAATAGATTCTTACAATATTTGTAATTCATTTACAAGGAAAATTTTGTGCATATTTATAAACTATCAATTAGAACATTAGTTTAACACAGTCTATCAATGTTTGTTATTTATGGACATATATATACTAATACCAATTTTATTGTGCAATATTGTAGGCAGGGGGGCCATTTTATAATGTTGAATTGGGAAGGCGTGACGGGAGAATATCTACTATAGGAAGTGTTCAAAGAAGTCTTCCTGGCCCTCATTTCAATTTGAATCAGCTTAATACCATGTTTAATCTCCATGGCCTCTCTCAAACAGATATGGTTGCATTATCAGGTACTATACTAATTAATTTCCTTACCATATAGTTTATACTTTTTAATTCTATGTATGAAAAGTGATGAGTTATACTATATAATATGTATGTTTAGGTGCACATACAATTGGATTCTCTCATTGCAACCGCTTCTCAAATAGAATCTACGGATTCAGCCCAAGAAGTAGAATTGACCCATCATTAAATTTACAATATGCTTTCCAACTTAGGCAAATGTGTCCTTTAAGAGTTGATCCTAGGATTGCAATAAACATGGACCCTGTCTCACCTCAAAAGTTTGACAATCAATACTTCAAGAATCTACAACAAGGAAAAGGTCTATTCACTTCTGATCAAGTGTTGTTTACTGATTCAAGGTCAAAGGCTACAGTCAACTTATTTGCATCAAATCCAAAAGCTTTTGAGAGTGCTTTTATTAATGCTATTACTAAGTTGGGAAGGGTTGGTGTTAAAACTGGTAATCAAGGTGAAATTAGGTTTGATTGCACCAGGCCCAACTAGAAAAAGTAGTACTGTTATGGCATCATTATCGGATTCGGAAGCATGCAGTTATATGGAGTAGTCAATCTCAACCATTTATTTGAGATTGAACGGTTTAAATTACACGTTTGTAAAATTTGTTTTCAATGGTCTCGACCATTGATTATAATCTGATGGTCGAGATTGGTAACTGCGTCATGTCGTTACGCAGGGAATCTATTTCCATCATCATGTTTTCTTTTGGGGGTTTCTGAGTTTGTATATTTGATAATTCGTTGTTCTTTTAATAAATGATCGAGTTCTTTGAGGTATATTCCTGGCTTCGAGTTACTACTAGGTCACATTATAATGCATCAGTTTTTTTAGAGAACATAAAGAGATAAAATACTTTCTCAGGGGGAATGGAAGCATTTATAATTGATTTGGTCCGTATGATTGCTTCAAATGACACCAAAAGCAAAACATAAAACAAGTTAAATATGGAACCAATTCTATATATAAATATTTATTACATCATGACGTGTTATAACTTTTAAGAATTGGATTAGTATATGTGATAATGGTATTTTACCAATTATTGGTGTGACTTCTATTAATAGTTTTCTTAAAAAAAAGTTCTATTAATAGTATCGTATTGGATAGGATATGATTATGACCTGCAAAGGTATTATAAGTGGTGGACATAATTCTCGCATTACAAATTAGTTTTGTAAAATTTGAGCTAAGCTCAACCCAAATTCTAAAACATTGAACAAACCGCTATCAGATCACACTTTAGATGCCAGTCCTAGACAAGCGAGTTATATTTATACATTTTTAATGTTGAATGATGAAATTATGAAACAGAAATGAGAACACATTGTCATTCGGAGCTTCTGAATAGGCAAAACTGTGAAATTTGCGACAGTTTAGTTTGCAAGAGGAGACTCAATCTGGATAGCAATGCTTAGCCATTTATTGTAATTTAGGAAATAATGTAAGTACTGCAAGTCAAGTCAACTATGTAGGAGTGTACAGAAAATGCACTTGGTTATAGATCTGTGTGTATCAAGTTTTCATTTTATTATTATTAGAATAAAGTAGAAACTAATCTAGGAATGTGAATGCATGAACCATCTAAATTCAGTGGTCCATGTAGAGTTGAAAGGTTACAATTACAAAGAAACAAACAAGTTAATAAACTTCTATTTAAGCTGCAAACCTTGAGTAAATGTCACACTGTTGCTCCTAATGGGTTGGTTGTGTCACTGCATTCTCCTAATTGAAGATTCATATTAGAATTCTTAAGCTGGCTACCTCCTATGCTTAATGTCAAATCTACTTCCAATTCTTCATTAAAATCATCAAAATTTCTTAATTTACAGCTCTGAAATGCAGCAGTGTTGGAACTAGTCCCTACCTCATCTTCATCAATGCCAAGTGATGATCCAATAAAAGTGTTTTCCACAGCAGGCTTTTCAAGATCAAAACCTCTTGAAAATTGTTTCTCTATGTCATTCATTGGATTCCAAAAATTTTGTTCTCTAATTTTATTTTTTAGCTCATTCATCAGCTTTTTTTGCACACTGTATACTCTGTGTAGTTCTCTTACCTGCAAATTCAAAAAACATATGATTGCTAACTAGTAGAGATTAAAATTAATGTAGATCATAATGTCCTTTCAAAATCAATTAACGGTTGCCATAATTAGGGTTAATATGTTTTAGTCACTATAAAATTACGACTTCTTAAGTTTAGTCTTGCGTAACTTTTGTCCAATTTTAGTCTCTATTTTAAAACATTTTACAAAAAATAACGGTTTTTCATCCTTGTATTTAGTTCTTATAAAATCAAAATAGGGACCAAATTTTAAAAAAGAAAAGTATGCAGGGAGTGAACTTGCAAAATTGTGAAGTTTATAGAAAATAAAAACTTATTTAATCCTACCAATTACTATGGTTTTACTTTTCATGTAATGTAACATTTGTGGCACAGATTGAATGGCAATTAACCTGAATTATGTAATTGTGAAGATGAGAAGTTCAATGATATATGACATGTTGAGGATACCTGGTGTTTGAAGATGTCCTCATGCATTTGCATTGTCTTTTTGATGGATTCTATGTTGTTTCTGTCAAGCATCCTCCTATCCATGATGGGACCTTGAAATTTATTGATTCTAGTCCTGTGATGGTTATTGGTCAGCCTCTCTTTGTTCTGATAATAATGCTCCCACACATTCACTCCACCCACAGCTAACTTATTGCTATTTACTAAGGTTGCTACAAGATTTATGGAACATTCAATTTTGGTTCCCATACCTAAATACAAAAATTATAACCATTATTAATCATGTAAGGGTAAACAAATTAATTAAGCATGTATACTTAAGTAAAGAGAATAAACTAAAACTGTTTTCATGCTGGTTTTATAGGCTATCCTGAAGAACTTACGAAAATAAGTTGAAAACGGTCTATAGATAGGACATGATCTCTCAAGCTACAATGTGAAGATGGGAACAACATTCAGTTTAAAAAAAAATTAAATTAAAAGGAACTAGAAACTCAAATTTAGGAACTGTTGAGATCAAACTAGTATGTAACCATGTAGACCTAAGTGGCTTGCTTTGTGAGATAATTTGTCAAAACTCAAAACAAATGAACTCCACTTTAGTAACCAAACGTGGAGAGAGATAGAGAGAGGGGACCAAGAAAATTTGAATTCAAAAGCAAACATTTACTGAACATATATTTTAAAAATCGGTCCAGGAATCGAATCGGCAAGACATTCAGTCACCAGGTCTCCAAGTCATGGTTGAACCGGATGACAAATAAATAAATACAATATATTAAAAAAAATAAAAATAGAAAGTAATAAAAACTGGTTGAACCATCTTCTTAATCCGGTTCAATCAACCTATAGTTCAATCGAAAGTTATGATTCAAACCAACCACCAACCAGCGAATTGGCCGGTTTTCGGTTCATATGAACCAGCCGATTCGGTCTGTTTTAAAACATTGACATGAAAATTGAAGTAGGATGTAACATGAACAATATATTAGGCAACAACAAAGATGTGTCTATGATTATCTGATGATAGCAGCAGGAAGCACTGGCCATAAGGCCCTTAACAGTAGTACTTAATTCATCTGCAACTGTGGCCTCAGAAAATCCAACACAAGGTGAGGCCTAAAGTTATGTGGGGGAATCATAGTGAAAAATTTGATGAGAGGGGTCATATGTACAGTTTTTGTTAAATATCAAAATGAGTGTAAGTCCATAAAATTATTGAGCTATGTAGGAGGACATGTGCAATTACAAGTCAAGGACATGTGCAAGTCAACTTATTTTCACATTATTCTTCAGAAATTTTTTATGTATCATCATGGACTAAAGAAGCATTAAATTTCAGAACTGCAAAATCTTCACACATGCACCATATATGTTTGGAAACTCCACATAAAAACCAAAAAATAACTATATCCGTTACATTAGGATTGTAAAACTAATTCAAGTTAATGGAAAGAAATATGTATCTGTGAATTGTAGGTCTAGACTCAAGTACATACCTGTAATAAGAAGTAGCAGAATTGCAGCTTTCTCTGGTGAATGTCATTGAACATCTTCTTCCTCCCTCATGCCACCATTTTTACACTCAAGTCCAATATAGTAATATTATTAATTTGCACAGTTGGTCATTTATCTCATTATTCTCCTTGAGAGACAAAAAGGAAAGATCAATCCAACAACATGGGGGATCCTGAGAAAGATATATCATAGAAAACAACAAATCTCTTGTGTTCAACCCTTCACTAAGAAACAACAAAGAAAACAGCTCAAATTTAAAACTATAATCATGGGATTAATAATTCATTCTTGACAGGCTGTTAAGGAAGGAGGCAAGAAAAAGATGGATGTAGTTTGCAATGTGTCTGTATATGTGAGTGAAACTGTGATATTTAGATTTTAGACAAAGAAAAAGATGTATGTTCCTATATATTACAATATGAATATTTTGTATTTAACATGTGTTTATAATATATAGCATAGTTGATTGTATTTTGTCTGTATATATTGGTGCTTAAACTGTAATAATGTGGGAAAGAGAGGGACCACAAAGTTATATATAATAAAAAGAAAACAACCAATGTAGGACCAGGAACAAGATATTCCAGACAATGTATTCAGACTTGATCAAGATATGAAAGTTACTGCTTCTTTATCTTTACACTATAGCAATAGAGTATCTATCTAAACTTGGTTGTTTTTGGAAATTCAGCAATTGAGATTTGATTGTTGTTTCCGTACATGCAGAACAAAATCCTTTGTTTTGTGCTTGAGATTTCATCAGAATAACAATGTGTTGTGTCATAATGTCATTGGGATTCCAATTTCCAAATAATGAAATTCACTTGGTAGCAGTAAAAATTCCATTGTCTTTTGGTTAGGTAATCGTTATTTCACTCCGATACAAATTATCACGGTCATATTTGAACATTAGTCTGCATGTTATGGGAGTCAAACCTTTTTATACAGTTATATACTACCTCCGTAATTTTATTAGAAGCTTGTTTAAATAATTTCACGCGATGTGCTCATATGATAAAAACACATATATAAAAGGGAAACACTTTTTGTGTGTGTTTATATTGCAAAGTTGAAATAAACCTCAGTTTTGGAAAGGGATAAAAAGGGAGACAAAAAATATACAGAAAAGAGGGTATGCATGCATAATGCATTATTAAAGAACAAACAAGTCCTAGATTTCAACTTGCATTGTCTGCTTGTTGAGATGGGATGAGGAAATGCACGCTTTGTAGCCTTACAAAGGCACAAGCCCTAAAGAAAGTAGACCCACTCACCACCACTTATTCCGTGCATTGCATTGCATGCCTTTTAAATTTACTACTATGCTCACTCTTTTTTATTAGTACTACTATTAACCAACAAATTATTATATTCATCAATCCAAACCCATAAAAGATTCTTTTCTCATGATATAAATCCAAATGACCACATAGTCACTTATCATCCCCTAATTGCACCTGTTTTATTCGTTTGTTTTTGTCTCTTCAATTAGTTATGATTCTTATAACTCTTTTGCTTTTTTGACAATGAATACTTCTTATTGACACAAGTAAATGACACTTTTACCCCAACGGTAGTTAACAATCGTTAGCCTAAGCGTCGGCAGTTAACTGACGCTGGCTCCTCCAGCGGCTGTTAACTGCCGCTGGGCTCCTCCAGAGGTAGTTAACTGTCTTTGGCTTTGCTGCTTTTCATTATGATTTTATGCATTTCGGTCGAAAAATCAAAATAAATCGAAACTTATTCAGAATTCTACGAAACTTTACAGACACCTCTATAAAAATACATATAGATGATGTGAAAAGTTTCGTAGCATTTCGATTAAGTCTCGATTTATTTCGATTTTTTGACCGAACCATTCAAAGTCGCAATTTTTTTCAAGTGCGAGTCCGAAAAAGTGTCCTAGAGGTTGAACTTTTTCACGTTTTTTTGCACTCATGTTTAGAACAAAAAAAATAACATCTCCCACAAAAATTTTCGACAAGGGACAGATTAAATATGAATTTTTAACGCGCCTAAAAGTTAAAACACGAAAACATCAAAACGTCGTCCTAGAAATTGAATTTTGATCTGGTTTTTTGCAGAAATCTCTAAAAAAATATATATAGAGGGTCTGTAAAGTTTCGTAGAATTCTGAATAAGTTTCAATTTATTTTGATTTTTCGACCAAAACGCGTAAAATCATAATAAAAAGCAGCAAAACCAGAGACAGTTAACTGCCTCTGGAGGAACCCAGCGGCAGTTAACAGCCACTGAAGGAACCAATAACAGTTATCTGCCAACACTGAGACTAACGATTATTAACTGTCGCTGAGATAAAAGCATCATTTAATTGTGTTGTCCTGTCTAAGTTAATACTTAACTAAAGGGAATCATTATCATATCCAAAGTCTGTCCCTGTCTGCCCTGTACTCTTCCACCCATCAATACTTAACTCAAATCTAATTAGTAGAACATGGTTTATAAAATAAAAATAAAAATGAACACCACCCACTAACCAAAAGGTGCACAAGATTACTCACTAATTTGATCAATTGTTTGATAAACAAACTTCTCTCATAGTTTATAATTGTTTTCTTTAAATAATATTTTATTTTAACTTTATATGCTATAGTCTTTTTTTATAATAACTTTTATATACTTTAGTACGAATCTTTATTTTTTCTGTCATTACGATCACAAAATCTATAATTCAATTTCTATGTTGGACACATCTTTTGCATCACATACTGATTAAGGTATAAATTGTGATATTTATGTTTTCTTTCGAGGAGATTGATGGACCAATTATATTTTTTATTATGAATGTATCTCTATATCTAAGGTTTTTTTTTTTGATAAAAAGGAAATTAAATTGACGAACAAAGACCAGGACAATACTCCTCTTAAGGTCGTCTCCGAAAGAGACATCTAATAAAGGAAAAGATGGAAAAAAAATACAAGTCTAGTAAATCATCACAGTTAATTAAATCGTGATTCACTAGATTAATGGAAACTTGTCTGTATGAAAGTCCCACAAAATTCACGACAACCAATTCGTTATAAATAACATTGCTCCACATATTAATAGTGTTTATACGGTGGAGGCGAGACTTTTGGGGTGCATCCTAAAGAGTACATAGTTTTTTTTTTGTTTGGAAAGAAAAGAGTACCTAGTTTTATAAAAGGAGGAGAGTGCACTCAAAAAGAATTGAAATAGCAAATTTCACCAAAAAGAAAATTGAAGGAGCAAAGAAAATATTGTATCCAATTCAGCTCCCACATTCAATCTTGTCCAAAAAAAGATAAAAGCTCCCACAGTCCCACATTCACACTAGATTAGTACTCCTAGTGTTGTTGAATACCCTTCCCAACCAATAAGATAAAAAATAAGACAAAGGGAATCTCCCCAATCCCCATTTAATTTGTGACGAAGGCTTATCTCTCTCTTCTCTAGATCCAATGCACTCTCTTCATAAACAATATCTTCA
>Ga0209282_1001025_pt1 | contig 14704 bp, 14 predicted proteins | sample Mtrugardesep15_FD_187529 | JGI IMG/M metagenome (GOLD analysis project Ga0209282, IMG submission 187529) | Root nodule microbial communities of legume samples collected from California, USA - M. trunc garden sep15 (SPAdes) (version 2) | ecosystem: Host-associated > Plants > Roots > Nodule...
AATGAATTCCGAGACGAGACTTTCATTTTTACGTGACACCAGTGACCGGGTGGAACTGGAAGATAGAGATCTTTTTGGTTCTGATCTTTTGAGGGACTTAGAAAGCATTGCCACAACGGCTTTAGGTGGTAAATGGGATGAAAATATGGAACCAGCTTTCATTGCTAATATTGGTCGTTACCGGCGTTATAACTTTAACAGTGTTCGAGACTTGTTGCGGGTTATGAGAAACAAGCTAAATCATTATGGAGAATTGCCACAAGGAATCCAGGTACTTTCTTGGACTAGTAGCATTTAATAGATTTATTTGTTTCATTCCCATGATAGATGATAAATATATATGTATGTGTTTATATATCATAATCATAACGCAGACTACCATAATTTAAAATCATGTTACTTTCTTCTACCTGTATATAGAGTTTAATGAAGTCATAAAGACATCTTGAAAACTAAAATATAAACAACCAATTATGAAATTCAGTTATAGGTTTTGCATTTATGTGGTGTGTGGGCTGGATTGGCCCTTAAGGCCTTAACCTAGCACCCAACCTGTGTATACGGGGATAAATAACGCTAAACGACTTCAAAACCCATGGGGTGGAGTCAACCTCAAGTTGCCTAGCAGATGAGATTTTCCAATAAGGTTGGAACATTTATACCTGAGTGGTGTAGATGTCCGTTGTCCAGAAACATTGAGCAGAGCAAATGATATTTTAACAGCTTTCATTCACTCCTGACAAATTAGCTATAATTGAGTCTCGTGATATCAGAGGTGACTCATGTCATGTGCATGTTGCATTACATTACCCAATCAGACTATATTTTTGCTCAAGATAAATTTTTACAGAATCAACTTCCATTATTTAAATCTAAACTGGTGATACACTTTCACGGCAAAACCAAATTCCTTATGTCCCATAAGATGGACGGATGTGACAAAATGCTCAAAGCAGTATTCCAAACTTAAACATGGTGGCAATAAAAACAAGGCCAGTGTGAGCATTAATTGAATAGATTGTGAGATTTCAAGACTCAAACCTATTAATCTGTGTAAAGGTTAAAGTGCAGGCTGTGGATTAGTAATGCCAACTCTTTCTCATCATATTTTCAAGTTGCGTCAGCAAAATCTAAACATTTTTAGCTTTTCTTATTGATTGCCTTTCCAATTCATTCATTGGCTTGTTAGGTGTCCTTTGAACTCTTTTCAACAGCCCTCACTCCATTCCCACTCGTAGACATTCATGCCATGCAACCTTTAATGTTTTTACCTCTATGTAACTGACGATTCCTCTTTTAACGATTGATGTTTCAGTGGCTTATTAGCTTACCCGCCATGGTTGTCTATACAACCAATTATCTGATTCCCCCTTTCAAGTCATCCTCTTATTCCTTCAACTAAACACAACAAATCCTCTTTATTAGCATTTTAGTGCGGGTGTTTGGAAGAGTGTATTTGGGATTATCTTACTACAGATATTTGCACAGGTGTTTGGAAAAGTTAATGAACATAGTTTATGATATATCCATAAGTTGTTTTCGGCTTATCTTTCATTCAAATGCTTTCAAAGAATAATCAGAGATATGGAAATACCTCAAGAACTAACATGTGAAGACCCAAAAAAGCATGTGTACCTAAAACTAATTATTCTTTTTACAGATGTGTTTCGCATGGAAAATTAATACTGATAACTCATGCATAAGTTGGACATCTTTACTCTAGGACGTGAAAGCTGTCCATCAGCATATATGGCTTCTAATTTCTTATTGGCTTTTCAGGAACTAGTTGGACCTGTTCCTGAAGGATACAATGGCTACTTTGCAAACCGATTCCCAAGACTCTTGATTGAAGTGTATAATGTTATATGCAAGCATTGCAAGGAGGAAGAGTGTTTTCAAAGGTATTTTTAAAATGATGATTATGCAAGGAAGAGTGTTTTCAAAGGTGTTTTCCCCATATGAAAATAGATCATATGGGGAAAACTGGTTGCAGCATGAAGCAGATTATGTAGATATTTTATTAAAAGCAATGATTTATGTGTAAATGTGTTTATATTGTCACTGATCAATCTAAGTCGCGCCTTTTTAATTTTCACTTTTCCACCAATTTGCTACAAATGTGTAGAAATACATGCTACCGCCAACTCTTGATTCTAGCATTGAAGGTTTTAATATTTCTACTGAATAGGTCAATTTATCATGCATGGCCAAGTTAAGACACTTGAGCGAACGTTTTTTAATTTGGTTTTTACCGTCTCAGAAGTCAGAACTAAAAAAATAACAGTTAAGTAAATAAAATTTCCTCTATTTATAATTATAGTTAAGTAAATAAAATTTCCTCTATTTATAATTATAATTATATATAGTACAAACGCTTACATTGTGATATCAATTATGTCAGATACGTAACGATCTACTGTGTTGAGTAATATCAGCTGTTATGCTACAATCTAAGAGATGGAACCCCCAATTGGTATATTGCATTTTTATTTCTAAATTATATATACTACAGTAACTACAAGTAAGAATAAAAATTAGAAAGGGATCTTGTCTACACCCCTACATTACACTACAGTCAGACACAAGTTGATATATCCTACAAATATATTTACTGAAAAAGTAAAAGAAATGTAGTAGGAACCCAGCAGCTGCAACAACAGTGAATGCAGTGGATCCAAATTCATTAAAGTACATAAAAATGGGCAACAGTTGGTCAGACTATATTAGGAGAATCAATTCTGGGCAACGATGTCGATGACTGAGAAAAATCTTTATTGGAGGTGATGTTTGATCCAACCTCACTTGTGCTTCTATATGATGTCCTTTCCGTTTGCCTTCTCTTCGAGCGGCTCTTAACCGTTTCTTTATTATCTACAAATGAAAGAAACGTCTGCAGACGCGAAGATCCTGATCCTTGGCCAGAAGACTCTAGTTCGTCTGGACTGTGCTTCTTGTACTGCCTCACGGTCTGAATAAAATATATTAGGAGAGCAAGGAAACATGCCAAACCACAAACTAGGTAAAGGCCCCAAAAGCTCTTGAGATTGAGTCTGTCCACTTCAAGCTTTGCACCTTGTGATCTACAAGCACTGCTCAAGAGCCATTTGTCATGGATCCTTTGTAAATCTCCACTTTCTGCCAACTCCAAAATGGCAGTTGACAGGTCAACTGCTAATGGCGAGTCTGGTGGAAAGGCCTGAAAAAATTGAATTGCAGCATCAATGAAAAAATTCAAGAGAAAAATGCATGTACATTTTCTTTAGGAAAACAGGAAGGTAAAAGAGAAAAGCATGCCCTGATTCCAACATAAATTGTAAAGACCAAGCACTGAAAAGACAATTAGGAGTTTGTGTATGGAGATACTTACAAATCCCCAGCCATTTCTGGTAAACTCTTGACCTACAATACTAAAATCACACCGGCTTGAAAGGAAGAGCTCTATGTAAGCACGCTCGTCAACATATGCAGCAATACCACCGTTCTGGTGACCTTTCTCCAGTGCCTTCATAGTTTCTTCAGGTGTTTTCATAGGAACTAATCTCGATTCATGAATACCAATTTCGTCAATCAAATAAGACCGGGAAAAGGAACCCTGCAAGTAACCAATAGACTCTTTGCTATTTACTAAACTTTCAATGCCTTTAATAGGTGAAGAAAGTTGTTGCACAGTGAGGATTGAAGTCAGGCTTGCTGTGTAACTCGAGTTAATTATTAGAACTACAAATAGCCATATAAGCACGACAAAACGACCAAGAGTGCTCACAGTGTTTTCCCCTACATTGTATGGAAAAAAGAGAAAATATATTTACTCGAAGTTGCTACCACTGATATATGGACCATTAGTGTCACAGAAGACAGAGAAATGACACTTACTGTGAGCGAAGAACATAGTTGAAAAGCTAAACCTGCAAAGTAAAACACAAATAAATTACAAACATGGAGCTGTAAGTAATTTCAGTTGAAAAACTGTAACATTGATACGTAATTATTGCATGCATCAGCAACATAGCTTGGTTTCCAATTCCAAAAAGGTTCAATATGATAAAATAGAGAAAGACCAGATTTGATTACCACAAAATTGTGGCTACTTGTTGTTTAGGAGGTCCTCTAAAATCATCATTCAGTCTATGCTCTAGAATCCAAACAACAGCTCCCACTAGTAGGAAAAAGATAGCTGTTACAGTCCACATCATTGGTGTAAATGGTGTCAAAAAAGCCCAAGCATTTGAATCCGTCTTCTTAACCGATGCTACTACCACTAGGCCAGACTCAATATATGGCTGAGTAAAATCCACCATCTTTGTTCTCTCTGTTGTAATTGTGATGTCACCTACTGCAGCATCAAAGACCTGTATGGTAAAGACAAAATGTAGTCTCAGAAAAGTAACATAAAACATCCAAACTTACGTGAAAATTATTGGAACGATACTCACACCGGTAGTGATCAGACGCACAAGCTCAGTATTACTAGGGTTGTTTTGACCATCGCCATATGGAATAAACTTATAGGGGACAGCATAAGGCAACAAGTTTACTGCGGAAAGAAATACATCAATGCAGAATCCCTTGAACGTGTCAGTGGATTGTACCTGAGAAACAAATTCACGGTAACTAGTCCTTCTAGGTACTCCGATTTTTAACAGCTTTCCATTGTTCGGAAACACCCAACCGCGTGGTCTCTGGGTTGTTTCTCCTGGCCAAAAGACCGTGAGTAGCTTTTGATTATCAACGGAACGATTAGGCGGTTTTGAATAAAGTGTTTCTGGAGGAATAACTGATAATCCAGAGTAATTAGACCAATAACCGATCCTGCGAGTCCCTGTTCCAATCACATTGATGATCTCATAGGCTGGATTTGCAAGGTTTCCATCAGGTGTGTACCTGAATGGACCTGTTATGCCAGTCATGTTAACCTCATATATACTTTTACGTAACAGATTTCCCTCATTGAAAATTTTCACAGCATCAAGATGCAAGCTGTCTCCACGTGGTTGATTTAACTTTGGATCGTTCGAAAATGTAATTTGGTTTCCTTGTTTCAGAAATGTATCAAGGGCACGGGCAAGCACATAAATAGTATCATATGCAAAGATACCATAAGTACTTAAACCAAGAGGACCATTTGCAGTCTTTCCACTAGTCAAATTGGTCCACCGAGAAATGAACGATCTTTTGAGCTTAGAATCCGGTATGTACATTCTTAGTGTTAGAACTCCTTGAATGTTATCCATTTCATCTGAAGAGAGAGGACTATCTATGTCAATATAAGATGTGAGAAAAGTAGTAGCGATCCAGACATAACCATTTTGCAACATGCTAAGAGACTTCGCCACACTCAACACCTTTGGACCCCAAGCAGTACTTGTGTGAAGAACAATAATCCGAGATTCCGCCAAGGCAACCTGAACAAGCACATCAGTAATCTCTTCACTGTTTGCATCAGGAGGCATTGCTGCTTTAAACGAGATCTTGCAACGCCTCTCGGCAAGCTTATCCCCCAACGCACTAATTCCATTCCTCCCATGGTCGTCATCACCATAGACTGCGATAACCTCTCTCCAACCATAGTGGCTAACAATGTCTGCTATTGCGGTCATTTGAAAAATGTCATTGAAAGAAGTTCTCACAAAGAACGGGAATTGAAGTGAAGAAAGAGTAGGATCAGTGGCCGTAAATGATAGCAAAGGAACCTGGAGCTCATTTGCTATATGAGATATGACATGAGCTGTCGTAGACGTCTGAGGACCGATAATGGCCACAGTCTGTGTCGCCATGAGCTGCAACGCTGTTTACAATTACAATGCATTTAATACAATAATCATAAGTCTCGAATTTGCATTGACTTATTTGATCTTATCTACTGACATACGTATTTGTGAGTCTATTTGAGAGAGCTTATGGAAACAACTTATGACATTTCCATAGGATATTTTTCAGTTTATTTCCATAAGTTCTCAAAGATAGCTTACAAAAACAGCTTATAGCTTATTTAAAAGCAGCTTGACTTTATTTTATATTTTGTTATTGAAATAAATTATACAAAAAAACTTATATGATAAGCTTAACTAAACTACTTATCCAAACAGGTCCTAGGAAGTAACTTGCATACCTTAAATAAAGTCATCTGTCTAACAGAAAAAAATTTAACATTTAAACAAACAGAAAAGCTCGAAGTATTATGCTGAAATTACCCTCAGCAATGCTCAAAAAGCCTCTATATTTTGAATCTTCTTGCAGTGAGAGGTTCAACTTAGTATTACCAAGAATAGTAGGATCAGAATTTATATCTGCAACTGCAGCTTCTACCGCAATTTTCACCATTCTACCAACACTAGTATTGAAAGAGTAGAGTACTCCAATATTTACAAATGGAGGAGGTACTGTGGAATTATCCAAGCCAGCCACAGTTGAAGAGAACATCAAATTGTAGAGAACCATCAACACCACAAACCAAACTCTAATCATGGTTGCAATTTCTTAACAATCACCCTGCTAAACAAGTAAGAGTATAAAAGCACCTTCAGAAAAACAAGATATCAATGAAGAAAGTATGAAGTTAACCACTCATCTCATAAAGGATGCATATTATAATATATTGCACACAAACTCTAATTTTTTCATGCCCTATTTTTACAGTAACCATCTTTTTCTTTCTATATTTGGAAGATAATAACATGAACAGAAAACAGATGCAAAACACATATCATACTCAAAACCAACCAGGGAAAGAATAAAGCAATAAAGTGACTCTCATTATTATAACAATTAACAGCATGTGAAGAAGAATATGACTTTACACAAAAAGATTAATATACCTAAAGTTTGATTAGCTGAGACCAATATTTAGCAGCAAATATTGCAGAAAACTTCATGTTCATTTCAAACTTTAACTGGAAGAAGGTGGCAAAATCAGAAATGGAATTGAATGATTGGACTGTATTTTTAGACAGTAAGAAAAGGGTAGATCTTATAAAAGTTGGTTTGTGTGGAAAGTAAAATATGTATGAAAATGAATGGTGGAATGTTATTGTTTCTTTAACTTTTGCATATTATTTTTATCATCAAAAGGACAATAATGAGGGACCGCCTTGACTTGGTATTAATATCTTATAGGCATATGTTGAATATGATGTGAACTTTGTGTTATGCTGCTATGTTCTTTACCCACTTGTGCTGTGTGGAAAACGAGAAAAATATATTGAGTAGTTGCCATAAGGTTGGTGTCAATTGTTGAACTCTGAGTGGATAAACTATTTTTGTTCTTAATGACACAGAAATCTAAGGTTCATATATGGTTGAATCTTCTGACAGGTCTTAACTATGCTTTTATTTTATTTCAACTGTGGTTCATGTGTAGTAAAACATATATTAAATGAGTCGGCCTAACACATGTACTATATATATTACTGTGTGAGACTCTCATACAACTTCAAAATTCAAGGCCACAATTCTCACCAAACAAGTCCAAAAATTTTAACAAAGAAAAAAAAAACCTCTAAAAATGTGGGACTCCTTCAATAAAACTGTACCTAATTTTTCTTTCACAATTAATATAGCATATGGCCAACGGGGACCACTAAAACCAAATTAGTGGTATAATAAATCCCAAGGTTTAATTTAAAACTAATTAAACTAGTTCAGTTTTTTATTTTTCTCTTGTTATATATATATGCCATTAAGAAAATGTAATGTAGAATTTTGGAGGGTTTTGAAGAAAAAGACTTTGCAGGGCTAACTCTATATATTAAAATATATTTAATATTTTTGTCAAACAAATATATTTAATATTTGGAATGTTTGCTGTTGTGTAAACTTCTAACACCGTTCTTGCCTAATCTTAGCATCCATCGTGCAATAATATTGATCAGTGCTCTGTTAGTACATTTTTGGCTGTTTAAAAATGAAAATTTCTTTGTACAAAAAAAAAAAAAATTCGTTTAAAAAAAAATTCTAACGAATTTTATTTTCTTTGAAATCCAATTTAAATACATTAACATACGGAGAATAAATTTAAATAAATAAACCAAAATAAAAATAAAACCAATTGTTATTTTTTGTAGGGGAAAATTAATTGTTATTTAAAAGTTCAAGAGATTATTTGCCAAATTTTCAAATTTAGTGAATTACAATTTAATTATAAATAAAATTTAAAATAAGTATCACAAATAAAAAATATTTTTTCCTTGAAAATAACTTTTGTTTTGCCGGAGCAAATTGACTTTGACTTCTTTGCTTACAAGAAGTCAAGCTGTTATTGTTGCATGTTTTCACTTTCATCTATTCTGCTTCTTGTTCAGTACACAATGACACGAGAGTACACACACAGTTGAGGTCTGACGAGGAAACTCAATTGCTGTGGTTTGAATCCCTCACTTGTACTTGAGGAGTTGAGGGTCAATTTTAGAGAGAGAAAAAAAAAATTAATTTATGTATTTATATTCCATTTTTCAGTGTCTTATTTAAGACTCTATTTTAAGTGGGACCCGCACACTTTTAATATTAAATTTTTTAAATATAATGATATAAAATTATTGATAGTTGATTAGTCGGTCCCATTTAAAAACTTTGTGTGAGATCTGGGTTGGAGTGATCGAGTGTTTATGAGTTATGTGTACACGTGAGACCCATTTAAGAACAAAAAAATGAGTGTCTTCGTTGTTGATGCTCTTATATGTCGTTTTATAATGTGAATGAATAGATAATGTTAAATTTTCTACTTTACCATCGGTTATAATTATTTACATGATATATTCTTTTTTGTCAATCACCCTAATGATCGGAGCTCGTATATTTTAAATGTTATATATGTAATGTCCCTATCAACTGAGTTAAACTCACGCAGACTAATTTAAGACGGAGAGAGTAATACTTTAATTGTTAAATTTTATTTTTTTCTCATCGAAATGGACCTTCAGGTACTAATGTGCATACCTGTGCCTACATAAGAAAACTCTTTTTTGAATGCAATTGAAAATAACATATTTTATAATTTGACGTAAAGTTTTGAAAGATGCCAAAATAGAAAGATCCGTTGAACAGACAATAAAAAACTGTATAAGAGCATTAGTAGATAGAACTTTATAGGTTTAGTAGAGCAATGGAGGCTATGAAGAATAAAGAAGCTTCAAGGAACAACCTGCATGGCATACTACAAATTGAGATAAAGGAAAAAGAAAAGAAAAAAGCATTTTGGAACAAATGTATGTGTTATCTTACGGCGCACAAACACAGTAATAAGAGAGATGAAAATAAGGAATTATAGATGGAGAGTAGAGTCAGTATTAGAGATGAAAACAATTTCTCTTTGGATGAATTAAATATGCACGTGAAACATTATAACTGAGATCTATTTAAGGGGTTAACCATTGCCAACAAAAGTTTTTCCGTATGCACTGGTCAAGTATCGAACCCCTGATCAAATGATTAAGAGACACATGTATCTAACTATGTACCACCTGTAAGACACCATGTTGGTTAAAGATGACAACATTTGTTAGCATGACCACCAATCTGTTTCTTGTTATATGTTTCCAAAATCACTGTATTTTTTTCCTGTTAGCATGTATAACATAATGTATATCTTAATGCATGGAAGTTTATTTATTCCCTTTTGTCTTTGCATACTTCACTGTTCTTTAGCATACACCATACTTTTCTGAACTCTTCCATACAAATATAAAGTTTTTAAGAAGACTTGCAACTCAGATACTCACTATGTAGAATATTATCAAAGTGATAGATTTTTTTATTTCTTTTTTTGCAAAAAAGAGGAGCAACAAAGTGCTACAACCTCAAAATATATTCAAAAGAAAGAGATATACAATGGAGGGGGACAAAAAACCAAACCTCCTAAAAATTGATAAACCTAAAACTAGGCATATACCAAGTCTATTCTTTACATAATACTCTCTAACAAACAAAGGAACATCCATCCAAACTGTAAGACCAACTGAGGTCAATCCCCAATTAGCTAAGCTATCAGTGCATTGGTTTCCTTCTCCGTAAATGTGAGTGACAATAAAATTCATGTTCTCTAAAACTCTATTACAATTCCTCCATCTGTTTTTTAGATTGCAAGGAATTAGAGAAATAGACTTAAAGGCCATGACCATTAAGGCTGAATCAGTTTCAATCCATAAATTCCTCCATCCTCTTTGATCTGCCATCTCAATGGCTCTAATTACCCCTGATAATTCTGCATGGAATGCTGACCCTCCACCAATGTTCTCAGCAAAGGCTAACTTGAAAACTGCATCCTTATCTCTAAAGATTCCCCCACAAGAAGATGAGGTGGTAGTAGAGGCTCCATCAATGTTACATTTCAACCAATTGTGATAAGGAGGTTGCCAAATGACCTCCTTGATGACAGGTGCCTTTGGAGCATGTATGTTGACATTTAATTTCTTAAGGATTATCAAGTCTCTGACAGAAGAATTAGAGGATTTAGAAGTGTTGTTACCTGATAGTGAGACCGCAGCAATGATGTTGTTGATTGCGATTCTCCAGTTAAAAGGTTTCCCTTGGAATCTGTATTGGTTTCTTACAAACCAGATTGTGCTTAAGATGTTGATGATTGCAGAAAGGATTACAATCTTGCACTGAGGGGACCATGATCTCTCACAAAGGGTCCATATGTCTTCTAAGGATTGAAAATGAAGGTTGCAATCTACAATTGATGCTAGCCAACACCAAAGTTTAAAAGCAAAACTGCATTCAAAGAAAAGATGAAAAGTTGTTTCAGTGGTGACAGAACAAAGCGAACACATTGATGGAAGGTTACATCCTCTTTCCATGAGTTTTTCATCTGTTGGAACTTTGTCATGCATTATTCTCCAAGCTAGCAGAGATTTGGATGGAGGAATATCCTTGCACCAAATTGTAGACACCCAATGTTTCTTTGGAGCAGGGTGTTTCTTGAAAGAATATGCATCTTTTAAGGTTAGCTGGCCATTAGAAACATGCTTCCAGATCAGTTGATCTTCAATGTCTTCAACTGGAAGGGTTACTTGCATCACGAGCAATCTCATATGGGGATGCTGACTTAGTAAATCAGAAGGGATGTACTAGCAGTGGTTTGAAATATAGTCACTAACAAACTGAGGTAGATGTTGTGTAAAACTTGTGTTGAGATTTAGAGCTACAACCGAAGGATCTCCACATCAATTATCTTGCCAGAAATTAATAGATTTCCCATTTCCAATTAGCCAAGATGAATTCTCCACAATAACCAAGTATTCTGCTTTAATGTTGGTCCATGTTGAAGAAAAAATATGATGTTTGATAGGCTTGTTCCTCCTTATTGCTCTACTCTTTAACAATATTGCCCAATCTTCATCTGAATTTAGCATATCCCAGCAAAGTTTAAGATTAAATGCTTCATTCAAACAGATCAATGATAGGATCCCCAAACCTCCTTCCTCGTAAGGAGAACAAATCTTCTTCCATGCTACAGTCACTAGCTTCCTCTTTGTTGTATCCCCACTCCAGATAATTTTTTTTATGCATTTTTCCAAATCCTTCAAGAGAGAGATGGGCCAAGAATAAATTGCTCGAGTATGTGTTAACATACCTGTAACCATTGACTTCACCAGTTGTATTCTTCCTGCAATTGAAAGCAATGATGCTTTCCAAGCAGATAACTTAGATTTCACCTTATCTGCTATAGGTTGCAGATAACAAGTTTTTGGCCTCCCTTTGAAGATAGGCACTCCTAAATAGTTAAAAGGGAAAGAGCCAACAGAAAAGCCAAAGAGATTGATGATATTTTGAAGCCTTGCAGATGAAATGCCTCCTGCAAAAATAGTAGACTTTCTGCAACTCATCACTTGACCAGCACTATTAGCATATTTTGTGAACAAGTCTCTTAGAGCTTCAAGACTTTCAAGATTTCCTTTGCAATACACCATTATGTCGTCTGCATAGAAACTGTGAGAGGGGACCTGCATGTTCCTAGAGCCTGAAATGAGCTTCACTTTTTCTTCATCTACTAGCTTAGATATTCCCCTGCTGAGAGCCTCTTCTGCTAGGCAAAATAAAAGAGGAGACAAGGGGTCACCCTGCCTGACCCCTCTAGAACAATGAAAATACCCATGTTGAGCTCCATTTATAGAAATAGATAAAGTGTTTGAAGATAGTATTGTTTCTATCCATTTGCAAAAAGTACTATTAAAGCCAAAACAATTCAGCACTTTCAATAGAAATTTCCAATCTAAAGTATCAAACGCTTTGGTTATGTCAATTTTCAAAGCAATGTTCCCTGCATAAGTTTTTTTATGAAGAAGATTGATTGCTTCTGAAGCTAAGAAAACACAGTCTTTTATATTTCTTCCTTGAATGAAGCCTTTCTGATTATTGGAAACAAGAGAAGGTAATATTTGTGCTAATCTGTCAGCTATAATTTTTGAAATCACTTTGAATTTGAAGTTGGCCATGGCTATAGGTCTGAATTGCTCTATTGCATCTGCATTTGGGGATTTTGTAATTAGAATCAAGGTATTGGCGTTATAGTTTGGAAGAAGCCATCCAGAAATGAAGAATTGTAAAACAGCATCGATGACTTCTTTATGCACCACATCCCAATAAGTTTGGAAAAAGAATGCGCCAAATCCATCTGGACCTGGAGCACTGTCTTTGTTCAAGTTAAACACGACCTTTCTTATTTCTTCATGGCTTGGTAACATTGTAAGCATATCATTAATATGTTCCCCTACCAGATGAGGGATAACATCCTCCACAAGCAATTGATCCTTCAATAAAGGGTTAGTACAAAACAAATTCATAAAATAATTAACAATATGGTTATTAATCTTACCTTTTCCTTCAGCATCCAAGTGCCAAGAAGCATTTCTATCTCCATCCAAGTGCCAAGATAATCTTGCCTTTTCCTGCCAAAAACACTCTTGCCTCTCTAAAGCTGTGTCTAATTCGCACTGAGCCATCTTCTCTTGGTTTAGGAGGGTATCAATTGGATTGGTTAATTGGATTTGGTTTTGGATATCATGGAGGTTTTGTTCAGCTTGTCTGACAAATTGATGCACATTGCCAAACACAGTTACATTCCAGGTTTTCAGGCTTTCCTTCAGCATCTTAAGCTTCTTTGTGAGGACAAAAACTGGACAACCTACTACTCTAGATTGCCAACAGTATGTAATGAAAGCTTTACAGTCTTTGTGCAAGGGCTACATCTTAAGGAATTTGAAGTTTGGGGTAAAAGTTACCTCAGTGGTTTTGAATTCTAATAATAGCGGATATTGGTCAGATCTGAGTCTTAAAAGAGTAGAGCAAGATGTGGTACTGCAAACATCCAGCCATGCTTGATTACAAATTGATCTGTCTAGACTCCTTTGTGCGAATCTTCTACCACCTCTGCCATTTTTCCATGTGTAGAGCGCACCCCTAGTTGGAAGATGCAGCAGCTCATATGTATCAGTCCATGATTGAAAGTCTTGCATCGGAATTCTAGATGGAGGATAGCAACCTTGATGCTCATAAGCTCCCAAAATTGTGTTAAAATCGCCTATAAAATTCCAAGGCATGTTAAATTGAGTAAGCAAATTACCTAAAGTATTCGTGTTCTGGGATCTCGATAGCAAGCCTATCCCCTTTGATCACCGGTTGGGGGAGTTGCAAACATTGGGTACTGCTTGCGCAAATGTTTTGGGATTGGTTGGTTGGTTGATGGTTGATTTGGCTGGTATCGGTGAGGAATCTAGGCATTTCCAAGGAATCTGGAACGAATCCATGTGATCGGTGGTTGATTGAAGAAACGGTGGAAAAAGGGTTAGGTTACGGTGAAGTTAAGCAAGAAGATGGTGAACAGTGAAAGTGTCGCCACAACTTCTCTCTCTAAAAACTCTCATCTCTCCTTTTCAATCATCAAAGTGACAAAGTGATAGATTTAGTACAGACACTAATTAGGCCTCATTTTCAATATGGACACCAACATTCGAGTCATTCAATTCTAACGATCCATCTTCATGTGCTACTCGTCTGCTAGACGACTTTTCCTTTTTTATTCTATTTTCACTGCATTTGTTTTCCTCTTCTTTTTCTTTCACAAAGGAAAGGAATGATCTAAGACGATGAGAATTGAACGTTGTTGCTATTGTTATTCGAGTAACATAACAAAATAGGGAAACAAAGCATTCTATTCCAGTTATAAGATATAAACCCCAAAAACTTTGTAGGTCAAGTCTGTCCATGCCTTGTTTTTCTCTTTCTAATCTGCAAGAACTTCTCGTCAGTCATTTGTCATGAATTCTCTGGAGACCTCCATTCTCTGATAGTTTTAAAATTGCAGTTGACATGTCAATTGCTAGGGGAGAGTCCCGTGGAAAGGCATGTAATAGGATTTTAAACATGCATGATATGAGCTAAGAATTTAATTGTTATGCATCGTCGTGCAAAGATTTTTTTACATTATCAATCAATTATATTCTTTCAAACACCTATCTTCAAGTATGTAGCACCGACACTTCATATTGAAGTTGTGTCTGACATAACACCGACACATGTAGTTTAGTTTTTTGAAAAATGAATTATTAGTATATATGAAACTGAGATTTCATAGAAAAGAAAATGAATACACACACACACACACACACACACACTTACAAAGCCCCATCCCATCTTGGTGAATTCTTGACCAATAATACCATATTCACATCTTGTTTCTAGGAAGATTTCCATGTATGCACGTTCATCT
>Ga0209282_1001027_pt1 | contig 14685 bp, 7 predicted proteins | sample Mtrugardesep15_FD_187529 | JGI IMG/M metagenome (GOLD analysis project Ga0209282, IMG submission 187529) | Root nodule microbial communities of legume samples collected from California, USA - M. trunc garden sep15 (SPAdes) (version 2) | ecosystem: Host-associated > Plants > Roots > Nodule...
TAACTTATACATTTATCAAATTAAAATTGTGTCTAAGAGCAATTAGACAACTGTATCTAGATGGTATAATTATAACATCTCAGGGACATGAATGGAGCAATGCATTGTTGCTGTTGGGTGACAACTGTAATATATCAGGACCCCTTTATTCTTCCCTTTCAAAACTAGAGAACCCATCAGTCATTATTCTTGGTGACAACAATTTTTCATCCCCAGTGCCACAAACATTTTCTAATTTTAAAAACCTAAACATCCTCAATCTTCAAAATTGTGGATTGACTAGTACAATTCCACAAGTGATCTTTCAAATTAGAACATTGTCATTTATTGACGTATCTAACAACCCTAATCTCCATGTTTATTTTCCAGACTACTCACATAGTGAATATCTTGATACCATTATACTGAGTAACACAAGCTTATCTGAACCACTTCCACACACTATTGGTAACATGACAAACTTATCGGAATTGGATCTTTCTAACAGTCTACATATGGAACACTTCCCAATTCACTGTCAAACCTCACACACCTTACATGGCTAGACCTTTCTCATAATGATTTAAGTGGTGCAATTCCTTCATACCTTTTTACACTTCCATCATTGGAAGAAATTTCGCTTACATCCAACCAGTTTAGTAAATTTGACGAATTCATAAATGTGTCTTCCTCTGTATTGAAACACCTTCATTTACATAGCAATAATATATCAGGGTATTTTCCAACGCCTATGTTTCAGTTCCATTCACTTTCTGTCCTCGACCTTTCCTATAACAGTTTGTATGGGACACTGCAGCTAGATGAGCTTTTGGAGCTTAGAAATTTAACTGGACTAGACCTTTCGTACAACAACTTATCAATCAATGTGAATGATTCGACTGTTGACCAGACTTCTTTTCCCAATTTTGAAATTCTATATTTGGCATCCTCCAACTTGCAAACTTTCCCTATATTCTTGAGAAATCAATCAACATTGTAATATCTAGACCTTTCAGATAACCAAATTCAAGGAGTAGTGCCCAATTGGATTTGGAAACTACAAAGTCTTATACTGCTTAATATTTCACACAATTTTCTCAAAGAATTGGAAGGTTCTTTGCAAAATCTTACTTCCATTTGGGTAGTAGACCTTCATAACAACCAACTTCAAGGATTCCATACCTGTTTTTCCTGAATCTATTGGATTTTTGGATTACTCAACCAACAATTTTTCTGTTATCCCACATGATATTGGTAATTACCTATCTTCTGCATTTTTTATATCTCTTTCAAATAATAATTTACAAGGAAGCATCCCTCATTCCCTCTGCAAAGCTTCAAATCTTCAAGTGCTTGATATTTCCTTCAACAACATTTCTGGAACAATTTCTCCATGTTTAATCACAATGACTAGTACCCTTGAGGCATTAAATTTGAAAAAGAACAATCTCATTGGCCACATACCAGATATGTTTCCAAATTCGTGTGTTTTAAGCACTTTAAATTTCCATGGAAATCTCTTACATGGGCCAATTCCCAAGTCTCTCTCCCACTGCTCATCAATAGAGGTAATGGATATTGGATCAAATCAAATAATGGGTCGTTTTCCATGCTTCTTAAAGAACATACCAACACTTAAAGTCTTGGTTTTGAAAAATAACAAATTTCATGGTTCCATAAAATGTTCACATTCAGTAGATATTAAGCCATGGAAAATGATTCAAATTATGGACATTTCTTTCAACAATTTCAATGGAAAACTACCAGAAAATCATTTCAGAAACTGGGAAAGAATGATGCATGATGAAGATGTTGTTCAGATGCAGTTGCATTACTTTTTGTCATATTACCAATTTGATGCGACAATATTATTGGAAAAGCAAGATAGCGTGACAATTACATGTAAAGGTCGACAGGAGTTGGTTAAAATTCTAATATTTTTCAAAGTCATTGATTTCTCATCCAATTCTTTTGAAGGACCAATACCAAAGGTGTTAATGGACTTCAAAGGACTCTATGTTCTAAACTTTTCGAACAACGCTCTCTCAGGTGAAATCCCTTCTTCTATAGGGAAGCTGAAATAATTAGAGTCCTTGGATCTCTCAAATAACTCTTTGGTCGGTGAAATTCCTGTGGAGATTGTAAGCTTGTCCTTCCTTTCCTATCTGAACCTCTCTTTTAATCATTTGGTAGGGAAGATTCCAACAGGTACCCAACTTCAGTCATTTGAAGCATCTTCGTTTAGAGGTAATGATGGACTATATGGTCCTCCATTGAATATAACACTAGATGGTAATAGGCAGGACATGGATCCACAACCAGCATGTAGAAGGCTTACTTGTTCAATTGACTGGAATTTTTTAAGTGTGGAATTGGGATTTGTTTTTGGGCTCGGAACTGTTATTGGTCCCATCATGTTTTGGAAGCATTGGAGGGTAAAGTATTGGAAATTTGTGGACAAAACTCTTTGCTGGATTTTTTCAAAGATGTATCTGGAATATGCAACCGACAGAGGTCGAACATACATTGTTTTAAGGTGGTGATCGATAACATTAGTGATAGTCATTGTGATAATTAGAAAATTAATGTTTTGTGTTTTCAATTATGTTGTTTTTGTGTTTACTTCTTCGTGATGATATGTATTGGAACTCTGAAGATACATTCTATTAAGTTTGAATAAAATAGTGATATTTGGGTGTTGTGGTGATAGTGTTTCGTACGAAATGAAAAGAGATAAGTTGATTTATTACTATACACATCATTATAAATCCTGAAAACCAAAAAGAAAGATTTATAAAAAGGAAACCAAGAGATACAACTCAAAAAGCTTGATATAAAGCCTTTGATATATTTTTTAGTGGTTTTGGTCTTATTTGTAAATTACGACATCCAATTATTATGTTCTAAATTTTGAAGGTCTAAGTCAGTTCCTGTGATTTCTAGTTTTTTTTTCTTCTTCCAAATTTTGAAAGGCAGTGAACATGATTTTACTTAGCCAATGAACCGTGTATATGATATCACCTTGACACTGCATTGTATGGTTTATGGAAAGCCTTGTTTCTACGGCATTTCATTTCTGTTATATAGATTGCATAAAAAGTTTGACATTAATACAAAAATGTTTTGTCCTGTTGAGTGATTTTGGTTTAAATCCTCATAGAAAATGTTACACTTTATTGTCGTGTATATTATCTTCATTAATAAATAAATAATGTTCTTCTAATGGCTGCTACTATGATGAAGTTGCCATGTCCTTCTGGTTATAAATAACCTGCTATAGTTTTCTATTGTTTTACTATTATTATTTTTCAAAAGAGAAGGACATAGAACCATTAAATTAATATGACTACACTTCATGAGAATTTTTCTTTCAAAATATGAAGTTTCCAATATTTATCATTTGGATGGTGACGGCAGGCAGTTTGGCTGATTAAAGAACATATATCTTCTTCAATCAAAAGTGGAACTTGTCATGTATTTCACTGCCTCTAATGTCTAAATCTTTAACACGCCACAATTTGAACTGGTCTGAAATGATTTCTATGGTTATAAACCCACTCATCCATTTTTTATTCGAACGAAAAGCTATCACCTCAACTCCATGTGATGCCATTTTATTTAAGATCAGAGTTGGAAATAGAAAACACTACTTTACTAAATAACATCCTCAATAGTCAATAATGTGATATCCATGAATTTGTGGAGCCATTACTGCTGTTCAGGAGTTTTGAATATTTTGATCTGACAGTGACCTCAAACTCTGCTGATCAGTCGATATTCCCTCGATTATTTCATATAACTCCCTGATATAGGCAGATTTCTTCTGCATTGGTGGATATCTTGTCTTGACTCAAAATGGCGCGAATGCTCGAAATTTGATCCGTCTGTTTCTGGTATAAATTGCTTTGAGAAATCGGGTAAAATGAAGTTCATATAAACATCCCTTGTTAAATAAAAGGAGTTACATTTTACTAGATTTAACCTGGAAACCAAAAGGAGTTACATGTTACTATATATAACCTCCAAAAGGAAACCACTGTTTAATTTGATTTTTAGTCATCCATTTACTATGTTCTCAATTTTGAAGGTTCAACTCAGTTCTTGTAATCTTCAGTTCTTTTCGCCAAATTTGGAAAAACATTGAACATAATTACACTAATGCAAGCTTTAAAGATGGAAGTATATGAAAGAATGTGTCACCTTTTAAAAAACTGATTGCAATCGCATGAAATTTCTGTTATATAGATTGCATAAATTTTTTGACATAAATAATGGACCGCCTATAAGCTCAGAAACATGTATACACATCCTGTATTTGTAGGCTGATTTTGTTTTAATTTATCATTGAACCTGAAACTTCTTCATGATAGTCTTTATTCCTATGTATCACCTTTACTAATCAAGGATCTTTTCACAATAACATTTCGGAATGCCAAATCATAGCCGATCCCATTTCTGAATTATTTCTACTAGATGCTATTTTTTCCAATCTGTGTTACCATGAAATTGAAAGGAACTTTCCTATATGTTATCATTTAGCTGTAAAAGACATTGAAAGCTGTCTTGCACTTTTCAAGGAACCATTTTGCTTAGGGACAATGAAGGACCCGCAAAAATTATGCTTGATATTAAAAGTGATTTTCTAAACACAAGTTTACTGCATTATAATGAATTCTTAGTCATTGTTAGAAATGTATAGAAACCAAGTGAGAATGGAAAAAGAAAAATGTGTTCGGATCCACCGAAAGCAAGGGTTAGAAGTCATCGTTTATAGAACTTTAAGTTGTGAGCAATTTTTGCGAGGACACAAATTTGAACACATTATTTAGTCACACTCATGTAAATGCACATCATATAAATGTTTGAAAAATAACTAATATTTATTTATTATATTTCTTCATAATTTATTGTGTGTAAGTGTGTCCAAAATTTTTGTTCAAACCTGTGTCCATATAAGAATTATTCCAAAATTGGAGGGCCATTGTTTTCACTTTGAGTGGTTCAAATTTTTCAAAGAAAAATCGGCCAATAAAACATGGATTTATGGGTCAAGATGACTTTATGTAAAGTTTATGTGAAAATATGAAGTTTGCTTTGTTGCCTTGGCACGAAATTTCTTTTAAACTTTTGCAAAACGAGCAGACTATGTATGTGTGGAAAGCAATAAGGCTAATGTTGTTATGTTTTTTCTTCAGCCAAATGCTGGTTTGAATCAAGGAAATTTTTGGAAAATAGAAACAACCAGAAACAATTATTTAAAATTAGAGAGAATCATACGGATTCACAAACAATACGTATATTATTGTACCAAAAAAAACAATACGTACATTAACGCCCCAAACATAAAACAACAAATAATAAAGAGAAAAAAGGATAAAAGCCACATAAATATCATATTTATGTGGCTTCTTCGTCTCGTTGTTTCTTCCGTCATTTCCGGTTTCCTAACATAATTATCGGTGGATCCCGTGTTTGAAGACTGAATTTTAATTTTAGTTCTCAGAGAAAATGTCAATCCTATAACGTGAAGTATGGGTAAATTTGATTCATTCTTCAATGACTAGTTATTTTAGTAACTTGGCAACCATTTCTTCATGGGATGGAGTTTGAGAATTTATCTAATAAAATTATGTTGCAACATATTTTTGGTGTGCAAGAGTCTTTTGGTATGGGTCACGCCCATCCACTAATAACTTCCAAAATCGCTCCTCTCATAAGGAATTTAAGACTTTGCTTGCGAATTTGGAGGAGAATGGACGAGAGAGGGTTTGAAAAAAAAAAGGAAGGAGAAAGTGAAATAAATGGAGGACATTAAGAGGAGGGCTTCAGTGGCTTGATTAGTCAGTTTTGCCCCTTCAGTGGCTTGATTAGTGAGGTTTGCCCCTTCAGTGGCCTGATTAGTGAACTTTGCCCCTTCTGTGGCCTGATTAGTGAACTTTGCCCCTTCAGTGGTATGATCGTTGAGCTTTGCCCCTTCTGTGGCCAGATTAGTAAGAGTTGCCCCTTCAGTGACTTGATTAGTCAGTTTTGCCTCTTCAGTGGCTTGATTAGTGAGATTTTCCCCTTCAATGGCTTAATTAGTGAGGCTTGCCCCTTCAGTGACTTGATTAGTGAGGTTTGCTCCTTCTGCGGCCTAATTAGTGAACTTTGTCCCTTCAGTGGTATGATCGTTGAGCTTTGCCCCTTCCATGGCCAGATTAGTAAGAGTTGCCCCTTCAGTGGCTTGATTAGTCAATTTTACCCCTTCAGTGGCTTGATTAGTGAGGTTTGCCCCTTTAGTGGCTTTATTAGTGAACTTTTCCCCTTCAGTGGCTAGACTAGCGAGTTTTTACTCTTCAAGTGGTATGATTATTGGACTTCCCTCCTTCAGTGGCTTGACTAGCGAGTTTTTTAAATGGCAATGAACATAATTACACTGGAAGCTTTGGAGGTAGACTTTATCTAGCATAATAGTATATGAGAGTTGACATGCATTCTATTTAGTATTATGGTTCTGCCAATCAATTTAAAAATGATTAATGCATTGCAGTTGAATGTCTATATAAATGGATTTTAAAAAGCCAATGAATCATATATATGATGTCACCAGTCACCTTGACACTGAATTGTATTGTTTATAGAAAGCCTTATTGCAATTACATGTCATTTCTGTTATATAGATTGCATACATTTTATTATATTAATTAAAAAATGTTGTGTTGTAGAGCGATTTTGGTTTTAATTCTCATAGAAAATGCTACACTTGGTTGTTGTGTATCGCCTTCATTACTTGATTGTTATGTATTATCTTCATTAATCAATCAAAAGTGGAAATTATCATGTATTTCACTGCCCTAATGTCAAAAATCTTTAACATGCCATAATAATTTCACATGTTTTTTTAATTTAAAAGAAAAGATTTCACCACAACTACATGTGAAGCTATCACATTGTTCATTTTGTATACTTCTTTGTGATTATACATTTTCTATCAAATTTAAATAAAATAATGTCACACAGAGTTGTGACGATTTAAAGTATAACAACAAAATCATATTTAGACCTGTTCAAATAGTTTTTCTGTGTTCTCTAAATGGAAGTAAAATCATCAAATGAGGAAATGACGTCATTAGTAATGGTATCTGAGTTATCTTCAACATTAATTCTATATTTTTGTCCATTTATTACCAAGACGATGTGACATTCACAAGAAATTAGCTATGAATTGTGTTGGTCGAGTTCATTACCGGAAATAATGCAATGGTTAGTTGACTTTGGAGCAACTTCTTTGTTGTTTACAGGAAACAGTCTCAGTAAACAACAATGAGAATCATATTACTTTTACCGTTTTCATTCTTTCATCAGCACGACTGATTAAGAATACAAATGTCAAAAATCTTTAACATGTAAAAATTAGCTTGATATTTTGGAAGCCTTTCCTCTTACAAAACATAAAGAAAAAATTTGATCAAGTCTGAATATGATTTCTATAGTTATAATTTATACATCAACCCATCCCTTTTTAATTCGAATAAAAACTTTTCACTACAACTGCGTGTGTTGCTATTTTATTTAATGGATACTCTTCAAAGTTTCAGAATATATCATCACAAAGAAGTATACATAACAAACAACATGATTGGAAATAGAAAACACTAAATTATAGTACTAATTAGCGCCTCAAAAGTCACTAATTAATGCCACCTTAATACTATGTATGTTTGTCCTCTGTGAGTTACATAATGAGGATGAATCCTTGAAAAGATCCAGCAAAGAATTTTATCAACAAGTTTCCAATACCTTATCCTCCATTGCTTCCAAACCATGAGAGGACCAATGACAATTCCAAGACCAAAAACAGCTCCCAACTCTACACTTAAAAAATTCCAGTCAATTGAACAAGCAAACCTTTCACATTCTGGTAGAGGGTGTAGCTCATCCTGCCCTTTACCATTTGGTGTTTCAGGCAGTGGAGGTCCATATAGTCCATCATTTCCTTCAAAGGAAGAAGCTTCAAATGACTGAAGTTGGGTACCTGTTGGGATTTTCCCAACAAAATGATTGAACGAGAGGTTCAAGAATGATAGGAAATTAAGAGTCGAAATCTCTGTCGGAATTTCTCCTTCCAGTGAGTTGTTTGATAGATCTAAGGACTCAAGCTGCTTCAGATTTCCAATGGACGATGAAATTTGGCCAGTAAGTGCATTGTTTGACAAGTTGAGCACATAGAGTGCTTTAAAGTCGGATAACTGTTTTGGTATTTCGCCTTCAAAATGGTTGGATGAGAGGTCAATGGCTGTGAAGACCGTTAAAATTTTAATGTACTCCATCTGTTGACCTTTGCTTGTAACCGTCACTGAATCCTGATAATATATTTGACCATATTGAAGAACCTGATATCGGATGTGATTTACCTTCGAATCAGTTTGGTTTTCATCAGACCTCATTGCCTCCCACGTTGTGAAGCATTTTCCAGGTAGTTTACCACTGAAGTTGTTAAAGGCTAGATCAACTATCTGAAGCATGTGCCATGTGCCATTGGTGTTTGGACATCCGATTGGACCATAGAATTTATTTTTGCGCAATACTATGATACGTATTGTGGATATTTTCTTCAACAAAGATGGAAATCTGTCCATGATGTCGTTTTGTGCAAGGTCTAACACTTCTAATGCTGAGCAATTCACAAGAGATTTTGGAATCTGTCCATCTAAGTTATTATTTTGGAGATCAAGAGTTCTTAGAACACAATAAGGTGGAAACGCATCTGGGATAGTGCCAGTGAGATTGTTCATCTTCAGATTTAATACCACAAGGGTTTGAGTCATTGACATTAGACAGGAGGGAATTTTTCCAGAAATGCTATTAATGGAAATATCAAGCACTTCAAGATTCAAAGCATTGCAGAGGGAAAGAGGGATAGTGCCATGTAAAGTATTATTTGAAAGAGAAAGAAATTTTGTGAAATACAGGTAGTTACCGATATCTTGTGGGATAACAGAATCAAATTTGTTCATTGAGTAATCCAAATAAGAAGCATATTTAGGAAAAACAGGAATTGGACCTTTCAATTGGTTGTTATGAAGGTCGAGAGCTATCAAGTTGGAAGTGAGGTTTTGCAAAGGTCCTTCCAAATCATTGAACATATTGTGAGAAACATTAAGGCTTTGAAGATTTTGTAGCTTCCATATCCAGTTGGGCACTTTTCCTTGAATATGATTATTTGAAAGGTCTAGAATGTTCAATTTGGATTTGTTTCTCAAGAAACTAGGGAAAGTTTTCAGGTTGCAGGATGCCAACTTTAGAGTACTAATATTGGAAAAGGAAGTATGATCAGCATTTTCAATATTCACATTAATTGATATGTTATTGTATGAAAGGTCTAGTGCAGTTATATTTCTAAGCTCCAAAAGCTCATCTAGCTGCAGCAACCCATTCAACTTGTTAGAGGAAAGATCGAGGACAGAAAGTGAACCGAGCTGGAAGATAGATGTTGGAAAAGGCCCTGATAGATTATTGCTACTTAAATCAAGTAAGTTCAATATAGAGGAAGATATGTTCATCATTTTGTCAAATTTACTAAATCGGTTCGATGAAAGTTGAATCTTCTGTAGTAATGGGAGTGCAAAAAGGGACGAAGGAATGTTCCCATCAATAGAATTATCACGCAAGTCAATGCTGACAAGATTCTGAAGTCCTTCAAAGTGAGAAGATGTTGGAATTTCACCACTCAAACGATTATGAGAAAGGTCTAGGTGGGTAAGATTACTGGCCATGCCAAATGATGGCATTGTACCTGTGAAACTATTATATGATAAATCCAAGTAACTAAGTTCTGTAAGGTTTGACAGTGAATTGGGAAGTGTTCCATTAAATTTACAATTAGAAAGATCCAATTCAGATAAATGCCTCATGTTACCAATAGAATATGGAAATGCTCCAGAAAAGCTTGTGTTACTTACCATTAATGTATGGAGAGATCCACTCAGCGGAAATTCCGGAAATGAACCATGGAGATTGTAGTTGAAGGATAAGTCGATAGCTGACAACGTTCCAATTCGAAAGATGGTTTGTGGAAATTTACCAGTCAATCCACAAAATGCAAGACTGAGGGTGGTTAGGTTTTTAAAATTGGAAAATGTTTCTGGCATTGGGGACGAAAAATAGTTGCCATCAAGAACAATGATTGATAGGTTCTCTAGTCTTGTTAGGGAAGAACCCAGGGGTCCTGATAGGTTACAATAAGACATACTCAATACTTGCAGGTTACGTAATGGCAACACAGCATTGCTCCATTCTATTCCCTGAGTTTGTATACTTACACCATCTAGATACAATTCCCTAAGAGTGGTCAGATTTTGGACAAATGTATATAGATTAGGTTTCTCAAGTTTCAGCCCTTGTCCTATTAAATAACTAAGAGAAGAGATATCAAGAGTTACCAGCCTTGTAAGCTGAGAAATCTCTATAGGAATCTGCCCCACAAAGCTAGCATATGACAAATTCAGATAACTCAACATCACCAACTTGTTGAATCCAGATGGAATAACAGAATCGAAATTGTTAGAAGCCAAGTTCAATTTTTGAAGATGTTGAAGACTAAAAAGACTACTTGCATTGTCAAATCCACCAGAGATTGATTCTTGACTCAGATCAAGGTCAACAACAAATCCCTTGCTGTCACAAGCTACACCAGTCCATTCACAGCAATCAGTGCTTGAATTCCATAACTTCAGCTTGTTAGAACTTTCTGGCTTGAACACGAGACTGCTCTTTAATTGGAGTAGCAATGATTGTTGATCTTTAAGACATTTGGCTGAGGCAACGGTGATTTGGAAACTGAAAAAAATACAGTAGTAGCAGAAAAGGAAGGAAAACAATGAAAGTAAGGTAATTCTCATTGTTGTTTACTCTTAGTGACAACCACAACACAAATGGTTGTGTTATAAAGATGCAGACACATGCAATCTGCCCTGTGTTTTCCAGTGTGGAACGGGTCAATAGTTTTAAGGGAAATTTCGTTGAAAATGATGTTGCTGAAAAATCAACCAAGGATTTCATCATTTGAAAGTATACCTTATATTCAAGTCATAGTTTGACCCACAAAATCTTTTAGGAACTTGTGCGATATCTTGGGGTGGATTTCCAAAATATATATAGTTTTATATGTTGATATTTTGGATTACCAAAATACCATTCATTTTGGTCCCTCACCTATGTGGGTATTCGTAGTTCTACTAGTTTGTGTTACGAGATGAACATCCGGTAGTTATCTATACCGGAGGTAGTAATAGAAATTTTTAAAATGAATATTCCGTAGTTATTTACCGGATATACAAAATGAAAATTTTAAAAATGAACATTAAGTAGTTATCTATCCGAAGCACCAAATAAATCTTTTTAAAATAAACATCCGATAATTAAGTACATGATGTTATTAGGAGTAATTTCGTAATTTTAAGGACCCAAAGAGATACAGTGGGGTCTAATGAGAAATATTTAATGTGTGTAATAAAACTATTTCTATATTTGGTGGACCATCCAATTTCATTGTATATTGAAGGGATTTGGATATCAGTAAATATGTGACGCAATTATTGATTTTTTCTTGGTTGTCGATATTAAATCAAGGTTAATTAAGTAAATGGTCTCTATAATAATTTAGAATTTTGTTTTTAGTCTCTACAAAATAAAATCAATTTTTTTTAGTCCCTGTGATATTTTCTTTTAGCATTTTAGCGACAAAAAATGTTGACGGAAATTTTTGTTAGGGACTGAAAATGCTGATGGAAAATTTTATAGGAACTAAAAATGCTAACGGAAAATTTATAGAAACTAAAAAGTGTGATTTTATTTTATAAGGACTAAAAACGAAATTCTAAATATTTATAGGGACCAATTACTTAATTAACCCTTAAATCAATGTCAATGATGCAAATTAACGTGTCAAAATCAGCATACTCATATTCATTAACTTATTTATAATCGTTAGTTTCTTATTCATAACAAACTAAATTATAGATAAAGACAATTGTTATAACAAACTCCAATGAAATTTTTTTCTTTAACTACAAGTTAACAACACTTGTTCATTGACCCCGTCAAAAGAAAGAAATATTGAACATTATTATCCATCAATAAATGATGTACATTAATCAGGTGTGGTCTTTTGTCAAATATGAGCTATAATACTAATGTGAGAGACTTAGAAAGATTTTGGGTGGAGTACTATAAATTTTATTATTACAGTTTAGGTTCTTTAAGAGACATCAAAAACAAAATTGTAAAATACATAATTTGTATGAAGAGAATAAACATATGAATAATGCTTTGTAGAAGTTGATGAATGTGTATATTAACTAAGTACTTGTTTCAGTTAAAGACTTTATTAACCATGATAAGAATTTATTGATTAAATTGTTGAATTATAAGATTTTGCAATTGTGGAATAAAAGCACTGCTTGTTGCAATTGGAGTGGTGTTACTTGTGACAATGAGGGACATGTTATTGGCCTTTGACCTCAGTGACGAAGATACCCATGGTGGATTTAATGATTCAAGTAGTCTTTTCAGTCTCCAACATCTTCAAAAACTGAACTTGGCTTCTAACAATTTCAATTCTTCAATTCCATCAGGATTCAACGAGTTGGAGAAATTGGCTTACCTGAATTTGTCAAAGGCTAGCTATGTGGGGCAGATTCCAATTGAAATTTCTCATCTTAGAATGTTGGTTACTCTTGATATCTCTTACCTTCCCTACTCAACAACACCACCGCTGAAACTTAAAAACCCAAATCTGCAAAAGCTTACCCAAAATCTCACCAACATTAGGAAACTATATCTAGATGGTATAAGTATAACATCTCGGGGACATGAATGGAGAAATGCTTTGTTGCCGCTGCGTGACTTGCAAGAGTTGAGCATGTATAGCTGTAGTCTATCAGGACCACTTGATTCTTCCCTTTCAAAACTAGAGAACCTATCAATCATTATTTTTGGTGAGAACAACTTTTCATCCTCAGTGCCACAAATATTTCCCAATTTTAAAAACCTAACCACCCTCAATCTTCAAAAGTGTTGAATGACTGGTACTTTTCCACAAAAGATCTTCCAAATTAGAACACTGTCAGTTACTGACTTATCTGACAACCCCAATCTCCGTGTTTTTTTTCCAGACTACTCATTTAGTAAATCTCTTCATAGCATTAGAGTGAGTAACACAAGCTTCTCTGGAACACTTCACAATTCATTGTCAAACCTCACACAACTTGCCTACTTAAGTGTCTGTTTGTTTTGGCTTTTCAGCAACAAGAAGCACTTCTACAAACCTCAAAAGTGGAAATTGAGTTTTCAATGTTATTTGGTTTGACTTTTTAGAATTGCTTCTATGCTCCAAGTCCAAAAGCAATTCTCCTTAAAAGCTACAATTCTTAACTTTTGGCTTTCCTAGAATCAATTCTACATCAAATTTTATATTTTGATTATTACAACTTATTATTTTTCTTTATTGTCCTTTATCAATTTTCCTTCTTTTTGCTTTGTAATTAATTTGATGAACCAAATTTGAAGAGAAAACTTAACGAACCAAATTAGCTCCCTAAAAATATTTATGGTCATGACTTACCAAATTTTGGTTTTTCCTTTAGTATTTTTTCTTTTACCTTTCTTTTACGCCATATTTTATCATTTTTGACAACTAACTCTAGTATTATTTAACTTAAATATATTTTTATCAAAAAATATAAAATATAAGAAAAAATATTTTGTAAAAAAAGTTAGTTTAATGATCGTATTTATTATGTTTTAAATTAATATATAGAAAATTTATGTATTTAAATTAAATAATATATCTACATTTAGTATACATTCAACTATGCGCATTTACTTGAATATAGCTATGTCCATTTTAGTAATTATACATTCAAAATCACTTTTGATAAAAACTATCCAAACAACATTCAGGTTGTTTAATCAATTCTGCATTATTGTATCCAAACATAAATCAATTCTCTCAAAATCAATTATGTCAGAATCAATTCTATCCAAAGCTGGTGCAGTTCCTTCATTCCTTTTTACACTCCCATCATTGAATTAGATTTTTTTTGGATCCAACCATTTTAATAAATTTAACGAATTCATAAATGTGTCTTCCTCTGTATTGGAATTCCTCGATTTAAGTAGAAATAATCTATCAGGGCCTTTTCCAACATTTGTCTTCCAGCTCTGTTCGCTTTCTTCCCTCCATCTTTCCTATAATAGGTTTAATGGGTCACTACACTACAACTACATGAGCTTTTGAAGCTTAGAAATTTAACTAACCTAAATCTTTCATACGACAACATATCAATCAAAGTATATGATGAAAATGCTGATCATACTGCCTTTCCCAATCTTGAAACTCTATATTTGGCATCCTGCAACTTGAAAACTTTCCCTAGCTTCTTGATGAACCAATCAACATTAACCAATCTAGACCTTTCAGATAACCAAATTCACGGAGTAGTGCCCAATTGGATTTGGAAACTACAAACTCTCAACCTGCTTAATATTTCACACAATTTTCTCACAAAGTTGGAAGGTTCAATGCAAAATCTTACTTCCAATCCTTTTGTTATATATTGACCTTCATAGCAACCAACTACGAGGATCAATACCTCTTTTTCCTAGTTTTCATGTATATTTGGATTACTCAAGAAACAAATTTTCTGTTATCCCTCATGATATTGG
>Ga0209282_1001028_pt1 | contig 14672 bp, 11 predicted proteins | sample Mtrugardesep15_FD_187529 | JGI IMG/M metagenome (GOLD analysis project Ga0209282, IMG submission 187529) | Root nodule microbial communities of legume samples collected from California, USA - M. trunc garden sep15 (SPAdes) (version 2) | ecosystem: Host-associated > Plants > Roots > Nodule...
CACATCATCTAACACTATTTAATTCTTTTCTCTTTAAATTTTGTGCAACTATGTGAGTGTGCCCAAGTATAATTTATTTGGGGTTGTGACTATATAAGTATTTCTCTTAAATCACGTTGCAACTAAATCATGTTTCAATCAAATTAGGCAAGTTCGCGATCCAGTATTTTTAATTTGCATTAGCAACTACGTAGCAATATATTTTATTTTAAAATAATCTACCGGTGGTATACTAAAATAAAAATTAAGATGATAAAATTAAGATCGTGATTGTAGATCCCTCTGTCCCAAATTATACACATTAATATCGTTATTATAGTAAATCCACTTTAATCTTGTCCATGCAAAACAATTTAATCTAGCACGAAGAATCAAGGAAAAAAGCGCAAAATGAACAATTACACTGGGATTAGTCACATAAGCGGTCAGTAGAATTAACAAAAAAAATTTGGTAAAGAAACCTAACACAATTTAACCTTGGCAAAAAGAAAGCTAATTTTGATATAAACATGAACAATTTCATTCATTTACAGTACAAGAACGTCTGCTTTGTGATAGAATGAAACTTGCATTTTTGTTAGATATATAAATAAATAATCTATGTCCCTTATTATAAGCATCCTTTTCTTTTTCAGATTGTGAGTAAATTTAATGTGTTAATATTATATGTTAATCTTCCAAAAATACCCTTTGTATACTATTTTAACTTTAGCTTTTCAGTTTGGAAGATAAATAGTATGCATAGGCCTATATTTAGTAACAAATTCTTGAAAAGATACTTATAATTAGAGATGGAGGAAGTACCACCAATTGAAAAAGCAGTGATTATATTGATGTGTAAAGTGAATAAACAGTATTGAATAATTGGGAATACATCATAAATATAACCAGCAATTATGGAAACACAGTCGCAGAAGAAGGCCCCCCTGATTGACTAATAAACACAAATACATTACAGAAAAAATACATATTACCACCAAAATTGAATTAGTATTAAAAACAATATAGTTACAGACAATTCGCCACATAATTTACAATTATATTGACACAATCAAATACCCAAGGCCGAAAAAATTGGGTAAATAAAGCCTCACATTGCGTATACCTATCTATATCTTTTACTTTAATGTGGTGCCATTACACATTTTGGTTATCGATGGTTATTCTGTATCCCACCCTTGAATGTGAAATGAAAAACAAACATCTTAGCTAGTTGACATATCTTCGTCACTGTCACCACTGTCATCACTGCATTGCAGGAAATATAACCATGGGAGAAATTCATTAATAATTTCTGATATCGAACAGAACTTCAGTCATAATGATAATGAAAAATTAAATTTTTTCAAAAACTTCTTCATAACTCAACTATGATATTCTAAGCTAGTAAAATGAACTGCATACTTTTCATCTTTTCATATTTTACTATTGCAGTTTAAAATATAACCCTAAACCCTATCCAATTTTGCATACCTCTCTCTTATATAACCACATTTAATCATATCTTAAAAGTATGTATGTATTTATGTTAAGTATTTATGTATTATGTATTTATTGTATTTCTTCCATAAAATTAAATATGAGCATCATTTATAAAAGATCTAAATTGAGAATCAAAATGACCACCTTAGGTCATGTGACTATCACGACAAAATGAAGATAAAGAGTGTTACAAATAAAATAGGAGACCGGAGAAAGGAAACCACATAGGGAAACTACAAAAAATGAGGTGTTAGACACATCATTTCGGCAGGAGTGTTGGCCCTAGTAGATGGTCACAATCTTATCTGGGCTATGCTATGGTGGGAACTTTTTTCGCACTAGGATGCCTTTTTTTTATGTGGCTTTTGTAAACTGATGAAACATAATTGCCATTGGTGCTGCCAACAATGGTTCAACCCATTAGATTGACCTACCCAAACTAAGTCTGAATGGGTTAATGTCAGGGTACAAGGTTCAGTCTGACACACCAAGCCTTTTTCTAAAGAGAAAATGAGGTGATTATACCACCACTCTCCGGTTTGATTGGGAAGAGAAAACAGAGACAGCTGGGAAAATGCTTGGATTTGCATAAATATTTCTCCCTCGTTTGAGAAAATAATTGGAGGAAAGAGGAAATTTTGCGAAGATAAAAAATTTATACATCTACCAGTGCCCACCAATAGATGAAGGATTAATTACACTTTTGACCCCCAAAGTATCGTGATTGTGTGATTGTCACCCCCCTTTTTTGGAGCGAATTTGGCCCCTTGCGTTTTCCCCCTTCGTAATTTTGTAGTCTCTCTCTCAATTTACTCCTAAATTTTGCTGAGGTGACATCAATTATTGACGTGACATCCAACACTCGTAGCCAGCATGACTTTTCTTTGAGATTAAAACTAAAAAATATCAAAAATCAACCCGTACAACTGAGAGCAAATGAAATCCCTAATTAGGGTTTTAAACTTCCACGTTTTTTCCCGTTTTAAACTACCAAATCATAAAGGGTGAAAATATATCACACAATTGCAATACTTAGGGGGCCAAGAGTGGAATTAAGCCATAAATGAAAAGACAAAACTTCGGTGTTATTCTACAGATGTTGACCGTTTTTGAGAGTTGCACACTGAGATTACCCAAGAGAGTTTATAAGTGGGAGGATACCCTCACCTTAGAAAACTGTTTTGTGGAATTGAGTTAAGCCCAGGACAAAAATCTATGAACCAATAATAACATATAACCTGGATTGATATTTTTTTATTATTGTTTTTACAATAATAATCTTTGAGAGTTGCACACTATGAATCAATATGAAGAAATTTTTTTATTATTGTTTTTACAGTTAAATTTGAATTTATATGGGTTCTATTAATATTACCATATACATAATCCATGTTCCCATTGTGATTAGAGAACAGGAAAAACAACGCAAAGAGAGTTTCACCTATGTTTTATCCTAATTCCTAGATTTAAAGGGTATAGAAGGTTTTAAAACAAACATTTCTTTCCATTCAAGCAGCAGAGAAACTTACTTTCTTCTTAGTTTCCTTTTCTGTCCATCCAAACAGTACATAAATTCAGCCTATTTTACAGTTTGTGGGTGAAAAATTGCGTTGTCATGATCATTAATTTGGGTGGTTTGGAAAAGAGACTAGTTTCCAGTATTATTAATTTGGGCATAATTTGAAAAGTAAATTCATTGGAGGGTGGGGGGGGGACCATTAGGTGGGTTTGATTAAATCACAGCATGTTGATCAACTTCACCAGGGCTCACAGGATTGGGTTTTCCCCAATCCACAGCCTATGGGTTGGATCTATGTTGAACTATTCGAAAGCAAGAAAAGACAACCCATAATAGACAACTCTAATTGCCTTGCCAATGCCAACATACTAATAGACCTAAATGCATCAAGCATTATTCTAAAAGAATTTATTTGACTTGTTTTCAAGTGGTGAGCATATTTTTGTATGTTATCATTTTAATTTCTCCCTGAAATATATCCTGTCGGTGTTAGTGCAGCTGTGCGACTGCCTAGCTTTGTAGTCCAGAGGGACAGTTCGAACCCCACTGAGGAATATATGACATAGTGCCTCCCACTAAATTAATAATAATATTCCTCCTCTCTGATTCTTAAAAAATAAATTAGATTTTTCTCCTAAAGTGATTATTTATGAAAATGCATATTAAATAATATAAGTACCTAAATTCAGGAAACTTTGATAGACGTCTAGCATCCAAGCCAGTAATATACTTCTGTACTGCTTGAACATTTTCAGAACCTGGAAAACCCAAAACAATATAAGAGTGTAAGAAGCATATATGGATTCCAAATATTGGTGTAAGAAGCATATACTTCAGTAGGCCTAGGATAGTGTAATAAGCCATTTCAAGTTTGTCAAAGAGATTTAGGCAACCTAGGGTTCTGAAAGAAATGGTTATTAGAAATGTGGGGGAAAAAAAGGGAAATCCTAACTTGTGCCATTGGGGCTAAAGTTTAGAAACTAAAGATAGAAGCTTTTTCTTGGAAATGAATACTATCTTAAAAATTTAAAATTTTATCTTTTCAATACAAAATTGACTTTTAATTCATTTTTTAGCTTCTTCACTTTTGCCTTTAGGTAAGTCACAAGTTAGCATGACCCAAAGATGAACAAACTAACCAGGGGTTATTGATTCAAAAAACTAATTATTCAAACTTGATACGAGAACTACATTATGGTAGAGCACATTACTAGTAGTGTTATGTGGGGAAAAAACATAAACTGTTTGATTAGATTCTGATTCCTTATTTATATTTATGATTTCAAGACTAGACATATTTATGATTTCAAGCCTAGAAGCATAACTTATAATCAACATAGCTCATCAATAATGTAAGCATATAAGATAAAGAGCATATACAAAAATGCAAACAAATGTACCCTTTGTTAGTTGGAAGGCATGAATAGCACATCGTTCTGCAGCAAGTCTAACTGGGGTATTTGCATCTTTTAAACATTCTGCTAATGCAGGGCCAATAACCGTGCCATGTGACATTATGGCTGAAGGGTTTGCCTGCAATGTTTCATTAATTAATCAGAATATAAAATTGTAACAATAATATTCTACAGAAGGCAAGATTGTTCAAGTGCATACTTTGGCAACAGCCTTTATAGCAGATAATGCTCTTCTCCTAACTTCACTGGATTCGTCACGTGTAGATATAACTAGCAATGAAAGAACATCTTTGTAAAGCACTGTGTCAGAAGGATCCTCTTGAGCTCTATAAAGTAGCAACCTTCCCAATGCCTTGGTCGAACTTTCACGAAGAGGGAACTGTTATCCAGAAAATTGAAAGAAATCAGAAAATAGTATAATATAACAAGATAATAGTTCAAGGTTTACAAACCTTCTCATCCTTCAATGCGTCTCTAAGGCAATCAACAACAGTTGGGAACAATGACGATGAAAAAATTGGAGCTGGATTGCGATAGAGCAAGGAAGAGATTGTAAGGATGGAGCCATGCCTAGGAGGCCAGTTTGGTGAATTAGCTAAACTAGTAACTTCCTGAATCAACTCTGTGAATTGAACAGCTTCGAGGTACTGCAGTTAGATTACAGGGAAATCAGACAAAAACAATAACATAATCCATCAATGAAGCAAAATTAAGCAACTATGACGAATACATAGAATGATAGTAATGGTAATGACATAATCAACAAACAATTATCAACGCATCACCAGTAAAATTGTATCTATCAAAACAAAGTTGAAGAGTTACAGATGATCATCCAAACACATAAATAAGAATAAGAAATGAAAAATATAAAGCTACAGATAGAACTGTAGCATGTATTGGCTTAGCTGTTCTAAAACCTTCTTCAGTATGTCAGTATGTCAGGTTTCTGTTATTTTTTCTTGCTCAAGTTCGAACAGTTTGTAAATGCAATTCTCCTCAACAATATACAAACCTGTGTCAAGACACCCAATATGCTGGCAGCATACACTCGAACTCGATCGTCATCATGATGAATTAAATCCTTCAGGACACTGTAAATACGACTTCTAACAGCAGAGCCCACATTCTTCCCGGCATGCTTCAATACACCTTTCAAAGCACTCAAAATAGCTTCACGGACACCACCATCAGATCCCTAAAACATTTCAAAATCCAACAGTTTTGCATTGGATAAGTAATGTTTTGATATTTGCAATATTGCATTAGCTTAAGTCAGAATAATAGCAAGGGTAAACTAGAATAACAGTAATAAAATTACCTGCAGACTGGAAAGCAAATCACTAACTAAAGGGTCAACCCGGGTATTGAGCCCACTGAGCATCCCAAGTGCCAGGGCAGCACCGGAACGAATAGTTCTGCAGTAAAATAATACCTAATAAGCAACAATAAAAGTACATACAAGAATCGTTTGCAGAGTGTATCCTCCTCAGCTACAGAAAATAAACTCTAAACTGACACAAAAAGTCAACTGAATAAATTGAACAAGACCGACTAAAATAGTGATGCAGTTATATAATAGATGGTTAAGCCACTAATAAATCACTTGGATCTGATTCTTTTTCTCCCTTATGGTGTTGTTAATGTCGGATTTCAATTATTAATTTTCCTTTACTTTCCTCACTCAAGGGTCATTTACCCCTTGTGTGAGATTAGTTACTACTTGTACTTCTTTCTAGCACTGTAATACTTTAGCTAGTTTTAGTCAGTTATATTGTACTGCCCTAGTTAGTTAAATCTCTGTTAGTACAGTGATAGTTGTCACTTGATGATTAGTTAGCTTAAGAATCTCGCTCTGCAAGTCTTTCAGTTAGTTAGTGATAGCATTGAGGCTATTCATTGCAATCAAGTTATAGTATTACCACTCAATACAAAATTGAATTCTTGTTCCCTCATTCAAACACTCCATAACAAACCAAGGTCGAGCCTACATAAGTCAAAAATGAAGGGCCTCTGTTGTAACTTATCCTAAATATTAGTGTAAAACAAATGGTAGACTGACAATAGATGAAGGGGAAGAGTCAATCATTATTTCATACGAACCTTGTATTATCCTGTAGACACTTGACAAAGGTTGTTTGCAGTTGAGGAAGAAAAGGTTTCAGAGAGATGCCACCCTTTCTGATCATGATAGTCAGAGTAGACAAAATTGCACTTTTTACTTGCCATGGGAAACGGTCACCTATTATGCGAATGAGAGGCCTGTGACATACATGGTTGGCAAAGTCAGAATGTATAAAAGATCAAACATCCCAGATATAGTAAATAACAACTTGCATCTCATTTGGCCGTGAATCATGAAGTGCCTGCTATGCCCAGTGCCTTGAGGTGATATTACGCACAATGATAAAAATGGATGAGCAAGATCAAACTTTTCATCTACTAGTTAAAGTTGCACTTACCATATAAAAACAAGAATAGTCTAACAGCTTAAGTTGTTACGAAAAGAAACAAAAATAATTTGACATTTTTTACAACTATAAAATATTTGACTCGATGAAGATTGGTTGATTAGTCCCCTTCTATCAAAGAGAGAATTCTAAACATAGAAAATATCAAAATCAAATCATTTTTCATGTCACTTTTTATTTTTTAGAGATTTTTATGTAAAGTAGAAGTTTAGTTAACATTTGTTTGCAATCATAAGTCACTTTTAAATTTTTCTTTCATCTACCACAGTACCACACCCATTACAATCATATTATTTATACTTTAGCTTCTCATTATGATCAGATTTTATATTTTCAAAAACTTAAGCATATTTAACCTAAAAATGATTATTTTCTTAAAATAAAAGTTTTCCATAAAATAATTTTCAAACAAAATGACATCCATCTGAAACATGCACAGTGAAAATGTAGAGATTGAAACGTATAATCTACATTAACATTTTTTTACCACCACATACCCTGTTATTGGGATCACAACCTCCTTGAGTGATTGTTCACCGGCCACCTCTATCAGTTCACCGAGTCCCAATGCTGCCTGCTCTCTCAATTCAGCAGACCCACTTATGAGACCCTGATAGCATGAAGTTTAACTAAATGAGTTTTATGTATAATCTTCAAACAACAAGTATATCACTCAAAGGAGCATTAAGACAGCAATGCTAATATCCATCGAAAGCCTCTTGAGGAATAAATGACATCAAAGCAATGCAAAAATAATTTTTGAACTAGATGAGAAACCCGTGAAAAGGTTTTAACAGAAAGGTTAGATCATGGCTTGGAGTGCAGAAATTTTAATTTGGAACATGGTGTTCAGGAGATATGAACATCGAGTCAATCACAGCTAAATGCGATCACTCGGCTCAGACAACTGTTACAGAGGAAGAAACCAATACACTCCAGCAACAGAAATGAGAGGAGAGTTGACACTTGTGGAGGAAGAAGAGGTAGCACACACCGCCTCACGCGGAGGAGGTTGTGATTTTAAATCAATGAACATAGACAGCATGTGACTCCTGATCTTGGTGGAAATTTTTGGGACTAAGTATATTGGTGCACAGTGACTCAAATGGCGGTGTTTTCATCATGAAACTCACCGGTAAAAACTAAAAATGTGGTGGGATAAAGAATAACACCACAGCATTAACAGGTTGAAACAAAAAGTAAAAAAAGGGGAGAGGGGGGTTATTAATGAAAGGACAAATTGGGAGAGTCAGAATTCTTGGAGCTAATGGCTGAGTTTCAATAGCAGTTTCACTTCCTCAGCACGGAGATACTGTAAGTTGTGAAAAGGAGGGGGAGTTGGTAAAGACCATGAACCCCAAGTACTCCCTCAGTCCCGAATTATAGGATCTTTTACAAAAATAGTTGTCTCTAAATATAAGACCCTCTACAAATTTCTAGATGCATTTATTACTCTTTTTTCAAAGGGTCATGCTAACTTGTGCCCTAAGTGCACATGTTAAGAAACCCAAAAGTAGAAACATTCTCTTAAATTTTGTGCATTCAATTAATCAAAAGTAGAAAGAAAAAAAAAATTAAATTCAAATGCGTTGATTACAACACTATTTCTACTATTGACTCATTAACTTGTGCCTTAAGGGTACAAGTTAGCATTTCCCTTTTTCAAATATATCTCATATTAATACTACAAATTTATCTTGGAATATGAAAAGTTAACATTGAATATATCTATATGCAAAGGGTAATTTAGAGTCAAAACTGAATACAGTTCATTTTTTATTCTCTTGTTGGTACATATCACCAAGTAACTAGAGTAGAAAACAAAAAAGGCTTATACAAAACGCAGAAATTTCAATGAAAAGAAAAAGTATACTTGGAGAAAAATTGGCAATATGGGCTGCAGTGATTTAGGAAGACAAAATCCAGGTATGAGAACTGGTCCTCCCTGCAAAGCAGTCACACAAAACATAAGCATTAGCAACAATCAAAGTAGTCATTAAGAACTTTAAAGACAATATATAAACGCCACAATAAAGACTAATTTTCAAATTACAGCTCTACCTTCTTCTTCCTTCGTTCCTTGTCTCGGGATGAGGATACAGCATCACGAACTAGTTTTATATACGAAGGGAGTACCTCCTTGGGTACCGAAATAATGACCCTTGACAAAGCTTCCCAAGCAACCTTAAGAAAATTAAATTTATAAATAATATGCTCAACCTCAACAGGGTATGCAAGTAAAATATCAACAACTAATTCAGCTTACAGTAACAGTAGATGAATCAGGATCGCTCAACAAGACAATTAGGGTAGATATCATGTTTGGAGCTTCATCAACCAGATATAACTTGCTATTTTTGAAGAAATATCCTATAAGATATGAACTGGATCTTCTGATAGCAGCCTGTTCACATAAATTGTCAACAACAAAAAAAGTTTGGAGGACTAAGTACTGCAGTGCATTAAGTTCCAACGGTTTTACTTATTACAAGACAGGTACCTGGATATCACTAACACCTTTCACAAGCTCTGATATGAGTGGCTCAACACCTTCTTCATCAATAACCAAGACTACTGTTTCAGCAGCCTTCTTAGCAGAAGTTTGAACCTCCTAGAAATTCAACAATCAGCAAAAAAGGATTAAGTAATAGTATTCTTCTACATTCAATAGAACAAAAGCTCATGGTGCAGTCAAGTAAAAATTGCAAACAAGGTAAAAATGTATTATCTTCAAATTATGTGTGTATTGTATACCTGGTCAACATCACTCATTGCTGATAGCAAAGGAGGAAGCACAGTACCAAGATGAAAGTCAAGACCAGGCCCAGCAACCTCTGCTAAAGCCCCCAGAGCATGCGCATTGAAGGCACTGACCATGTACCAGCAAATTTGTAGTTAAGATGCAGATGATAAAGCATCCAGAACAAATAAATAAAAACATAAAGACACGTACGACAATGGAGGATGAACAAGCTTGGGTAGAATGTGAGGCAAGACTGCACTTGTTCTTACACTATAAAAAGAAAATGAAATAGTTCAGTCAATTGACAAGTAGTTTGAAGAAACAATATATTCACTATTCACCAGCCTACGACAGTGATAGCACCACACATATTACCTCAGAATTTGTTTAAGGCCGTCAAGTGCAGTGTCAGAAGTTTTATCATCCTCCAATGCATGTAGAAGAGTCGGAACAATCTCATCGATAGCTTGCATTCCAGCACTCTGCATTGCAATTTTACAGGGATTAGGTGTAAAACACTTGGGTTTAATCTCAGATCCCACTAGCATAAACTTGAAGAAAAGGACAACCTTGTATAGAGTGCTGAAGGCTAGGCCCGCTGATTCACGAACTGCAGGCTCACTGTGAACATATCCATCTAAATATAAGATAATGGCATGCAGTCTAAAAAAAACAGAAATTAGTAAACTCGTTAAAATACACAAACCTATCACAAAGGGCAGTCCGAATAGTAGGTATGAGATCAGTCATGAAGGTCATCAACTGACTCTTACCGGCGCTTGCCATCACTTCACTCAGACCAGAACATACACCCTTTCAAGCAATGCAAATTATAATTGTATCAAATAACATGAGCTATTGGCTTTTTGACATGTTCGTTGAATATTTTTTATTCATTTGAAAACCATAAACAATTCTAACCTGTCTTCTACTGCTGTCAGGGTCGCTCAGACCTTGGGATAAAATTGGGATTATCAAGGGAAGCACGCGTTCACCAAGCTTTCCGACAAGCTCACCCAGTGATCGTCCAGCAACCTACATGAAAATCAGCAATAGTGACATGTAATTTCTGAAAGTTGTGACCAACCATAAGATTAAACAGATACAAATGCATACCTGCCGCCTTTCAGATGATGCTGATGCAAGGGATGCAATTAAAGTATCCATCAAAACTGGCATAATTTCCCGAAGAGTCTTTGGAGTATTTGCCACGATAGTTTTCCACACGTGTAAAGCAGCCTGAGAAAAGAAGCATTCAGTTTTGACAGTCGAGATTTATATTCCCAAATAAAAATGAACCCTGAAAAAAGTGATGAGTGGATAAATCATTACCTGCCGTACAGACAAACTAACATCTGCTCGAACCATATACAATGCAGCAAGTATTTCATTACGCTTTTCACGGCCCAGAACCTCAATGATGGCACGTCCGTGAGCCTCAGTACTAGAACCTTCATCGTCACTTCCCCCCTCAAGTAAAGCTTTACCAGAAGTTCCAGCAACCTGAAAGGAATAAATTGGCTCATAAATCAAATCAAGTTAGGTGATTGAATTGATGTAATAGGACCACAGCATACTTTGAATAATAGGTCACCCAACAGCTCCACGGAGCTCTGTCGAATACGCCAACTATCATTAATTATGCCATCTTCAACAGCTGGCAGGAGAAGAGGCAGAGACCTGTGAAAGTACAATAGAAAAAATTAATGGCAAGGCATTCATCATGAATATAATCCAAGAAATAGCAAAAAGAGCAACAGCTCTAATATGAATAATTCAATGGTTCATTATCATTTAACTTCACACAGACACATTTTGGCATTTAACTTCAGACAAACACATTTTAAGAAAATCAAGATCGATAAGAAGTATAGACAATGTGATGCATAAAAACAAAGATAAAACATACGTTGTTGCATAATGTTCGACCAAGACATGGCCAGCCCCTAGTGCAGCATCACGGACAGATTCGTTCTCATCAGCGAGACCTGAAAAGATTAAAAACAAGGCATGCGAAAAAGTTTAGAGATAACAGACCATGAACAGAAATAACAGCACATTGCCAGGCCCAAAATAGAAAGGTATCATACCATCTAAGATAGCAGGCAGCACCTGGGGAAGATATTTTTGGAACTGGACTCCTAATGACCTTGGCAAATACTATAATATTTGGGAAAACTGATTAAACAAACTTCTGTAAAAATAATCTTCCAAAAGAGAACAAAAATCCACTTCAATTGTTTCACCTTAAACAGTGTCAAGTATCCATCTCGAACAGATGCTTTTTGATGGGAGCAGTTTCGAATAATGTCTGGGAACACATGCTCAAAGAACTCAACACCAAGTGCAGCTAAGACCTGAAGTTTGTTCAAGTGATGAAAGAGTACATCAAATAGGTTAAATTAAACAAGGTGAAATTACATCCTCAAAGAGTGTAGTTATAGTAAATATGGACAACAACTAATATGTGATAAATAGTCGAGTCTGGTTCTACTCAAGTATCTAACTCACATAACATTCACATTCTTTCTTTTCATTAATCAAAGTACATATAACCGAGTGATCTACACTAGAGTTTAATCCTTGTCATCCCATTCCTTCAACAACAAGCTAAATATGAGCACAAGTAGGCTGCTTGTGCATTATTCATTTTTCAAGCCATAAGGATACTCAAGTTAAGGGGCGAGTTAGAAATGTGAAATAAAACAACCGATTTTTTTTTAGTTAACAGCTTAAGCCTTTGGAAGAATTGGTTAATGATAGAAGCCTAGGGTAACTATATAAAGGTCCAAGTTGCTTAAAAAATATAACCAAAGGGAGGGGGGAGACTGACCTCACTCAGGCCTTGAGCTGCTCCAGAGCGTTCAACATTACTATTATCAGACTTAAGAGTTTCAAACAACCACGGGACAAGATCAGGGAAATTTTCTTCGCCCATTCCTCCTATAAGAGATCCAATGGCTCTAGCAGCAACTGACCGAACTTCTGGGATAGGATCCACAAGAACCTGATCTCATGATATAAACATGAAATGAACAAAGGGTCAAGGCCAATACAGCTACTGCAAAAGCTATCATGAGAAAGTACCTTTTTTACTTCAGGGAGCAACAATCCTATGTACGGAATCATATCCTTAGGCTCTGTAACCAAGGAACACATATTTCCAACTATTTGTGATGCTCTCTTCTTAGTGTCAGCACTCCGCACCCTCAGTCCTCTGTGTACTATTGGTACCAACAATGCAAGTGACGGGGCATCAATCGAATTAACGAAGGTTGTCTGCAACCAAAAGATCAGATTAACAGCAAGAAAATCTAAACTTTAAATCACCAAAGTACATGCCATAAACCCTACTTGGAGAAGAATATCAAGGGAATATTTTGTATGCTCATTTGGATCACTAAGTCCCTTGAGTAGTGTAGGGACAAGAGCAGCTATTTCTGGATTCTTTATCACACTTCCGACCTGAAAAAAGAAAATATAAAAATATAAATAAAATGCAACAATATTCCTAGCAGAAGATAATACCCAAGGCTAACCTGTTGAAGGGCCGTTTGCCCAGCTGACTGGACTTTAGGGTGGGAATCAGTCAAAACCTTCAAATAAAGAGATGGATTTAGGTAATGCAACCAATAAAGTACAAGAAATATACTTGTCAAAATGTGATTGTTTAATCTAATACCTCCGTCAATTTTGGTACAATCTTAGGGAGGCACTGAGACAACTGTTGAGGAGCACAGTAAGCCATAGCGCCAAGTAATTGTACGCTACTTTGTTTTGTTCTCCAAGCTTTATCTTCAAGACCCTGAGCAAAAAGATTAAATTAACAATTGAATAGTTCTTTGCAATAGAACCACGGTAAATGTCACACAAAACACAATAAAAACTTTATAACTTAATAATGTTGGGACGATAAAGTCTTATAAATTTTGAGGTATTTTTTAATCAATATCTTTATAAATTATTAATTTAAACAGTATTTTCTCAATTTACAGAATATCTATTTTATTACATAAAAAATCATTGTGACTAACTAACTAATATTATTGTACAAGTATTTATGAAAACACATAATGACAACTAATTTTTCAAAATATGTTGTTGCAGTTTGAGCATGTCAGTATCAATTTTGTTGATTCCAGATAGAGGTTAACCGCATCCAACTGCAAAACTGGGATACCGGGATATTGGGAAAAACCCAAGTCCCACATCGGATAGATAAGACTCCTGATAAGAGTTATAAAGAGGAGGCACTCCCCACCTTATGAACCGGTTTTGTAAGGATGAGTTAGGCCCCAAATTTCAACATGGTACTAGGGCTTGTTGAATTCAAGGGCCACCTACCTATCCACGCATCAAGCCCAAAAAGAGACCTGGTTGTGAGGGGGGTGTATTGGGAAAAACCCAAGTCCCACATCGGATAGATAAGACTCTTGATAAGAGTTATAAAGAGGAGGCACTCCTCACCTTATGAACCGGTTTTGTAAGGATGAGTTAGGCCCCAAATTTCAACACGGGATAGCATGTGGTGGGATGGTTGCTATTTGAATAATTTTTTGACAGATTACATGATTGACACTGTCAACACATGGTGATCAAAAAATTGACCAAATAACCCAAAGTTCATGCAATATTCAAAATTGGCAAAAAAGAATCACAAGTCTTCAGCAAAACATGCATGTAAATACCAACAAAAGACAAGGAAACGAACAAGTTTACGCCTCTAAGACTTAAAGTAACGACATATTAAAACACAAATTAAAGTTCTAGACAAAAGGGAATCAAAGATCAACAAAGTCAAGACTCGGATGAAGTTTCCATGGCTGAACAGAGGAGTAAAACACAAAAAACAGAGCCTACACTCTGCTCTATTAGCGAGAAAAAAAAAAGAGGAAAATCAAAAAACGCATCCTACATGCGACTTTCTCTGTTCAGTTCGCAAAAAACAGGGGACAACATAGAGACAAGGTAAAAACACATATTGAGTCGCACAGAAAGTATATTGCTTGGAGAATATAGATGTGGCCATAAGGGTCGACGGC
>Ga0209282_1001030_pt1 | contig 14666 bp, 11 predicted proteins | sample Mtrugardesep15_FD_187529 | JGI IMG/M metagenome (GOLD analysis project Ga0209282, IMG submission 187529) | Root nodule microbial communities of legume samples collected from California, USA - M. trunc garden sep15 (SPAdes) (version 2) | ecosystem: Host-associated > Plants > Roots > Nodule...
GAATAAGATACAATTATTGTTAGATTTATGTTAGGATTTGCATGTATAATTTGCACTCAAAGTGTTTGATGAAATGTTTGAATGAGTTTTTCATTGATTGTTTTTAATTTCTAATCGTGTAGATTTGAAACAATGGCCGGGTGGATCGATGTTCATGCAAAATTCAACGGCGGAGAACCTCAGAGGTTGAAGGTTCGGTGCCTTGGTGTAACGTTAAGAGGTCTCAAGGATCAACTGAATGAATTCAACCAAGGAGTCAACCCCAAAGACACAAGGAGGGTGAAATTAGTTCGGTATAAACGTTCAACGCTCGACGAGGGGAGAGTATCATTCACTTGGGTGGAATTAAAGAACGACGAAAACATGAAGAGTATGTTTTGGGAGCACAACATGTTCTAGTGGATCGATATGCGTGTAACGTTGCTGAGATCAATTGAAGATATTATCAAAAGTTTGATTCCGCCAGAAGATCGTCATTAGGTAGGGAATGCACATTCCAACTACAACAATAATCTTCCTATGGACGTGGTAATTCAAACTTGCCAAACGGCAGCTCTCAAGCATTCACCTTGGAGTTTTGTTGTTTCATTCCAAACGTTAATTTCTTGTTGGCTTCTTTTAAATGATGGTATTGAAGTGTCAAGGAATGTACCTCATTTCGGTGGCACTTGGATACTATCATTTAAAACCAAGACCAACAAGAATTTAACATTTGGAATGAAATAATAGAACTTCCGGGTCGAATGCTTGACAATTGCTGTTTGGCAATTTTGAATTTGCCCCATTCATAGGTAAGATTATTATTGTAGTTGGAAGGTGCATTCCCGAATTTAATGTACCAAACGACAAGTCCTCAGCATTCACTCGGCATTCATGTTTTTCCTTTGAAAGATTAAATTCTTGTTAGGCTGGTTTGGATGCAGGTATTGAAGTGTCAAGGTATGTACCTCATTTCGGTGGCACTTGGATACCGTCATCCAAACGAAGGCTAACAAAAAATTATTCTTTCAAAGGAAAACATGAATGCCGGGTGAATGTTGGAGTCCTGTTGTTTGGTACATTCCTGAATGTAATTTAATGTAACCTTCATTCGAATTTATTAATACACAATTTTTATTCAAATTCACGCTGAGTTTAATTAGGATTTATTTATTCGAAATTACGCTGAGTTTATTGTTCACTTATTTTTTTTCAAGTTTATTTATTACGCTACTTTTTTTTTCGAGTTTATTCATTACGCTACTTTTTTTTTTCGAGTTTATTCATTACGCTACTTTTTTTTGAGTTTATTAATTACACAAATTTTAACGAATTGAAATAAAAAGGAATGAATAAAAATAAATGACAAAATCATAAAGGTAGCGAAATAAATAAAAAGAAAGCAAGAAAGGAACATAAATGAAACAAATAACTTATCATTTTATTCAATGAATATCATTATACGCTAATTGATACATTTTATTTATTCGAATTTTCTAAATCTACTTCTATGAGGTAAAAAGAGTCCAACGTTGGGCTAAAAAGAGACCAAATTTGGGATTCCAAGAGACCAATCATCATCGGGCACAAAGACATCAACCCTTGGGGTAAATCTAAATCAGGTTCTTTTTATACCCCAAGAAGATTCTTTTTATCCACGGTAAAAAGTTTTTGGGGTAAAAAGAAACGGATTTAGTTTTACCCCAAAGGTTGACGACGTTGTGCCCGAAGTTGATTGATCTCTTGGAACCACAAGATCGGCCTCTTTTACCCCCAAAATGTATAAACACAAAAACTAAACAAAGAAGATTTATAGGGGGAGAGAGTGATGAGGGAGAGAAAGAGATATGATGTGAGGAAATAGGGAAGTACGTAGGGGTATTTATAGGTGGGAATGGTAGTATAAGTTATAAAAAACATAAATATGGTAAAAAAAAAAACGTGTAAAAGTGGTAGAAAACGTGTTAATTGAATGTTGAAAACCTGGCCAAAGTGAAAAAATGTGTGTTCTTCAGTTCTGAACATCGGCCAACACTAACGCGAGTTAACTCAGTTTAAGTTTACACTAGCGTGAGTTAACTTGTGAAAGAGTATTTTGATCATTTCACTTGGTAAAGAGCAGGATTCGTAAATAAAAACTCATTTTTTGTGTTAATCTAAAAGTACACTTCCAAACAAATTTTGTTGTTCTCCTTCTAAAGTCATGTGTAATTTTTTAGAAATGTAGAGGTAAAGATATTTGCTCCCTAAAATAATGCTAGTACGTATAAAATGATCTAACAAATGTAAAATATACAAATACAAATTATATTTTAATCACCACTCCTTCATCTCTCCTTTTAAGTGTCATTTCAGGCTATGCACACAATTAAGAAACTAACTAGTTACTAATACTATCAATGCTGTAGTAAATAATATTTATAATCTAAAAGTACTAATACTAATTAGAATTATTGAAAGTGGTAACACTAATTAGGTGCACTATTTAATAAAACGAGGTTAGTTATTGATGGAAAAAGCTAATAATGTTTGACTAACTACCTAAAACAAATACAGAGAAATCTTCCTTATTATTCAAGTTCAGAATTTAATTATTTCTCAAAACCTCAATTAGTAGTTGTTAAAGAGAATCGCAATTTTGTAGTAGTAAGTAAACCCCCGCCAGTGTTAAGGTGGGTCAAAAATCAAAATGAACTTTCATTTAGCTTTCTGATGATTCGATTGGGTGATCATGATGCTCTCATAATTTCAAACGAGGTAGTTGAAAGGCTTCCAAACATTGAAATGTTGCTGGAAGGTGAGACTACTCTTATGTTCATTGACAAGGAGAGCAGAGTCATCACTATAGAAAGGATAGTGTATAGAAGAAACTCTTACCATGTAGCTATTGCACAAAAAAATGGACGAATGGAAGTTATTGAACGTGATGTAGAGTGGCATGTGGTTATTACTACTCCGTCCCAAAATATAAACAAAAATGAGTCAACATAAGTTAATGTATTTAGTACAAATTTTGAATCACATACATTAACTTTTGTTGACCAATTTTTGCTTATATTTTGGGACGGAGGGAGTAAGTTCTAGTATAATTGATTTGGCTTATTGTGACACTCAGAAACTGTGGAAAGACGAGTCCAGTAACTGCGCCATTTTCAAGCTTGCATTCATGTTTTCCGACACTGCAACAAAGTTTCTGACATCACTTGGTTTTCATTTTGTTGACTGTTTTTGGTTTTCACTTAGTATTATGAATCAACAAAGGTATTTTATGCAATAACTATCTAAGGAGTTGATCTGCAGACATTCCTTAGACTCATTCGATATCTAAAAGATCTGGGAGTTGGTGTACTTTAGCTGCCACATGTGTATTTACTTGGTTAAAATCAAAGAGAATGACAACTTTTGCAAAAGGGGTTAAATATAGAGAATTACATTGGTATTTTTTTTAATAGGGACCAAAATCGGAAGATTGGAAAAGTTAAAGAGACAAAAATGTTGAAAAACTTAAAAAAAATAAAATAATAAACTCAACACATCTTATAACATTTATCTCATTTCACTGTTATATGTATAATATCCAAAAGTAGTAAGGCTTTAGCAAGAAAAAGTTGTAACTTATATAATATCAGTTCATTGCAGCAAATAAATAAAAAATACACAGGCTCCAAAGAAAAAAAGGCATACTACAATCCAATCATAATTAAAGTATAACAAGTGTCAAGTTTGCTGGTTCAGAGAACGGATTGATTTCATAGGAAGAGATAATAGTAACACCCTTTACTTTCACCAACAAAGCTAGATTTTAATTATTAGAATGCAACTAATAATGACAAACAATTTTATTGAATCACATTCAGAGACATTCAAATATTGTAAGAACCTCGGATATTTACACATTGAGTAATTAAGTAATCGGTTCTTTTAAACAGCTATAACTCTGACATGACATATCCAAACAACATTGTCACAGATAATGGTGAACTAACAACACAAGAATGGCGAAACCACCAACCAATTCAGATGGTCTATCAGAAGACAAAAGGCAAAGTTCCAAGAACTCCTCTCACCGGGACCCAAAAACGAAGGCAACAAAGAAACAATTCTATTCAGATGTTGAAACAAACCCTCTAAATGATTGCCAAAATCCAGGCGCAGGGAGACAAGGAAATATCATCGTGTACGTTGCTGGAATCCTTAGACAAAGCCTTCTTTGTAGTAAATGCAAAGGAAGGAGTCTTTCATAAGAATGTGCAAGGACTTGAAGCACTTGAAGTCCTTCATAAGAATGTGCAAGGATTTGAAGCACTTGAGGAAAGTGTGCAAGAGCTTAAATCACTTGAAAAAAAGGTTAATTGGAGATGCACACCGTGGGCCAAATGTGGGCCCACTCCTGGCTGGGACACATCATATAGATAAATTTGAGATCAGTTACATTATATGTAGCTACAACTATTTCTATTTGTTCCTCCATAATCTGAGCCATACTATGCAGAAAACCAGAACTGGTCCATCACATGCTACTGAAAAGAAAAGAAAAAACACAGCACTGCACCGGCAGACCACATCCTTATTCGCAAAAATCCTGCGGAGCCTATGCGTTCATACACCAGGCTCTCTACACGCACGCACCCAGCAGCAAGAGCCACCAATGTTTCATGCGGCAGACTAATAACTGATTCTGTTCCACAACATGTAGCACAAAATGAGACGGCAATGACCGTAAACAGCAGTTACCAATGAACAAAAGGACCTATAGGTCATGGTTTCTAACTGCTGCAACATGAGGCAATAAAACAAAAAGGCAACAAATCCTAGGTCACATAAGCCTCAATCCACACTTACAGAAGATGCCCAAAAATCAGGGTATCAGTTGCACGTCAAGTTGTGCCAGTAGCAAATTAGCAGTGCAGCGTGCAACATATGCCCCTGCTCTGTAGGAAATATTGAGCTTAAGAGCATAATTTAAGTTAAAACAGTGAGGAAAAGGAGTGGAAGTGGAAAACAATTTCTTTCCTAGAAGCACCAAAGCATCCAAAAAAAGTTAAGAACCTAAACAATAAACTATTACCAGCATCTGCGTGAAAGTGTCGGTATCGTGTTCGGGGTGTATGTATGACTATAAACCTAAACAATAAAAAAGAAAACAGAAAAAACAAGTAAAAGCAATATGATGGTGTGGAAATAACTTACATTTTTTGCCACCATTTCAGGGCAATTGTCCTGCAACATTGAAACAGTTTGATCTGTTGCAATTCGAAGCTCTTCCTTTGAAGGACAAGAAGAATTCTTAAGGTAATTGAATTTAAGCAAAGAAGTAACACAACCTGATTTCAAATTCAGCTTATGAATACCTATCTCCATAACCCGACGCCTCCGTTTAAAGAACTCACTTTGTTTCTTTTCAGTCCCAAAACTCTTTTAGTATCCATCTTCCTATACAAAAGAATTAAACAACTAAAGAACACTCAAGCTTTGCTTTGTCCCAACTCTTAAGGCCAATTAGGACACTCAAGCTCTGCTTTGAGTATCAACTAAAGAACTAAAGAACTTCTCCTGAAAACTTTAAAGATGATTGTAACCTAATTTGAATTCAAACATCAAGCCAAACTCTCAAATACACTAAACAAAGTTAACTATAACCCAAGTAGAGATTCTAAAGTGAAGGAGGCTATTTAAGTTTAAACAAGAAACATATAAATAACGTAGCTAGTAGTTGTCTTTGGACAAGGATCGCAACAAAATATAATCAATCATTTCAAACACAATAGGTAGAGAAATTCAGCAGGACATCAAAATAAGCATTATACCTAAATACTCTAAATCCCATTTTTTTAAACCGGGACTATGAAAATGCCAGATTAACTTCTCTAACAGATACACAGCATTAAATTTGAGTTTCTAATCCACTTTCTGCTTATACACTTCCTGTAATTTTAAGAATTTAGAATCCAAAACATTAGTAGCTACTATAGAGAGTCTAATACTGTATTAGTTATTACACAATACTAGTATATGCTTGACAGTCAATCAAGAATGTAAAAGAATGTTGAAATGATCCTTGATATTGAGATGATCTTTCATGGGAAAAGATCAGTCATCATGTTGCACTTCATTCATCGTTCATCTGGTAGTCCTGTTGTAATCATTTCAAGGGAAAATGTTACAAAAAAGAACGAAAGATCATATTATAACATAGCATACAGCAAGAAAAAACAAAAGCCAGGATCCGAAACAATTATCAATTTACCTCGTAAGGGCGATTGGCTGCCAAAGCCAGAACCATCCATCCCAGTCCAATGATCACAGCAGTAGGATTCATAAATAGCTAGTGGAATGCTAAAGAGATGTGACAACAAGCTGCCAGCAGTAGGATTCAAAATGAGTTGGTGAAATGAATTAAGCCAAGTGTAGGAAGGTTTAAGTGTAATGTAGACGCTTTTTTCCTTTCTAATTCTCTTCATAAAGTTGGGTTTGGAGCTTGTATTAGGGATGCAACAAGTAATTATGTCATTGTCGAATGGGTGAAGCCTATTTTGGATGTGGATTTGGGAGAAGCTTTGGGCCTCCTATTTGCCATGCAATGGGTAAGAGATCGTTATTTGGTGAACATGGATTTTGAAACATATTCCAAACTGGTGGCAGATAGTATTTACAACAATAGTGATGGTGTCTCTGATTTCATAGCTATAAAAAAGATTGCAGACACCTACTAATGACCAATTTAGCGAACTCTAATGTAAAGTTCATCATGAGACAAGTCAACGGTGTTGTCCATAGTTTAGCGAGAGCATCTCCGTGTCATCCTAGTCTCCATATTCATCACAATATACCATTTTGCATCGATTCTTTGATTAATAATGAAAAGTTATATGCTTATTTTAGTATAGAAAAAGAAGGGTAAATACTTGGATAGAAGCGGCGGTGATGGGTTCACCGCATTTGAAGTGTTGGTTATGGATTTTTCACCGACTGAGTGGTTGATTTTTTAGAGTAGCGTTGAGATTTGACGAAAATGACATTTTTGGAGAGTTGAAGATGAGATTTTTTTCGATGAAGGGATAGAAGGGAGTTGTAGAAGAGAAATGAATGAAAATAAAAGACTCGAGTCTTTATGTATATAGAACTCATAAGTGAGTAAGTTTGTTTTAATTATTATTGAAGATTAGAAGTGGAATTATAAGAAGAAAAAAAATTATTTTGATTGAAATTAAGATTAAGTTAGTTTGTTTTAATTGAGCGAGTTTGATTTAATTTTGTTTTAAAGAGAAAAAAATAGGGGGAAATTGCAGCAAAATAAACAAAATGATATTATTTAGATAACGTGCAACAAAATAAAAAAGGAGCAAATTTGTATTTTTTTTTGTAGTAATTATGTTTTATATAAGGTCGTGTGTCAAAAAAAGTTTTATATAGGGTCGTTTGTTTTAGATTTGAAAAAAAAAAGGATTTTTCTTTGTATTTTTAAAATTAAATATTTTGAAGTTATTTCAAACCTATTTGATAGAAGTTAAAAAAGAGAATTTGACATTCACTAACTTAAATATTCATTGATCGAGATTTGTGATAGTAAAAATCACACTTTTTTAAAGGATATATTTCAAAAATGATTTTTATAAAAACTATTCGAAATAGGTTTTTTTTTTTAGAGATTTTTCAAAATTTTAGTACTCAAAAAAATTATGATAAAATAATGAAATACTTAAAAGACATTTTAAGACAAACTATTCAAACAAATTTTTTATTTAAATTTTTCTTCAAAATTTATATTAAATTCTTTTTAACAAAAACATATTACACTATACAAAAATATATATTTTTTTAAGTAACAAACAGGCCTAGATAACGATGAAATTTCAGAAATAATCGTCAAAACCACCCACCCAAGTTAATAAAGAGGGTCGAAAGCACACCACGCCAAGGTAATTTCTCTCCAACGCAATCACTCCTTACTTATCTTCAAGAATACTAGCTGAGTTCGAAACTCATAATCTCGAAATTCAAAGTTTGTCCTTCTACTACTAAATTAAACCCTTAAGTTGGAAAATCGCAGTGAACAAGAAAATGAATTTTTATTCCAAATTAATAATGACAAATGAAATATCTCTTATACCCAAACCATCTCTCATCTTGACTTTTTACTAAAAGAGTTTGTTGGTTTAATTGTTCATGCTAAAAAAGGTGGGTTGATGGTGGCTTTATACAAAGAATTTTTATCCATTTCTTTCATGATAAATACAGGATTAAGCAAATGAAATCCAAAATCGAAGAAAACGGTTCATCAAAATGTAAGGACTTTCGCGTGAGCGTAAACTGGATTGGATAATAACAATAGACTAAAAGCAACTACTCAAGTGAGATTAACATCACATCTTCATCCAAATCCTAAAGGCATTGAATTTATGGGTCATCTCACTTATACTTTTGTCATTATATTCCCTTGCATCCAATCTAAAACTTTAACTCATATAAGACATGTTAACATCTCTCCCTTTAAGTGGGAGATTCTCCGCATTTGTGATTTGGTAACAAAGCCAAATAAAATTAGACGAAGACATATCATGGTAAAAATGGTGAGTTAGTGGGTATTTAATGGAAGGAAGTTTATGTTCCTTTCTTTTATGAGAAGTTATGAAATAAATTAGAAAAGGAAAGAGAATAAAAAAAATTGAACATGAGAGAAATGATAAGGGAAAAAAAAGGAGTGTGCGCTTTTATGGGAGCGTATAAGGAATAGTAAATTTTCGATAATTTTACTGGTTCGATTAAGGAGTTGGACATTTTTTAGTTAATATTTAACCAAAATATTAGACTAACTAAAAAAACGCCACGTTATTTCAAAATTTCTAATAAGTATTTATTTTGTCAAATCAACAATTCACATATGTTTTTTTTCGTTGTCAAATTTCATCAAAGAATAAAAGTGAAGGAGTTTGAAGTAGTTGAGGTTTAATAAAAAAAATATAGCATGAAAGAGAATGACATTCAATAAATAAAGTTTAAGATAAAAAAAGTAAACAATTGACAACTGAAAACTAACAAAATAAATTATCATAATGTTGAGATTATCAGGTCCTTCATCGGGTTGGATGATCGTATTACGTTAGTAACAACCATGCAAGTGAGATTGACACCACATCTTCACATAAAATCTTAAGACATTCTACATTTCGGTCTTCTCACTTATATGTTGTTCAAAATCTACTTATTCATCCAATGTATAACTTTAACTCACATTTGACACATTAACATATCTTAATCTATCAATTGTGTAACTATCTGCGTCCATATTTATGTAATGTAGTCAAAATTAGGTACAATATGTTCAAAAGGTTGATTAGTGGTGATTTCATGAAGGTAGGTTTATATTCCTTTCATCCATGAGAATAGAGAAAAGAAACTAGATTGTACCAAAGAAAAAAAGAAAAGAAAAAAAAAAAGCAAACTAGATAGAAAAGTAAAAAAAATATGAAGAAGAAAAAAATTGAACATGGGAGGAACATTAAGGTGAAAAATATGTGGTGTGTGTTTTGTCCGGTATAAAATATAGATTGAATTATCAGTAATTATGTGGTTTTGTTGAAGGAGTTGAAGATTTTGGATAATTATTACCAAAAAAAATAGACTTAATTAAAAAAACGTTGTATCATTTTAAAATGTCTAATAAACATGCATTTTGTAAATTCATCATAACACATGCACATTTTCTATTGTCACGCACCATCATAAATCATATGCGAAGGAGTTTGAATACAAAAATAGAATGAGAGGGAATGACATCCAAAAACGAAGTTTTACGGTAAAAAATGGTTAATTAAGTAAATGTTCTCTATAAATATTGAGATTTTTTTTTCAGTCCCTTGAAAAAAAAATTGTATATCCGGATTTTTTGCAAAACATGAAGATCTTGGATTTTTTCCAAAATCGGGGGATACTTTCTCCCACACTAAACGCAGTTGAGCACGTAAATGAATTCCTTCTATCATTGGTTCTAGGAGACGAAAAGGAACATATCAGTTCTGATTCGGTTTGCAAATCAGACAAGAATAGTGAGGTACAAATAGTCAAGTTGTGGATTTGATAAAGAGAGCGACAAAGCTGCTACGTTTAAAAAAGTAAAATTAATAATAGGGGATGAGGCACCGATAATGCATTGTTATTGTTTTGAGGCGTTTGACCGAACCATCCGCGATATATTGTCTTATGTTGGTGTCGATAATATAGACAAACCATTTGGGGGTGTTTATGTGGTTTTGGGCGGTGATTTCATACAAATTTTGCCAGTGATAAGAAAAGGATGCATACATACTTGCTTCATTCATCAACTCATCAAAGTTGTGGAGTCACTGTAAGGTTCTCACACTTACAACAAATATGTGTTTACGTGCTTCAACCGTTCGTGCCGAGCAAGATGAGATAAGAAAGTTTGTCGATTGGATGCTTTCAATTGGAGATGGAATATGATCCTCCAACGAGAGTGGAGAAATTAACGTACGCATTTTTGATGAATTGTTGATAAAAGATTCCTTTTATTTTTTTTGCAAAACATGAAGATCTCAGATTTTTCCAAGAGCGGGGGATACTTGCTCCCACATTGGACGCAATTGAGCACGTAAACAAATTCCTTCTATCATTGGTTCCAGGAGACGAGAATAGTGAGGTACAAAGCGAATGGTTTACCACCGAATTCTTAAACAACATCAAGTTTTCCGGTATTCCAAACCATAAGTTGAGATTCAAAGTTGGACGTCCAGTTATGTTGATGAGGAACATTGACTAAGCAACTGGATTGTGCAATGAGATTAGGTTGATTGTAGGCAATCTTGGAAAGAACATTATCGGTGCAACTATTATTACCGAAAAAAAATGCTGGTGCAAAAGTAATTATTCCAAGAATGAACTTAGTTCCGAGTGATCTATAACTGCCTTTCAAATTTACTACGAGACAGTTCCTGTTGGCTTTGTTTTTTGCAACGCCAATAAATGAAAGTCAGGTTCAATCGTTGTCTCATGTTTGAATCTATCTTTCCAAACCGGTTTTTACTCATGGAAAGTTGTACATCGCTACGTCGAGAGTCACTTCCGAAAAGGGATTGAAAATGTTTATACTGGATGAAGAGAATCACGTGTGTACTTAGACCACTACTGTTGTGTATTATCACGTTTTTCGAAACGTATAACTGGTCGTTCTTGATGACGCAGGTGAGTATGAGTTTTTTTTTCTCTTTTAAACTTCGTTGCAATATATATTTTTTATTTGGATATAAATTGGTTGTTGCTACTTGCAACCATTCTATAGTCACATAAAGAAAGAGTAATGTATTGGTCATGTAGATAAACTACAATTATGCAACTAACAATTGAGATCACACTTTTTATTTCATTGTATAAAGTTCAATGACATTTATTGTTGTGCAAAGAACAAGTTGAGTGATCGTTTTGTTATAGGGACTAATATGTTATATGGAGTAATATTTTTATCCCTTTTTGACAATATTTTTGGTCTCATGTACCTTCAAGTGCTGGTTTTGTGCTTCAGGTGACGTGATATTATTCAGATGTACACAGGCTGGCGTTAATGGAATTTCTATGGCATTGAAATATTATTGACCAATTACAATAAGTGCAATGTCTTCTCTTCTGCTCTGAAATTAACACTGCCTGATACATTAATGTGTTTATCTAGTGAGACTTCGGTTTTTCTATTATCTGATAAAGCAACTTCAATGTTCTCATACTAAGTTTAATTTTATTTATAATGTCAGTACTCTTTCAAAATTAACTTTGGCCAAGATTACTAATCTATTTTTTTTTAAGTAACAAGGCCTGGATAACGATGAAATTTCAGAAATAATCGTCAAAAACCACCAAGTTAATAAAGAGGGTCGAAAGCACACCACGCCAGGGTAAATTCGCTCCAACGCAATCAACTCCTTGCTGTATCAATGGCAAAAGATTCCTCACGTGCCCTAACTGGACTTCGTATTGTCGTCACCGGCGACGAAGGAACCGGCAAGTCCAGTCTAATTGCTACTTTCGCCGACGGAAACCCTGTGAAGGACGTGCCGTCTGTACTGTTACCCACTAGGATGCCTAAACATCTGTCTCCCGATGGCATACCGATTACAATCATCGACACCTCTTCCCGGTAATGTTTATTAATTATTATATTTTTATCTGAGTTTAACTGTACCAAAAGTGGTGATCTATCTATATTTTTTTGTCTCTCAAATTTCCACTTTGTCAGTTTCTGTTTCGAAAAATCAAAATAAAAATCGATTTAGGGTTCATAACTTCATGATTTTGTAATTTATTTTTGCCATGTCAGCATGTTTAATGGGATGTAAACAATTGCCACCATTGTTGGGGCAAAAATTACGAGTTTAAACCAAAATTGCATTAAGTGTGATGCTTGAGTTATCTATTTCTATTGATGTGTCTATGACATTGCTGTTGCTGTTGCCTGTAGTCCCGAGGACAGAGATAAAGTTGCTGATCAAATACGGCGGGCTGATGCAATTGTCCTGACTTATGCATGCGATCGGCAAGAGACACTTGAAAGTCTGAGTGCATTTTGGCTCCCACGTCTTCGAGATTTGGGGGTGGGTTCTGTTCTCTACTCTTTGTTAGTGGTATTATATACATTGCATTTGTATTCATAGTGGTATATTTAATTTCAGCTTCTCTCGCGCCATCCTTTATGAGTGTAATAAGAGAAAATTATATAAAAGGGAGATAATTAGTATTCTGCAAATGGGAGGGGATTTAGATAATTACTAATTGTTCATACATCCTTGTATACGTTTTATTTATCGTAGAGCTTAACCAGATTATTCACATTCACATAATATACATGTATTTCCATTTTCAGATAATGCATACATGACATAGTTATATGAACTTTATGAACAGGTAAACGTTCCCATTATAGTTGCTGCTTGCAAGCTTGACTTACTACATGATAATCAAGAGCAGAGCTTAGAAAAAGTGATGCAACCAGTAATCCAAAAATTCCCAGACGTTGAAATTAATATTGGATGTTCAGCATATAGGCCTAAAGGGGTACATATCCTTTGTATTATTACAATCAAGATCTTCCCTGTTTTCAAATATTATATGTATTAAAAAAGTGTTTCACTTTAATTTTCTTATTTGAAGGTCGCTGATGTTTTCAGCTTTGCACAAAAGTCTGTTATTTCCCCTTCGGGTCCGTTATATTGTCGAAATTCCAAGACTCTAACACCTCGATTTGTCCGGGCTTTAAAGCGCATTTTTATCCACTGCGACCGTGACAGAGATGGCTCCCTTAATGCTGCTGAACTAAATGATTTTCAGGTTTTACCTTTTCCTTCCCATATTAAACATCAAAGTCGTAGCTCATTTATTATCTGAATATTATAGTGTAGCTCCCTGTCGCATGATTATTAGCTTATTTCATTGTAGGTTAACTTGTATATGATTTGTGAAACATCTAACCAGACCATCTACAGGTTAAATATGTCAAAGATCCGGTGCCGCTATCTAGAATTGCGAATCTGATGAGGTTTTTGCGGGACAGATACCCAGAAGGTGTGAATGAACATGGACTTACTTTTGCAGGATTTCAATCTCTCCACATTGATTTCATGAATATTCTGTTCCGTGAGATACCGTGGACTATGCTTAGAAAGTTTGGATATAATGATGATGTCAAACTTGCTGATCATCTAATTCCGGATTTGAAACGTGCTCCCGATCAGGTGCGTCTTCTATTACAAATTGTGTATTGTGCTCTTTATTTACATTTACATATTAGACCATTTTGAGATCAATTCTTTCACAACATGAAACTTTTATTTTATTCTAATCAAGATTTGATTTAATGTCTACAGAGCGTCGAGTTGACAATTGAAGCTCTTGACTTCTTGAAGAAAATATTTGTTGAGTTTGATATTAACTGTGTACGTCACCCGCTCACACGATCTTTAATATTTTATCTTTTTTAATGCTTTTTGTTAGCGATTTTCAGATATTTTCTCGACCGGCTTATGGTGATATACAAATTGGAACTTAATCGCATTTTTTCATTGGTTCAGGATGGGTATTTGCAACCCGAAGAACTTGAAGAATTGTTTTCTACTGCCCCGGAAAGGTGAATTGCTTTCTGGCATTTTTTGCTACACTTATTTAAATTTTATTTTCCTCCATTTCATGCCTGCTTAATTTGCATTGGTTTCTTCTTAAATTGATAATGAGGCAGTTTGATGTGGAATGTTTACTATGTTGTGTAATTTTTTTTAGGGAAATGCTAGTTTGCGCCCATGGGTCATAAGTTTAGAAACTAAATAGAGAAACTTTTTCTTGGAAATTGTGCATTCAATATATTAAAAGTTTAAAATTTTATCTTTGCAATACAAAAGTTATTTCAATTCCCTTTTTAGCTTCTTAACTTGTGTCCTTTCTTAACTTGTGCCCTTAGGGCACAAGTTAGCATGACCCATTTTTTTATATGTATGCCTTTCCCAAATTGGGATGTCAATGTTGACTTCTACCGATGTTGTTTAGTATTTTATTGATTTTTAATTTCAGTCCCTGGATCGGAGCTCCCTACAAGGATGCTGCAGATGAGAGTGCATTTAGAGGACTGTCAATTGATGCATTTTTGTCAAAGGTGCTCAAGTTTTTTTTTTTTTTTTTTAAATTTAAGTTTC
>Ga0209282_1001031_pt1 | contig 14666 bp, 16 predicted proteins | sample Mtrugardesep15_FD_187529 | JGI IMG/M metagenome (GOLD analysis project Ga0209282, IMG submission 187529) | Root nodule microbial communities of legume samples collected from California, USA - M. trunc garden sep15 (SPAdes) (version 2) | ecosystem: Host-associated > Plants > Roots > Nodule...
AAAACCCTTTTTTTCTTCTTCTTGTCATATTTCTCTCTTGTAATTCGTTTTCTGAGCTTTGTTAGTTCATTCATTCGTTTCACGTGTGAAACTCATGAAAGTGAAAGAAGAAGAAGAAGAGTGAAACGACATCGTTTAAGAGAATTATGGCGGGTTCTTCTTCTTCTTCGAAGGGTCATTACCTGCAGCAGCTGAAGGAGTTAGGATCCAAGTTCGATATCATCGTTCCTACTTCCAAAGACTCTCTCATCAAACTCTTGAAGGTTTTCTTTTTCATCTTCCAATTCAATTTATTTATTTATGTAGCTCAGTTCTTTTAAGATTAAGATTTAATGCATTCAATTTCGTGCTCTTCTTTTAAAACCTAGCTATAACTGTATGTAGGTGTTAGTTAATTTCTGTTATTAGGTTTTTCTTCAATTGGAATTAATAAATTACTATTTCTGGTAAATTTATTACTATGCTTGTTGACTTGAGCTCACACTTAAATGACGAATTCGATTCTTGAGTGGAACAATTCTTACAAAAAAAGAAAAGAAAAGAAAGACCAAGCCTTTGATAAATCTTTAAGTTAGGTTAATTTTAGATATTAAGAAAATTAAGAGGGAATGGATACATATACTGAAATTTGCAACTGAATCAGAAAGGAATGTTTGTGAATGAGGGATTAGTTGTTTATATGGAAATAGGCTCTGTTTGGATTAACAACTAATTAGTTGATAGCTTCTCAATTGAAACGAGGTTTATGTTCATCACTTATGAAAAAGTCCGTGTAAGCTTATAGGTGTTAAATAACAGAGTATTTGAAAGAGTTGAGATGCTGCAGCTAATTTTAATTCATATACAAGAAGCTATTATCTAAAATATATGCTTAGTTACTTAAGATTTTTTAATATTTTTATTTTTCCATTGGTATTTATGGAGAATTCACTCAAACCGGCTCTTAGTGTTGTGAAACTAGTCTGTTATGAAGCTACTGTGTTTTTCTTTCATGCAGCAAGCGACCACATACCTTGCTGAGTTGGATCAGTCACCTTTGACTACAACAAGAGATTCAATGAATCCCTTTTTTAATGCAATTGTTAAGCCAGAACTACTGAAACACCAAGATAAGGATGTCAAGCTTCTAGTTGCAACATGTATTTGTGAGATAACTCGGATCACTGCACCTGAAGCTCCTTACAATGATGAAATTCTAAAGGTGCCTTTCTTTCACTTGCTTATACTTCATTTTCATATTCACAACTTAAGAAATTATCTCCATTTTAGTTTGTGCCAAAAAAAGGTGGAACATTATTTACGATTATCCTTTGTACTAATCTATGTTAAATCTCCTTGTAGGATACCTTTCGGTTGATTGTGAGCACTTTTAGTGGTCTAAGTGATACCAGCGGTCCATCCTTTGGACGGAGAGTTGTTATATTGGAGACACTTGCAAAATATAGGTCGTGCGTTGTGATGTTAGATCTTGAATGTGATGATCTGGTGAATGAAATGTTCAGTACTTTTGTTGCGGTTGCCAGGTTTGTTCATCATAAAATCTTATAATTAATCGTCAAATGTGTGCTATTATTAATTACTGATAGATACGGGTTACCTTCCTGAAAGTTTCTGCTATTCACTTGCAATATTGCAAACCCAGTATCTTGTTTATTTCCCTCTCTAGTTCTTTTGTTCTGTTACCTGGTCGTTTAAGAAATTAATAATGACAAATGAATTAAAGATAATTAGACAAACTATACATCCCTGCCTACCTGGAATGTGGTGTTTTTGAGAAGCAAGTAATGTATTGCTACATACAGTCTCCACCTAGTGGGACAAGGCTTGATTATCGTTCTTGAAACTTGACACCTTCAGACACTAAAATGAGAGCTAAGAAGATATGTCCTGGCCATTTTCTTGTAGGCCAAAATTTCGATGCTTCTTTCTTGAAAAAATCCTCTTTGGATTAAAAGTTGTTAACCCATATATTTTGTTTCATTCTTAGAGATGATCATCCAGAAAGTGTCTTGTCATCCATGCAAACTATAATGGTGGTTCTCTTAGAAGAGAGTGAGGATGTTCACGGGGATCTGTTATCTATCTTACTTTCTACATTAGGTCGCGGAAACAAGGTATTTACTTTTTATAAATTATTTTTCCTCTTGAAGGCAGATAGCTAGCTTTTACTTCTCTAAATTCCATTAAATTCCATTATTATTTAAGAAGTATGATTTTTCAAATTTTGTTTCCAGGGTGTTACTATGGCTGCAAAAAGACTTGCCATGAATGTCATACAACATTGTGTGGGAAAACTTGAATCCAGCATTAAACAACTTTTGCTATCGTTAATGTCTGGAGATAGCAAGCTAGTGAACAATCAAATTGAATACCATGGAATTATCTACGATCTCTATTGCTGTGCACCTCAGATCCTATCTGGAGTTCTCCCTTATGTGACTGGAGAGCTACTGGTAATTGATGTTTTATTGGCTTTGAGCAGTGTCATGCATCTCCTTTGTTATGACCTTATTGCTACGATATTTTCTTTAATATACTTAGTTATGATCTGTGGAAGTTCTGAGTTTTGAAATGTATAAAGTTATAATATCAGTCATTTGGGCATCATTAATTTTGTTCATGAGTTGGGTTAAATAATACTTTTTGCTCTCCTTTGATGTCTGGTTTCTCACTTGTAATCTATAAATTTGTAGACAGACCAATTGGAAACCCGTTTGAAAGCAATGAACTTGGTTGGCGATATGATTTCTATTCCCGGAACTTCCATTCCTGAAGCATTTCAGCCTATATTTTCAGAATTCTTAAAGAGGTTGTCTGATAGAGTTGTTGAGGTTCGCATGTCTGCCATTGAGCATGTGAAGAACTGTCTGCTGTTGAATCCTTTTAGAGCGGAAGCTTCTCAAATATTATGTGAGTGCAATAAACACAAACATCCAGTTGGTCTATGTTTTTTCTAATCTTTGTTATACCTGCTGATTTTGTTTGAGTTGAACTTAGCTGCTCTTTGCGAACGGCTGCTGGATTTCGATGAAAATGTTCGAAAGAAAGTTGTAGCTGTTATATGTGATGTGGCATGTCATGCCCTAAATGCAATCCCACTTGAAACGGTGAAACTTGTTGCGGAACGGCTTCGTGATAAATCTGTATGTATATCTCTAAATTTTGGTCTTCGTGTCTTTTTTATCCAACCTTTTGTTGATTTGACTATGGTATCTCATTTCCTTTTTTTACTTTGCATTTGCAGCTACTTGTTAAAAAGTATACTATGGAGAGATTGGCTGAAGTGCATAGAATTTTCTGTGAGAATAGCTGTGAAACAGTCAAACTCAATGAATATGACTGGATTCCTGGGAAAATCGTTAGATGTTTCTATGACAAAGATTTCAGGTGACACACTTGTGCTTAATTCTTTAGCATCTTTGCTACTTTTTATTTCTATTTTTTCCTTTTTGGTTTGGCTTTCCACTTTTCATTTCTATCATGTTAGATGCGTTCTAATCAAGTGTTTTTTCTGTTCATTTCATTATGCAGATCTGATATAATTGAATCTGTTTTGTGTGGATCCGTATTTCCAGTAGAATTTTCAACTAGTGATATTGTTAAACATTGGGTTGAAATTTTCTCTGGATTTGATAAAGTGGAGGTCAAGGCTCTTGAAAAGATATTGGAGCAGAAACAAAGGTAAGCCTGGTTGACTTCTCTGGTTTCTCAACATCAATAATCAATAAAAATTTCATTTGTATGGTATTTCTCGTGTAACAGGTTACAGCAAGAGATGCAGAAGTATCTGTCTCTGAGGCAGAAGCATCAGGTATGTGACTTTTTAAGTTGGAATGATGAACTTCTCGTAGGTAATTTAATGACAATGACATCGATTCTTATTTAAATGCAGGATAAAGATGTTCCTGAGGTCCAAAAGAAGATTCGATTCTGTTTCAAAGTAATGTCCCATTCGTTTGGTGACCCCATGAAGGCCGAAGAGAATTTCCAGGTTCTCGAACAGTTAACAGATGCTAATATTTGGAAGATTTTGGCAAATCTTGTTGATCCAAATACTAGCCTCCATCAAGCACGTGCCTATCGGGTAAAATTAATCAATGATTGATAGATATGTTTTCAATGATGCATTTTTTTGGAAAGTCATTGCTAGAAACTGTATATACGTTAGTCGTTGAAGTGAGTATGAAAGCTATATATTTGAACTTGATGCTCAATTCCTGTGATTTATACAATTTACAAATATTTCCTGAACTTGGGTGCTCACTTTCTCCTTTTTTTTATTTTTTTATTTCTGATTTTAACTCTTTCCAGTACTATCTTTAATTGCCTCCACGGATGGTATTGCCAAATACACTGGCTTTCTCTTGCTTTTTGACCATAGATTTGATTAATTATTCTTTCACTTTGCCAGTATTGTATTATCAACATTATAATCTTAACACAAGCCTGTATTAAATTATTAACCACTGAACTGGCGACTAGCTTAAACTAAAATTAACGTTAATGATCTTCAGAATCTGATACCACTACATCTGTCTCTAGATCTACTTTCCTGTAGCCGTTAAGAACGTTATTTCTAGGTCTCAATAAGATGAACTGCATAGATTCAGTGCTGTAATTTCAAACAAATCATGTCTGTTAGGGGTCTGTTAGCTATACTCTAGTATTATACTAAGGAACACTATCACAAGTTTCAAAATCTAAATGTTAGCCTTGTTGTTTATGCGTTTGTTAATAAATATTTTTGGAGTTAAAGAAAGAAACTGTACCTTGGACTTTGTTATTTGCTGATTGTGAACATTTTTGTTTATTTATTTATTTCTTGGCTGCAGGATGATTTGCTTAAAATACTTGGCATGAAACATCCTCTCTACGAATTTCTGAATACATTATCTATGAAGTGCTCCTACGTGCTATTCAACAAGGAGCATGTAAAAGCAATTCTTGAAGAAATTGTAGCTCAAAAATCTGCAGAGAATGCTCAGCGTACACAGTCTTCCATGAATTTATTGGTGGTAAGAGCATATCATTTTTAGGTCTCTTGGACTGTTGCATGTAGTTCGTTAACATTTATCCATGAATTCTGGGACAAATAATGAATCAATAATATCCAGCTTTTGCTTATAATGATGTTGCAAATTGTGCTTTATGTTGATGCTGATTAATTGGTATTTGTGGACTTAGGATGATTGTGTATAGTAAGTGCTGATTTTTCCAAAAACTTAAGCTGTTAGGAGAAGGGCCAGAAATGGTTTTTATTTATATCTCTAATTCAGTCTCTTGAGTGAAAACCCCTTAAGCTTTAAGTCTGAAATAATCAGATTCTCGGATGGAATCTTTGAATTGAGAATGGTAACCGACGTGGATCAAACTTTTGATTGTTTGGTTATATATATATATATATATGTATATATGAATACAAGTAACTTATTTTTTATATGTATGATAGGATAAGCCCTAAAAGCCTAAGCTGACAGGAAAAGGTTGTAGAATAGTTTTTAACAAGTGCCACTGTCATGTGTTTGGAATTTGGATGCTTTTAATTTTTCAGTATCCTTCTCTAATAACTTTATCCTCAATTATTTCTGCTATGAAACTGTGATGTGGTTTGCATCAGTGTGGACACAGATTTAATATTCAAGAGAAAAATATTTTCTTATTTGTAAATTAGCTTGTGATAAACTGCAGATAATTGCCCGTTTCTGTCCATTGGTTCTTAGTGGTAGTGAGGAGGAACTGGTGAATCTACTGAAGGATAATAATGATATTATTAAAGTGGGTGTTCTGAATGTTTTAGCTAAGGCTGGTGCTACTCTTCGCAAACAACTTTCAGCAACGGCAAGGTGCTGCTTTTAAAATTGTTAATCTTTTAAATCCATTTCCCTTTAGAATTTTTTATTATCTCCTTGTTTTACGCAGTTCGGTCGACCTTATATTGGAGAGGTTATGTTTAGAAGGCAGTCGGAGACAGGCAAAATATGCTGTCCATGCATTGGCTGCAATAACAAAGGATGACGGCCTCATGTCTCTTTCTGTTCTATACAAGGTTTCATTTAGTTGATTCGTTTATTTTAAACATACTCTTTTTTTTTTCCTTTCACTATAATTTTTGTCATATCTACACAGAAACTTGTAGATATGCTGGAAGAGAACACACATCTTCCTGCAGTACTGCAGTCTCTGGGGTGTATAGCGCAGAATGCAATACCTGTTTTTGAGACTAGAGAGAGTGAAATTAAAGAATTTATAACAAACAAGATTCTGAAAAGCGATGGTGTAAGCATTTAAAATCCCGCTGAATGGTGTGCTTTATAAAATAAACGTAAAAGTATTTGATTTTAATCTGAATGTATGCTTCTCTGTTTCAGAAAGAAGATCACACTAGAACATTTTGGGATGATAAAAGCGATCTTTGCATGCTGAAGGTTGGTAGGACTTAGTCTCTTCTGTTTAAGATATTTAAGATACAATTTTGCTCTGTGAGTGCATTTGAAAATACATTGAGCTGGCTTCCTAGTTAACATTTTATTCTATGTTTCTCTATGTGCCCCTTCTTTTTCTTTCTTTGTTGCAGATATATGGCATCAAAACCTTAGTGAAGAGCTACTTGCCTTTCAAAGATGCTCATGTTCGTCCCGGTATTGACAGTCTTCTGGATATCCTTAGGAATATGCTATCTTATGGTGAAATATCAAAGGACCTGCAGTCAAGGTATGTGACCAATGGATCGTACAATTTGCCAACTGAACACTCCCGGAGTAAATTTCCGACACGACTCAATGAGGAATCCTACTTTAGCCCTAAACAGAAAACTTATTCCGTTATGCTCTAAAACTTAGACAAATTCCCCTTTAAATACAAATAAAGAGAACATTCTACTATTTAACCCTAGTGGGCCTTATCATTTAATCTTGATGGACCACTTACTAATAATCTTCTTAAACCTAATTAACTACCTACTAATTACTTAAGACACCCTCTCATACTGGGTCCTAACACTATGTATTCATTTATGCTCGTTTGCAGTCCAGTTGATAAGGCCCATTTGAAGCTTGCTTCTGCAAAGGCTGTTATTCGGTTGTCAAGGCTGTGGGATCAATATATACCTGTTGATCTTTTCCACTTAACTTTACGGGTAACTCAGGTGGGCTTTTCTTCTGTTTATTTAATTTCTTCTGAGCATTTATAATTTTTAAGCACATTATTATAAGGATAGAAGTCTTCAATTCATATGTAAAAGGCAGAAATCAGTTTGATAAAATATTCATTTCAATGTTGAAATAAATGATTCTCATTGTCTTCTTTCGAGTTTGTAGACTAGCTTTCCTCAAGCTAAGAAGGTTCTTTTAAGCAAAGTTCACCAATATATTAAAGACCGTGTTTTGGATGCCAAATATGCATGTGCCTTCTTATTCAACATATTTGGATCCAAGCCACATGAATTTGCAGAGGTAAGTTGTTGATCGGTTGTCTTTTCCACAACTGCAATTTTTCCGTTCTTCGACATTAATTTTTAGTTTTTGTTAATGTTAATGCAGGATAAGCATAATGTGGCAGACATTATTCAAATGTACTACCAGGCAAAGGCACGACAAATTCCGGTGCAATCAGATGCAAATTCCTTTCCCATTTACCCGGAATACATCCTTCCATACCTAGTTCATGCACTTGCTCATAACTCATGTCCCAATGTTGAGGAGTGCAAGGATGTTGGAGCATATGATAATATATACCGGTACAATATTACCCACTTAAGATATCTCTATGCTGAATTTATTTTTAGACACCTCGAAAAAAATATGAAAAGACTCAAACTAATGAAAACCATTAACCTGGAATAGAAGGGATGGAGGCGATTTAGTTTACTTTTGGTAATTAATAATTATGGGGTCCTGTGTAATGGTTTTATGACTTGTACAAAGGCCAAGTCTACGGTGCACATGAGACAAGTCTTGCACCATGCACAAACTTGTTTTCACCAGTGGTTCAAATGAGATATGATGAGACTTATTGATCCAGTGGTGAAAAACAAACTTGTGCATGGTATAAGACTAATTTACTTGCACATTGGACAAAGTCTACATCAAAATGTGTAATGTTTATATTTGGTTCTCATTAGTTTGAACTTGAGTAGAATGCCACATGCTTATTAAATTGAAGATTTTTAAAAAGTTTGCCTTCATGCATACTAGGCTTTACAGTATTATTTTCACATGCTATGGAAAGCTTATAAAAATCTTAATTTGGAATCACACCTTGAAGATCTGCACGGGAGTGTATGTTCAGTGAAGGCTTTGGCTCTGATGCTTTCTTTTTATCTGATTTACTGACTTGTTGTACTTAAAAAATACTTGCTTATATTTTTTATCTGATTTACTGACTTGTTGTACTTCAAAAATACCTGCTTATATGTTGTTGATTTGAAATATGAATGAGGATTGCAACTGCACCTATTCCTACAAATTTACTTTTTGACAAACCTCATAACATAGAATGTGTTGGGAATGTTAATTTTTACTAAATATATATTCTGTTTTGACATTTTAGGCAGTTGCACTTAATACTGTCAATATTACTTCAAAGAGATGAAGGTGCTAAGTCAGAAGAAACTACTAACAAAGAAAAGGAAGTTATATCTACTATCATTTCCATCTTTCAGAGTATAAAACTTTCTGAAGATACAATAGACACCTCAAAGACAAAGGTTGAGAATAATTTTGTCCTTACTTGTAAGTAGTTAAAACATTGCAAATTGTAATAGATTATAATTTATATTTTTGGTGAGTGAATTTCCAGAATTCTCATGCAATGTGCGACCTTGGGTTAGCAATAACTAAAAGATTAGTGCAGAAGGATGTTGATTTGCGAGAATTGTCCCATTTGTTGTCTCTACCTCCAATGCTATACAAAGCATTTGAGAAGAAGGAAGAAAATGGCACTGTGGTATGCTCTTTTTTTCGTCTTTCCTGTATGCCAAGCATGAAGTATCCTTATTCATATTTTATAAAATGCTTTCCAAAAATTTCTTATTCTTAGATAGGATAGCTTTTATTGAATCGAGATTGATTAATATCATTGATGTTACTTGCGTCATATTATTACTTGGATATGCTAGTTTTATATTTTAACGAACCATTTAGTGTTTGCACATTTAAGTTATAGAGTCTTGCTACTTTGACTTAACGTATGCTATCTGAGCATTTAGTTGATTAAACATGGCTGATGCTTGAACTATTCTATATACACTAGGATGGTTTTATTACGGGAAGACATTTCCTTTCACTTATGCTTCATTTCATCTTCTTATTGTTTGATGAATGTGCTTTGGGTGGTTTTGTTTAGATGCTTTGACACATGTTGAATAACACTACCTTCTTTCAACTGAATAAGTTAGATACCTCGAGTTAACCAAAACTGAATATTGTACTAGTCTTCTCTCGGCTGATGTATTCTTGAAATAAGCTGAACATTATTATTATTTATTTATTTTTAGCATCTATAAGATCTCCGATGGCTTTAATTAATGCAACTGAATTCATCTGGCAGGTGAGTGAAGTGAAAAGCTGGGTTGTGGATGATATCTCCTTGGCTCACTTTGAATCTCTTGAGCTAGAGATGGTATGTTTTATGCAACTGAAAAGTTAATTTTAAAATTTTAATAACCATGTAATTATGCTGCTTTTACATCAGGTTCAATCCCAATTAGTGGAGGATGAAGCTTCAAAGGACAATGAAGAAAATGTAACTTTGGGAGTGATGTTAAAGCAAATCAAATCTCAGGGAATTTGTGGCAAAAAAGTGAAAAAGATTAAGCCTGTGCCAGCTGAAACAGAAAAGGTTGAAAATGATTTTGCTATCTTGAATATGGTCAGACAAGCTGACTTGGACAAGTTGGGGTCATCTACTAATGTTGAAACATGCAATGGTCATGAACATTCTTTAAGTACGAAAACACCGAAGGTTCAAGAGCATGCTACAGGTCGAAAAAGAAAAACTGATGAAACAACACCTGCTCCAGTGTCTAAGCGTAGTAGTTCTTCCTCTGCTCATGGTAAACCAAGATTATCAACTACTACGTTAAATGCATCTCGAAGAGTCTCAGGAGAAAATTCCCCAGGAGAAAATTTAAGGTTGGATGCCGAAATTAACCCTGATACAGATAGCGAAACTATGGAGAGAATAATGGTCAACGACTTGTTAGTGTCCTCACTAAAACAAAAATTTAAGCGTTCTGAAAGCCATCATAATGATGAGTCGAATAAACATGATGAATATGACATGAAGGTACAGACCTTACTGTGCATTAGACTCTGCTAATATAGGATGTAATTTCTCAATGTAGACTTCTATATATTTATTTATTTTGTCTCGGATGCAGAGTCCTGACGATTTGGAACAAAGTGAAAAGACTACAAATAATAATTCCAAGTCACCTACACTTTTTAGTAATAAGACTAAAAGAAAACGTGTTGCAGGATTGACAAAGGTAAACTCTATTCTGTATGTCATAGTTGTGTTCCTGCTTGTCTCTTTGGTCATTTTGTTTGATTTGGTTTACCATCTACAGTGCGCAATGAAAAGAGGAGAAATTGACAGTGAAGATCTAATTGGTTGCAGAATTAAAATTTGGTGGCCTTCAGACAAGAAGTAAGTGATTTTGAAAACCTTAATTTCTTTTCGAATGTAGTTCTCATGTTGATGTATCAATGTTTTACAGGTATTATGGAGGCACTATCAAGTCTTATGACTCTTTAAAAAGAAAGCATGTGGTAAGCTAAATATGATTAACTTCCCTCTGAATTCAGCACAAAGATTTCCTGCTTGCTATCTGTTTGTTATTTACAATTCTGATACACATTACTGATGTCATGTGGAAGATATTATACGATGACGGGGATGTAGAAATACTCCGTTTGGAAAGGGAGCGCTGGGAGCTTTTGGACAAGGGTCGCAAATCTACTAAGGTTTCCAGTTTTCCTTTAGTGCTCTTCCTTTCTCTGAAGTATTGTTCATTTTTCATTTCAACTAGAATATATCAGTTATGATTAATTAAAATCAGAATATCTGATGCATTTTATTTTTGAATTTCTTATCAGAAGATAAAACGCTCTTCACTTGAAACGTAAGTATTCCGTTAACAAATTAGTCTTTATTTTAGTTGATTGTTGAGTTGTGTCAACTCTGGCTACTTAACTCTGTCTTATACCTTATTTGGTATGCTGTCTCCATTTCATGGACTGATGTTTTATATTGCTCTGTAGTTCTGGGCACAAACTTAAAGGTTCAAGTGGCTCACCAAGCAAAAAGATAAAAAAGATGTGAGTTGAAACGGATGAGATTGTTATTACACATCTTTGATTTATTTTTCTGTTCTAAATTCTAATCACTATCATTTGTATACCTGCTTTATAGAGTTAATGGTAAACAATCTCCAAGCAAGCCTGCAAAACCTAGAAAAAAATATGCATCAAAAAGTGATTTCTATCAAGAGGAGGCCAAAGAGACTTCTGAGATATCAAATCCTGAAGAGACCATGATCTCTAAAGCTGATGAGACAGACTCAGGTAATGCGTCTTAAAATATATGATATGGTTCACTATTAGATTGATAATTTGGTTTAGAAATGAATGTTACGCCTATGACTTGTGCTTCATTTTTGTTTCATCTCTATTTATCACCAATTTTATTTGCTAGGTGGTTCAGAAGAGGAACTGACAGCAGACACTGAAATCACAAAAAAGGGGAAGAACTATAACAAGAAAGTAAGATCAGTTCCCAGAAGAAAGCGGCTCAAGAAAACCAAAAACTTTCGTCCTATTGAAGAATCAGACAATGATAAGCGAGACTATAATGAGAGGATTTCTGAAGATAGAGCGGGTGTCCCGCAATACAGCTCAGAAGAGAAGAAAGTGGATGAATCATCTGAAAGGGAAAGTGTTCACGGTGAAGAAGAATCAGATTCTGAAGGGGAACAAGATAACAGCGATGTGGGGGATAGTCCTGGAGAAACGGAGAAGTCACATATTGAGCCATCAAGTCCTGATGATGTCAGCAATGCTGAGATTTCTGACGACATTCCTTTGGTAAATAACTAAGCCTTTGCATAACTTGTCTGTTTTATTGTAATTGCTCTAAGCTCATCGTTGAGAATGTCTGATTCAGATCAAATGGAACTGTCGGATGGGGAAGAAAAGCTCAGGGAAGGTGTGGTAAGCAGTGTAACAGTTGAAGCTTGTTTTTTGTCAAGATAGTTGCAGAGGCGGTGCTGTAGAAATACTGGTGTCGACATGAATGAAGATGACTGCTGAATTGGGGATCTATAGTTATTAACATACTTATACACATGCTTTGCACATCTTTTTGCAGTCACCCTGTAGAATGTAAAATTACACTGGTCATTCCATCGTTCAGAAAGGAAAATTTGAAAGGTTTTATAGGGCTGTGTTTATGCTAAATGACCTTTTGTTAGTACAGGTGATAGGTTCAGCATATGATTCATTTAGGTGTTGACATAGATGATATGATTGACCGGGACAAAATCAACAATGTGTACAGATATACGTGGGGATAACTGCATCCGTATATTTCGTATATTTGTATTTATACCTTTTTAGTGTTAATTGTTGAAACTTTCCAGGACAGCCATACTATCAACTCCTTAACTGTAAGGAAGGAATTGTGGACACGAAAAACAGGATGAAGAGTTCAAGATTTGTTGCTAAATCACCCGGAGGACAGTGGGATTAATTTAACATGATATTCATGTTTAACATTTAAAAATTTAACTAAGATATTCATATAAATATTGCATAAATTATATTCATTATAAAGTTAATTTTTAATCATGTATTGGTTACTCAAACTTAAAATGATTTGGATTAGAACAAATTTAAGTAACAAGGAAGGAGCAATTAGGATTTGGATGCACTGGAAGAAATATGCAATATAAGATCGGTTGATACTATACCTTCACTATTGATAAAAAAATACTACCTTTTGTTTATAATTAAGGACCGAGGGAGTACATAGTCTAAAAGGAATTCAATTTAATAATATTGGTATTGAGAATTGAAAACGGGCTTTTATGTATTTAAACATGTTTAGGAAAACATTGTTTTTTTCTTCAAAACATTTGATATACTACATCCGTTCGGTTATAAGACCTTTTTAGAAAAATAACAGGAAAATTAAAAATAATAAATTTGTTTTACTTAATATTGCTTTTACAATTTTATCTTTTAAGAAAAATGATTAATGTATGTTTTTAACATAATATTTAATGTTAATTAAAGAAAAAAATATAAAATAAACAGAGATATATTGGTAAAAAATTAATTAATTAATGTACTTAAAAATTCTAAAGAGATCTTTGTAAAAAGAGACTAATATTTTTTCTGAGACACAGAGGTGTACTAACTTTTTTAGAAGGATAAATGCGGAGAAACGAGATGATGACATATTGTATTTGTATTTTAAGATTGAAGTGAAGTGGGTCCACTCTAACACGTAACGATATGATCATACATACTGCCGTGTCGTGTCGTATTTAGTTTAGTTTAGTTCTCCAACAACGTTCATTGTCTTTGTTTCATTTCTCGTTTTGATTGTAAAATAAAAGCAAACATATATTTTTGTTTCCTGCTGCTACGCTACGCTCTCCATGTCTTCAAAATCTCGAGGTCTGTCTGTCTTTTATTCATTTAAACTTTCTTCAATAATAATTCCTTAGCTAGATTCATAAGTTTTGTTTTGGTTACTGTCTAGTGCAGATGTTTGTATTGTTGGTGTTGCAAGGACACCAATGGGTGGTTTCCTTGGATCCCTATCTTCTCTTTCTGCTACACACCTAGGCTCACTCGCTATCAAAGGTATTCATTCATTTTCAAAACAATTTAAATTTGTTTATCTTTTCTTATAGAAATAGCTTATTAGGATATACACCTGTACGCTGATCCAAAAGAGGATCTAAGTTGACAAATAATTTTGCAGCTGCTCTCAAGAGAGCCAATGTTGATCCATCACTTGTGCAAGAAGTGTTTTTTGGAAATGTTCTTAGTGCAAATTTAGGGCAGGCGCCTGCTAGACAGGCTGCATTAGGTGCTGGAATACCTACATCTGTTATCTGCACCACTATTAACAAGGTCTGTTCATCTGGGATGAAAGGTATGTTCCTTTTTTTGTTCATTTTGGAAGTGTATATTCCCACTTAAATATGCTGAATTTTTGGTCTGTGATGAAATCACAGTTTCATCTTTTTTATTGCAGCTACCATGTTAGCAGCACAAACCATTCAGTTGGGTTCTAACGATGTTGTTGTGGTTGGTGGCATGGAAAGCATGTCAAATGCACCTAAGTACATTGCAGAAGCAAGGTTTTTTCCTTTTTCTTTCGTAAATTGTTGATACAATGTTTTGAAATTTTCTGATGAAATATGCCGAGTTTAATGGGAGAACTTTTTCTTAACTACTGTGTTGAAATTATGCTACCTAGTTGCAGCTTATAAGTTAGCGTTTGATGAAGTTCAACTTTCTTTAAGCATCTTTTTATTTGGTTAGTTCTTGATGTTCACTATCAACATATTCTATATCTAAATCAGGAAGGGATCTCGGTTAGGACATGATACTATCATTGATGGTATGCTCAAAGATGGCCTTTGGGATGTCTAT
>Ga0209282_1001032_pt1 | contig 14656 bp, 5 predicted proteins | sample Mtrugardesep15_FD_187529 | JGI IMG/M metagenome (GOLD analysis project Ga0209282, IMG submission 187529) | Root nodule microbial communities of legume samples collected from California, USA - M. trunc garden sep15 (SPAdes) (version 2) | ecosystem: Host-associated > Plants > Roots > Nodule...
CCATATTACAACATCGACCGTTTGATTGAAAGATATTATAATATATTAAATTTGACATTAATCGAAAATTATTTGATATGTCAAATGATTAATTATGATTGAGACATCATAATTAATGTCTTATGAACTATTGAAAACCGCGTTAATTTTAGCTGGGTATTATGAGTGAAAAATGCACATAAACCAATAGTACCTCCGTTTGAAAATGAATGAAAGTGTCTCAATGTGAATGAATTACTACTGAGTAGCAACATTGAATGCACTCAACTACTCATTGTTTATGGAATTCAATTGTAACTGTGACCACAACAATAGCAACAGCAACTACTTTGTCTGATCTGAGTATCGCAGTCTTTAGGTAGTAACCATTTATTTCATTTCACTTTCTTCACTGTCTTGAGGTCCACACTCTTCCTTCCATTTACATACATTTCTCTCTTTATTTTTGTTTTCATTCATTCATGTGAACTTCAACATAATGATGGATCATACAGAAGCAAGTGCTGGATATGTTGGTAACACTGCAAGTTCTCAACACCAACCTCGACACAAACGATCAAACAGGTTTTGTGTTTAACTACAGTTTGTTTGTTTGTTTAAATTGTTGTAAATATATTGTTTATTGTGTTTTTTTAAGTGCTTGTTTGGTTTCATACTGAGTTTGGCAAAGGCTACACTTTGTAGCTTCAACAAAATCATGTGTCACTGTGATACCAAACATGCTAGACAAATTGCGGTTATCATTTTTGTATTGCTTATTTATAATATGACATAGCATTTGTGTGTGTGCACGCGCGCATTTTTCAGTGCTTCTGATAGGAACTCGAAATTCTCAAGAGGTGGTGGTGTTTTGCGTCCCATAGGGAAAGACCAAGATGAATTTCCGGTGAGTTCTTTCTATAATGCAGTTTTTACTTTAAAACTAAGATATTTAAGATGGTGGAAAACAATGATTTTATGACACATGCACTGTTTTGGCCGTGAAGTTTTTTGAATGTGAGTTGAGTTGAGACGATTCATTGGTTTTGCCATGATTTGAACAGGCGTCGCCACTTTCAACAAGGGCTTCTAGGATACAAACACCATTGCATGACAACCTCAATTGTATAAACAAGAATGCTTCTTCAAATCATAGAACATCTTTGGAACAAGATGTAAGCTACATATATGGATTTATAGATTCTTAACTGCAATATTTCCTCTGAACTATTCCGTTCAACTTTCCATAGACCGAGATAACATAAGTTCAAATTTATACTTCCAACAAGCTGGCTATGAAGATCAAGCTTGCAATAAAAAGTCTGAAATTACTATAATGTGGGATCACAGAGAAAATTTCTGAAACAGCCTATGTCAAATAAAGCAAACCTTAGAAGCATCTTAAGTGAAATCACCATGGAAAAAAAAGTGGAAATTAATGGTTATAAAACCATATTCCTTGTTAATTTCGGAGATGCGTATTGTGTATTTAGGTTCTGAAACATCTGAGAAGAAAAATGTTGGGCTTTAATTCTGAAAAGATAACTATAGATAGTATAGGTTCTTGTTTTCCTGTACGATGAGTCGATGACCATGACATAGTATTTTACTGATTCCTGGAGTTCCTATGTTGATATACAGGTTGAGCAGCTACAGCTACACCTACAGAAGGAGAAATCCATGCGCATTTTACTCGAGAGAGCAATGGGCCGAGCCTCAAGTACTTTATCACCTGGACACAGACACTTTGCTTCTCAGGTAATTTGACATTTGCTATTCAGTTAATGGCCAACGGGACTGCACTCTTTTAACATTTGAAGATGCTAAGATATGAGTAGGCGTATTTCAAAAAAAAAAATCTATGAGTAGGTGTGGTTCCTTCGCCAAAATGCGTAAGCTTTCAGTTCAATTTGGTTCTTCATTGATAAACTGGACTCAACAATGAATAAGACATCCACAACTAAGCTGTTAGGAGTTAGAACCAAAGGAGCTAGTTCTAATGTAAAGAATGGTAGTTTGATGATACTTGATAGCCGATAATCATAGAGAGACTCGTTCCTGAAATTTTAAATACTGATTTGCAAGGGCATGCAAATGCACAACATAATATTTTCATGAAAGCTATGGTTCCTATAAGTTCATGTTGTGTGGAAATTAATTATTTCTAATTTTTCCCTTTTTTAGACAAAAGACTTGATTACTGAAATTGAGTTGCTTGAAGAAGAGGTTACAAGCCGGGAACAGCATGTTCTTGCTATGTACAGGAATATTTTTGAACAGTGTGTTAGCCGGCCACCTTCTGAACAAAGTTCTAGTGTGGCTTCACCTGCTCATTCAAAACAAGAATCAAGGAAGCACCCAAGCATAATTTCAAGCGCTTTCTGTTCTTCAAAAAACTTCCCCTTGCGACCCCTGCAAGCTCTTATTTCAAATAACGATTTGAAGAATAGAATCTTTGGATCAAGTCATGCTCCTTTATCAAGTGGAAAAGACAAAGTTTATTTTGGAAGGACTTGTCCTGATTCCACTACCAAGGTAGAATATATGATGTATCCTGATGTTTCTAGTTGCTTGTTTCATTTGCATTAGCTCAAAATGAAAAAAACGGTTCATATATAATATTGTACTACAGATGGAACTAGTATACTAAAGATACTTTTCTGATGCTTTTCCTATCCAACATTCTCACCTTAATCCTATGTTAGGTTCACGAGAAGTTTTCTTCGATTGAGAAAGCTCCTGTATTGCGAGCTTTAAAAGACCATCTACACCAGTGCCCAAGCAGGCTTTCTGAGGAGATGGTGAAGTGTATGACAACTATGTATTGCTGGCTTCGTAGTGCAAAATCTGTCAACGCTGAAAACAGTAGGTCACCGATATTGTCAAGGTCCTCCACCAATGTCATACAGCCTCAACGCAGTATGGTAGAGGATCAAGAATGTTCTTGCAAATCTGCAGTGGAAATATCTTGGATAGCTACTCGAAAACGTCATTCTTCTCATGCTTCTTACGCCATGGACAACTACAGGTTGGTTCTTTGCATATAATTTCAAAACGGTGTTAAACATATGACTGAGTGTCAAAATTCAAATAATTTTCTAGATAAATTTTCTTGGGGTGATAAGATGCATCTATGAATAAGCTAAAGGTAGCACATGTGCCTTGAGATTGATTGTTTATTTGGAAAATAGAACTTAACAACTAGTAGCTCCTTGGTAATCTTCGCACATGTGATTGACAACTACCTTCTATTATACATTTCATTGCAATATGTACTATTCTTTGTTCTAGTTCAAAATAATCAGACTACTAGGGCATCTTCAGATTATTAAGTCTTCTGAAACCCACATGAAGTGGTTAAAAAAAAGCATATACATATTTATACTGACATTCTTTTTGGACTGTTGACTTTAACAAATTTATCTCGTTTCCTTCAGAATTCTAGTTGAACAGCTCGAAAAGGTGAATATCAGTCAAATGGAATGTGATCGAAAAATTGTGTTCTGGATCAATGTTCATAATGCTCTTGTGATGCATGTAATATTCATACTCATGAATCTCCATGGTTTTGATTTACCATTTTTCAGCACATATAACTTCGTTTACCAATTTTCAGCACATATAACTTCCTTTTCCTGCTGACAGGCACATTTAGCATATGGAATTCCCCAAAGCTCTCTAAGGAGGTTGGCCTTGTTTCACAAGGTAGTATTTCTTTATTTGATGAAGATATTATCTAATACATTGATGTTATTGAAACTTAAGAAGGGTTATTTACATACTTTCTCCAAAGTGTTCTTGACAAGCTTTACTGTGACAAAAAGTCTAGGAGCATAATCAAGCAACTTGTTTATTTCTCGTTGGTATTTAATTTTTCAATAAGTCGGATTATAAAGAAATTGCTGCATTTCCTATGAACAACAACTGAAATCTTCCTTCGTTCCGAGATAACTTTCTTTGACATGTGATGTCATAGTCTTACATACACCGATTTTTCTCAATGATACGGTTTTATTTTTTAAAACATCCTTTTTTTAAATAAATAGTTATATCAATACATCACACTCAAAATGAATTAACGAGTACAATTGTGTAGTGCAGGCTGCTTACAACATTGGCGGTCATATTATAAGTGCAAATACAATAGAGCAATCGATATTTTGTTTCCGGACACCTCGCCTTGGACGGGTACTCATTTGTTCTTTTTGTAAAAACATGCTACCCGTGAATGTACATACATACATTTTCACACATACACACACATGTGAGTCGTTGTCAGGTTTATACATGTATGAACGAAGTCTAATGGTGGAATATATTGATCGGTCTAAATAGATCAACCTCTAAATATATTTTATTGTTTTGGTCTGCTAAGCTTTACAATACTGGTACTATGTTGCCGCAGGAAGACATTATTAATCTATTATTTGAATGTGCGGCTTGATTAAATTGGTATTGCATAGCTATGATTTAATAACCACCTATGTTCTTGTAAACATAATTGTTTAGTTTGTTTCTCCGCTTGGACTATAGAATGTAAATAATAACTCTACAAGACAGTTTTTTTACGCGAGTGAGATATGCTTAGACCTTCATTAGGACCTTAAGTTAAATTTTGGAATATTATATTGTACTTCCCTTTTTCTTTAGCAGAATTTGAATAAAAATAATCTAATAGAGTTTGATGCTAAAATTACATATCAGTGTTTCATCTGATAATTGTTTGCGTTTTTATCAAACGCAGTGGCTTGAAAGTGTTGTGTCTGCTGCCCTTAGGAAGAAAAGTGGTGAAGAAAGACAACTCATCAACTCAAAATTTGGTAGTATTGATTCCCAACCCCTTGTCTGCTTTGCCCTTTGCACCGGAGCATTGTCGGATCCTATGGTAATTTTTATCTTATTTACTTCTTTGTAGTTTGAATATGACCAGGAAATGTGAATGTTAGTTATGCAGCACTTCGTTCTTATTGAGCGTACATAGTTTATCTGGCTCAAGTTGATGCATTGATGAATCACATGGAATGATATTTACAATTTCATCGATAATACTTTCTGCTCTCTGATAACCTGAATTTAAAAAGTTGATCAATGATTTAGTTGGTGCAATGTTGTAGCTAAAAGTTTACACGGCTTCAAATCTAAGAGAAGAGCTGGATGCTGCCAAGAGAGAGTTTCTACAGACAAATGTAGTTGTGAAGAAATCTAGTAAAGTCATTCTCCCTAAATTGGTGGAAAGGTTTTCTAGAGAAGCATCAATCAGCATTGATGATATCCTTGGATGGATCATGGAAAATGTTGACAAAAAATTACATGACTCGATACAGAAGTGCATTGATCGTAAGTCGAACAAAAAGTCGTCTCAGATCATAGAATGGCGGCCTTACAGTTCAAAATTCAGGTACATGTTTTCCAAGGATCTAGTAGACAAGCTATGATCTTATTGTCCCTGGAGCATAACTGGTTTGAGGAAGCTAGGAAGTTCATTATATGTGCTTAAAGAATTTTCGTGTACATTATAACATAACATGATCTTTGCTTTCATTAGATAACATACTCTAACTATTTAAAATCATTCCTTAATATTTTGATATATGTATAAGTTCACCTAATTAACATGTAAGAATAAATTCTACTATAACTTTGAAGCGGTAACTTGTATGCTTGTGGCATATACCAGTATATTAGACAATAATTTTATGTTGGATACTTGAGCAAGACTTAAAAAAGTTGTAGTTTTTTCTAAGAATCTCAAGTCTAATAATTTCATAAACAAAAAAAATGGAATAATAAATAATAATAGGTTTATAATTGGTGGCTTGGTGCACTCTCGTGTACTCTCCTATATGTACATGTGACATGTGGAACGTTTAATTGAGTGAAAATACTTGGTAAGCAGGCCAAGAGATATTGATGTGGACATGTATTAGGAATGACATTGGGTCTACTAACCGGAGAACGAATCTTATAGCGTAAATTTTTAAAATTGACGACATAGAGACTGTTTGGTGTGCAGGATAAGGCGACATAATATGATTAGAATATCTTATTCTGAGTCAATCTGTCGTTTGGTGCACCAACAGGAAAGGATAAGCTTAACCTATTTCTAATCTATCATATTCTTTTTTTGTGATTTTAATCCTTAGTTTTTGGTGGGTTACCAACTTGATAGTATAAGCTTATCGGCACACGCGTGTATTCTTTGTATCCTTATTCGACTCCCACCGCTGCCTCTTTACTTTCTCCCACCGCTGCTTCTTTAATTCACGATTTCAACCATAATTTCTTCTATCATTTCATATATAATTTCGATTGTGAAAAAAGAAAGGTGAATAAACACTTTTCTAAGCAAACGCCTCTTCTTCTTCTATGGCTGTTTATTACGTATTTACATATGCTCCTTTCAATCGACTCTTTATATGTAATTTGTAACTTCGATTAGATATCCATATGATTCATTACTAGTATGTTCCTTCTGTTATGTTACTTTTTTAATTTGTTGATTACAAAAATCATGATTTTGTATCCTACAAACAATTTTATTTTTCTAATACCTTTTGTTTGTTTAATTGAATTCTATGAAGAAAAAAAATTGTTTATTTTTCTAATACTGTGTTCTTTATGATTTATTTGATTTGATTTTTTTTTGAAGAATGATTTATTTGAATGCTTTTAAAAAAAATTGCTTTAAAAAATATGTATTTGTTTCACAAGGATAATTTTATAATTTAAATACAATATATTGTTTATTATGTCAAAAACAAGTGTGTAGTGATAGGATAAAATAATGATATCTTCTTTTTTATCATGTGTGCACCAAACACATGTCAGGATAAATGTTTATCCTGTCACTATCATATCCTTATCCAACTTCTTATCTTATCATATCTCTATCCTATCATGTGCACCAAACGACCCATAAAAATATATTTTTATACCAAGACTAAAGTAAGGAGACTAAAGTAAATACTATAGAATGGTATTCTTAACGGTAAATACTATAGAGGGGTATTCATTTTTGACCAAATATAATCGAACCATTGACTATTTATTTAAGAAATTCAAGTCTCTTTGTTTAAAAGATGTTCAAGTCTCTTATCACTTGAACAGATCTACTGAAATTCTATACTAATCGATTTTTTTTAGATTTTTAAAAATCAGTTTTTTTTTAATTTTAAAAATGTCAAATAAAATAACCCATCATCGCTTTTTATTATTATTTGTAAACCATCATTGGTTGATTTTTGGTTCATGTCACTAAGAAAATATTACAAGAACTAAACCAAATTTAACTAACTACTATATTTTATTGGTTTGGACCAAAAAATAAACTACCATATTACGGTCTATTTTATCTGACTTGACTCAGCTTGACCTACTTGACTCAGCGGTTACATCCTTATACGCATTGCAGACAATGTCAAGGTGTAGGTATAATTATCTAAGAAAACGCTTAAATGAAAGCTTATGTAAAAAATTTCTATAATACAAAATTCATTGATATTTTTTAACACCGTTTACTTTTTATTATATTATGTTTTAAAAAGAACTGGTAAATAGTTTTTTTTTAAGATGGTAAATAGTTATTATTATCGAGTATGATAAAAAAAAATTGTAGACAAGATATTAATATTATCTTGTCAAAAAAAAGAAGATATTAATATTATTAAAATGATTATTTGGTTTTTTTTCGGTAGATGAAATGACAATCGTTGAAATTCGCAAACACAACTACGGGACTCCAACCATTCAAAAATATAAACTACGGGACTTCGAGTTTGAATTCGGACGAAAATGTCTAACCCAATAATATCAGAATTGTTAGTTGAGTTAGAATTTATTGATAAAAAATAAATTATCACCTTTGGTTATTTTATCCTCTAAATGATTGACTTTATTTCTGATTTTTTCATCTTTAAATCAAAACTTAATATGATACGAAGGACGATGTTTTTCACTAAAAATATAACAAATCGATAGAATTAAATAAGTTTCCATAATATTATTAATGCAACTATGTTGATATATATATTAAATATTATGTATATGATAAGTAATGATAAAAAAAAAGAGATATTTGTTTTCCATTGATCTTATAGACTTCTTTTTTCTTTTGGTGTCGTCGAGTCTCAAACTCAGTTTCTCAAGGTTGAAGGAAGAAACTCTCAACCAAGTGACCTCTCGGAAGACGGGCATCTTATATACATATTTTAACATTGATATATTGTTTTTCATTAAATAATATATTATTTTAATAATTTTTCATTTATTAATAAATTGTTATTATATTAGATATATACAATCATGGATTTAACTTGCATATAATTTTTTCTTTTGAAGGATACTTGTATATAAATGTTAAAAGTTTTTCTAAAAAATAAATTCTATAATCAATGAGTTTTTTTTTTTGTCAAATCAATTAATAAGTTTTAAATGAGTATATTTGCAATATAGTATGATATAAGAAGTAATATAATATATATTTTACAAACAATTAATTATTATTGGGAGGTAAGGTAATTTAATTGTTTTGTGCTAAAGGAAGGAGCTAAGGAGTCAACGTTTGTTTTTCAAAAAAGATTATCTTTTTTATTTTTATTTCTTGTCTTTTTTATTCTACTGAATTATTTTATGTTTTCTTAAACACATACTTTGTGTCGAGAGAAACATCTTTTTTTTTTTTTGACAAACATCTTTTATGTTTTAATATAAGTTTCATTTGCATAAATCAGTAAATATGATTGTAGTATATATTTAGAGTTTAGGGAGTATGATTTATTATTTAAAAAACATAAAAATGCTAACTAATTTTTTAATATTTTATTGATAATTGGCATTTATTTTATTTCAATCTCTATTTGACTTTTATAACTTTATTATTCTAAATTCATTGACAAATATAAATCCATTTATGTTTATAGAATTAAATTTCATTTTTTGACTAAGAAATAAAATTATTTTTCATAAATTATAAAAATTGAAATAATTCTGTCAAAATGAAAAAGTTCCATTATTCTTGTCAAAAATAAAGAAAAGGAAATTCCCTGATTATAATATCGAAATCTCTTCCATCAAACTGGACACGTATTTGACATATTTACCCTTCATTTCTCCTCAAATAACCAATCATGTGTAAAAGGTGACGCAATTTTTCCAAAAATAGCGGTTTTATCCTATAACCCTAGATAGTTGATCCTACTTTCTACTAACAAATCAACACCATCCACGTGTCAAAACATCACCCTTCTAACCATTGGATTTAAACTATTTAAGAATAAAACCACTTTTTTAAAATATTTTGATTCCTATCACTCCCTTTGCAAAAAAACAAAATTCGTGTAAGTACTTTTTTTTTTCTTTCTCATTCATTCTCATCCAAACAACAACAACAATATTCACTTGCGAACTTCCAGTTTCACTTTCACACCCCCCACTCTCGTCTGAACCCTAATTCCTAATTCAATCTGCAAAAACTAGAATCTCACCGGTGAGTTTCATTTCATTTTTGTTTCATTTTTTTTACCTCTGATGTTGAAATTACAGTGATGAATTGATTTTTTTTTTCTTTTGGTGAATAGAATCGTAGATGACTGTTCGATTGAGGAATTGGTGAGATCAACGGTGTGGATTTCATCGCCATATGGAGGGAGGTAGCGTCTCTAGCCTTACTTCTTCTGGTACTGTTCATGTCTGACTCTAGGTTCTTAATTTTTTTTTTTTTGTATGTTTTAGGGTTAGTGATTTTTCTTATTTTCATTTCAATTTGTGATTTTTATTCGAAAAATGATCAATTTGTGATTTTTTTTTTATTAATGACCACTTTGTTCCTAAATGTTATGTTAGAACATTATAAAATATTTTAGTATCTCAAAGTATATCTTAGATTAGATTTGTATCGTTTATTTTTATTATGATTGGTTCTAGTTTTAAAATTGAGTGATGTCGGCTCATGGGCTGGCCCGTCAGGCCGACTCATTTCTGACAGCTCAATTTTTGTCTATGCCGGTAAATTAAGATTTTGTATTGAGTTGTTATTTGAGTGGGGTGTTCTGTTGAAACACTAGTTACTCCATTTCTCTCTGATTCTCTTTGTTGTCTAGTCTACAGGTTAATTTTAAGTTTATTATAGTCGTTGTTATAACTTGGTTTGTTATTAAATTTTTGTGAAGGGGAGAATGTTGTGCGTGTGTTTGTTAGATTTCTTACTTGAGTTGGAATACTCCACTTAGGTCCAGATCTTTTATTTTTAATAAGAATCGCTTGATGTAATATTTATTTGAAACTTGCTGTTTGTTTTTCCGGATTAGTTGCTATTTTTTTTAAGAGTTGTTTTGTCTAATTGCTTTTTTCAAACCTGACGTTTTTTTGGATGAGACGAGGCTAATGAAGAAGCCGCCAGATGTTTCTAGGGCTTCTTCATCAAAGAAGCCGCTGGATGTTTCTAGCACTTCTTCATCGTAGAAGCTTTCTCAATGTATACCGGTGGCTGAGGAATAGCCCATCTGAATGATTTATGAAATCAAAGTAACAAGTTTTTCAATTATCTAGGTTTATTATTTATGATTTTTTTTCTTCCACATAATAGTTCCAAATGATTCGTCCGATCACTAGACAGTCAACCAATGGCTTTGCTTGTGTCCCATCCTGCAAAGTGCATCGGTTGTCGATTAGAATATTAGATAGCTATATCAGTGTCTGGTAACCTCAATTGTTTTTTTATATAATATTTGGTTTTTCTGTTATTAAGCTATGCTAGGTAATATGTACATATTTGCTGGAAGCTTTGAAAATTGGAATTGTGGGGTAGCTATTAATTGCTGAAAAATACAAGTTTTTCTCCCCTTTGTTAAATTTAGGTTCTGCATTTTCTTGCTTTGTATTTGAGTAGTAAATTGTTGTCAGACAAGCAAGACAACAATTTTTTAATTTGAATAACTTGGCTGCTTTTCTATGAGTCTCTGTGCACATGTTCCTACTCATTCATGCATGCATATAACTATATCAAGTTTTAGCACTATTCTGGGTGTTTATCTTATTCTAACGAACTTATTTGCTTTAGGGATTCACCCATGGATTATGATGATAGTGATTTTGAAAGCCAGAATCTTCATTTAGCCGGTGAAGGGAACACCAAATTTCCTCCAGTATATTCTCTCCCTAAGTTTGATTTTGACGAAAGCCTTCAATCAAATTTAAGATTTGATAGTTTGGTTGAGACTGAAGTTTTTCTTGGCATTGAAAGTAACGAAGATAACCAGTGGATTGACGACACATTTTCCCGTGCGGGTAGTAACATAGAGTTCAATTCAACTGCTGCTGGATCTTGCTCTCTATCAAGGTATGGCAATGTGTGGTCCGAGGCTGCTTCCTCCGAGTCTGTTGAAATGCTCTTGAAATCTGTTGGACAGGGGGAGTATATTCCTAGGCAAACTGTTATTCGGGAATCGGGTGCTTGTGATGAACTGGCCTGCTTAGCTAAGCAAATGGACTCCAATCCTAAACCCGATGATAGAAATGAATTTAATAATAATGTTACAGATTTACAGCCACCTTTTGATACACATACAAGTTTTTCTGGATTGAAGAAGCATGTAGGAATGGAGCAGTCTCAGACTGGAATTTCCCAAAGTCAGGATGGTGAATTTTCCTTCGATGGAAGTTCAGGACCTATTCCGGAACCAAATGATATGTTCCAAACTATTGACTTACCTATGACTGAGGGTAGTCCAACTCTCTTTACAAATGATAAAAGTAACATTACTAACCAAAGAGAAGTTGAGACTGTGGCTGATGTCTCAGATCATGGCAAAACTCACGATTCATCAGCACTTGTGGAAACTAATATTACTGAATCATCTCTGCAAAACATTGACCTGCCTATGTCTGAGGGTAGTCCAACTCTCTTTACCAATGACAAAAGTAACATTAGTAACCAAAGTGAAGTTGAGACTGTGGCTGATGTCTCGGGTCATGGCGAAGCTCATGATTCATCAGCACTTGTGACGGAAACTAATATTACTGAATCATCTATGCAAAATATGGTTGATGAGCAACAAGGTTCAGAACAAGCACAAACTAATAATCAAAATGTGGAATCTTCTATGATGAAGGAAGAAGCTGTTGTAGACACACAAACTCTGGATCAAAATGCAGTTAGTGTTGATGCACATCATCCGGATAAATCTCTTTTTTCAACACCCCCAGAAGACTCTTTAGAAGGAGGGAGTGTAGTGAAAGGACCTGAGACCGGGTTAAGTAGTTTAGAGGATTCCATGGGAATGGGAACCGTTGCAGTTTCTGACATGCAGAAAGAAGAAAGATGCAGTGAAGACATATGTTCCCGTGATCTGCCTCAGGCAAATGCAAGTGAAAACTTAGTTTTTCTTAAAGATGCGGCAATGGAGGATCAGTCTGTACCAGATACTTGCATATCACCAAAGGTTTCAGTTAAAGATGATTCTTTCTCAGCCGGGCAGGTGATTGAGGATAGCAAGTCCAGTCATGAAATTTGTCCCAATCTCCAGCAAACTGTAGATGTCATTGAGAACAAAACTTACAGTGCGAGCAATGTTCTTAAGGAAAACGTTTCATTAAACACTGGTGGTGACCACATGGATTCAGGGATTTTATCTAGCAAGTTGGAGTCATCTTTGTTTCCTGCAGAGGAAAATAGCATTTCTATTGTTAGTGAAGGAAATAATGACAACAGGGTTGGAGGTTTTTCTAGTTTCAGTTTGGTGGCTTCTTCAAGAAACTCTTCCATTGTGGGTGAATCAACCCAAACATGTGTAAACAATGAATCTGATAGGCAAAGTGACCCAGAAAAATTTGACCAAGATGGTTCTGTCAATGATGAAGAGAATACAAAGATTCTTTCTGATTCTAGCCAAATGCGTTTTGATGTTGCTCAATCCCATCTTGGCGATAAGGGAGTTGTTTCATCGCCTCTTAGTGCAGGTAGCATGGAATCTGAGTTGACAACTTCCACTGTATCAATCAACGTCAAACCTGCCAATAATTCAGGTATATTATTTTATTAGATTAGATTTATCTTGTTACACCGACTCTAAGTATTGCACCATTATTGAACCATATTTGAAAAAAATGTTGAGAACTTCCCTAAATTGGAAAAACCATAGTTACCATACTGATGCATCACTTGCTAACTTTCTCACTGATTGTGGATCAAACTTACTTGATACGATTGCTTCAGAAATAAAGCTGGACCTTAGGATTGAATTTGTAATCCTAATTTAAGGGTCATTTTCATCTTATTTTCAGCTTCGCAAATTATTTCAGAAAATACTAGCTTGACATCCTGTGAGATAATGAATGATCCACCTCCTAGTGAAGTTGTTTCAATCCATCGAGCGACTGGTGACAACGATATTCAAAGGGTAACCACCGTTGAATCACCTTCTGCCGAGGGAAAAGAAGAAATTGAAACGACAATAACAGAGAAAGCTGGAATATCGGCTCTTGTTGGGTCTTCTGAACGGGAAACTGCTCCTTGTCCTGTTAAGGAAACAGAAAAACTTCATCCTTCTGGTACTACTGGACATTTGAAATGTGACATGACAGTAACAGAGGAAGCTGGAATATCGGCTCTTGTTGGGTCTTCTGAACAGGAAACTGCTCCGTGTCCTGTTAAGGAAGCAGAAAAACTTCATCCTTCTGGTACTACCGGACATTTGATATGTGACATTGCAACTGACAGTACGCCTGATGTTGGGACTCATGGTGCTGCAAAAATTGGGGAACCGCAAAGAACAACAAATGAGAAGGTTGCCGAGGAATGCACAAAAGATATTAGTATGCCTCCAGTTCTATGTGAATCATCAGAGAAACAGGGTGACGGCGTCATGATTTCTGTTATTAAGGATGATGAGGAGACATTACAAGAGGTTCATGAAAAGTCGTCCTCGAAAGTATTAGGTAACCACTAATCCTGTCTTGTCCACTTTCAAGTTATGTATTTTGGTATGAAGTTGATGTGTTACTACCTGTTCACCGAGAAAGCATATATAATAAATGGTGCCAACTGTTCAAATTTCTCAAAATTTTGTTGTGAATGATTTGATTATTAACTTGTGTATATAGTCATTATCAAATTACTGTCGGTCTGATTTTAGCGTACAACTTAAAGGAACACTTCTTTTATGTATTCATTCATTAAATGTCATGTTGAAGAGATTTCCCATAATTTCTTGTTGCTATGTAAAGTAAGAATTTTTATCCATAGGTAACTCTTTTCTCATGCTATTGAAAATTCAATAATTTTTCATATGCCCAAGACCATCATGATATACACTAAACCCCTTCATATCATGATGCTATTACCTATGAGTTTATTAGGTTAAAGAGTATATAAACACTGAACTCTGACCTTGTTCAGAATTGGCACTGTGAACTTTAAACCCTCATATTTAGTTCCTGAAATATGGATATTCAGCTAACCGGTCCTTCCATTCAGTTATTGTTAACCTTTTAACAGACTTGTGGTGTAACACATTACACGATCATTACTTCCTATTCTATGATATTTGTACTGACCATCAAATCTTCTATCAAATTGCTTATTTTTATCATTATAAATAAACAACGAAATCTAAAACTAGTAGTCATATATAATAATTTAAATAAAATAACTACAATTTACTATTTATTTAATTTTTCATTT
>Ga0209282_1001033_pt1 | contig 14653 bp, 5 predicted proteins | sample Mtrugardesep15_FD_187529 | JGI IMG/M metagenome (GOLD analysis project Ga0209282, IMG submission 187529) | Root nodule microbial communities of legume samples collected from California, USA - M. trunc garden sep15 (SPAdes) (version 2) | ecosystem: Host-associated > Plants > Roots > Nodule...
ATGTCATTTAATTGTGACATATATGATATTATATTTGTTATCATGTGTGCATCAAACATGTGATAGGATAAATGTTATCATGTTTATATCATTTCCTATCCTTATCCAATTTCATATCGTATCCTATCTCTATCATATCATGTGCACCAAACGGGCCCTTAAGAGACAAGACTAGTAGACAACTCTCTTAAAAAATTCTGCCGGCATTACAAATATTCCATGTCAAGAAACCAATAGTTGACAGTTTTAATTAAACCTCGTAGGGCCTCTGTTTGGATCGACTTATCACAACTTATCTATTGATATAATCACTTGTGAGAGCTCATAGAAACAACTAATGACATGTGCGTAAGTTGTTTTCAGCTTATTTTAATAAACTCTCCAAGATGGCTTATGAAAACAACTTATAGCTTATATGAAAACAATTTGACTTTATTCTATCTTTTATTACAGAAATTGTTTATACATAGACACTTATATGATAAACTCTTGCACTATAAGTACTCAACTAAGTTGTTTATCCAAACATGGTCATAGTACTTAACAAAATTAAGGGAAAAGAAGTAATGAATTTGTTATAAAGATACAATACATGAAGAAAACACAAAAATATCATTCCAATAAAACAAGGGTCAATCGTTGATATGTTTGGTGAGATTCAGAACAAGAAGACAGACCTTAGCAGTTGGAATATCATACTTGTCACACAAATGCTTCATGAAATTCTTAGAACCTTCTAGAGCAGCAGCCTCTGCAGACGGACCAAATGTCGGAATTCCAGCCTTAACTAAATAATTTGAAAGACCTGCAACAAGTGGGGCTTCAGGCCCCACAACAACTAGTCCCACTCCCCATTTCCGGCAAAATGACTCTACAGCTGCACCATCATAAACATCAAGGTCTGAGATGCAGGTCGCATTTCCTGAGCTGGCAATTCCTGCATTGCCAGGAGCACAAAATACAGTATCACAGGACGATGACCGTTGCAACGCATAGCAAAGTGCATGTTCACGTCCTCCTCCACCAATAACCAGAACAACCACCTTTTCTTCTTAGGAATAAGCACAAAAACACACACACACACACACACAGCACATGCAATAAAGTTAGTATACAATTCATATTCATGTCGTATAAGACATTTAATCTTTTTCACTTTGTATGCGTGTAAACCTTTTTTGTTTTGCATATATTCAAAGGGAATTAAAAAGATTGAGCAAGTAGAATGCTTACTTGAATTGTTGCTTGTCTCAACAGCAACAGAAGCTGATGAATCTGAACTCTGAGCAAAACATTTGAAAACACTTTGGAATGATCGTGAGCTAAAGCTATGATGAGTGAAGCTTAAATTCAAGGTTTTTAATAAATGGGTAGAGGAATTTTGGAAAGTAAAGTGGTTTCTGAACCCAAACGGGTTAGAAACTTGATGGTTAATGCATGGATGAAGATTGAAAGAAGTTCCAACATTGAAGGTGGTGCAAGACATTCTGCTACCTGTTTCAAAATTACACAGTTTTAGAAGATGAAGTAGCGGAATCAGAGTAACAAGAATCAATGGGAATCGTAATTAGCGTCGCAACAAAGCAAAATCAGAGAATAATAAATAGAAATCGAAAAAGAATTAGGGTTTAGGATTGCATGAACAGAGAACTTGTGAGTGCTGCTGAGGGAGGGTTTGATTTGTGAGAGAGAGGCGTGCCTAGAGTTGGCTGCCTGTGTGGAAATGAAAAAAAATTATACCATTTCTAGGAGAAAAAAAAAATTAATTTCTTCTTTTTTTTGAGGGAAAAAAAATTAATTTCTATACATAAACTTTAATTTAATCAATTCCTTCAACAGAGCAATAACAAATACATCAACAGAGATTTTTTTTTTATTGAAATACGCCAAATGAAAACATAAACAGTTGATGCGGCTAATTTGTGTAAGCATAGTAATTTAATATTATCCAAAAATCCATGACAGATTTACAGAACAAGTTCTATTACTTGATAAAATGTAAAACAAATGATAATTTCATATTCATTAAACTCATTTTGAACTACAAAGTCAACCTTCTTTGAAACGTCTAAATTATATTATTGTCCCAAAAATCAAGCACAATTGTCGCAAAAACCAAGCACAACAGGAAACAAAACAAACACACCAGAGTCCAAAGAGAACAACCACCAGCACCAAATTACAAACTGATATACAGAGTATACCGCCCGAAAACCAAGCTACAGCACGGACATTACACCGAAAAACGAATACAAAGTCTATAAGGCTAAGCTAACTTCTAATTTGGATTCAAATCCTTAATTTCCTCTGCCCGTTCTCCCACCTCCTCATTAGTATTAATTTGAAAACCCAAAGATTTAGTTTTGAATGAATTCACGCTAACCACCAACCAGAAAACACCAATCCGAAATGCAGAAAACAAAAAAAAAAAATCATAGCTTTCTTACTCAAATCTAACATAGAATCAACTAAGAAAATGAGAAATCGCTAAAGAGACCGGAGACAAGCGTGCATGCCGAAAGAGATGAAGAATCAAAAACTTACTTGATTGGATGCTCTTGAAAAACATACGCGAGCGGAAGGAAGGAGATGAAGGGATCGTGCGTGTCTGATGAACGATTGCTTCCTCTGGGTTTTGAGTGACTGAGCAAGATGAAAGGGTTTTTGAATTAAATTTAAATTTTTATTTTAATTAAAGGGTATATTGATAATTTCATGGTATAAGCGGTTTTTTGAGACAGAAACAAAAACCTCATCCGAACTAAAGATAAAATCATATGCGGTTTGGTTCGATTTTATATTTTTAATTTTAAAAAACAGATCCAATTTAATGCATAGGTTTCTTAAAATAATTTCTAAAATATCTCTACAAATAACTATTTGACAATTTTTTTTTTAGTAAATTAGATATCTTTCACGCACAACTGCAGAGACTAAGTCCTCGAAACATGTGGGACTCAAACGGGTGGCAAACTCTTCCAAATAATTTTAACGTTGTTGCATTCCCAAAATCGGATTCGAACTCAAGATTTTAGTTAAACTATAAGAGATTCACGTCATCTCATCTAAACGTTCTTGGGTAACTATTTAAAATCTGTTGATTGGATGCATGTAATTTTTTTTTTTTTTACTATGTCTAGGAATTAAATTTTTTGGAGAGAAATTTAAGGAACTAACTTAAAAAGTTGCACTATGTTTTTTTTAAGGGTAAAGTTGCATTATGTTGTGATTTAAATGGATGTATGTGTAAAAGTAATTGTTTATCCTGACTCGTGAGTGCATTAAATCTACAAAAATCTACAAAAACATTACTTTGAAGTAGAAAGTTTACTTTCGAAAGGTTTTGAATGAGAGAACTTTAGTTCCGTTTTCTTAACTCAAACTTGTCGCGTTACGTTCAAAGATTTTCTCCAAAATCTGACTGTACTTTTTTGAGGACTAATTTAAGCATGTTAGCTTATCTATATCTATAAATTATAATATAAGCTTAATACACTCATATTGCACATAAACAAGTGTCACAGGAAACATCATTTTAGTTTAAGTAACACCAATGACCTTAACTAATGAACATATATTTGTTAGTTTTGTACGTACTATTAATTAATGAGCAAAATAATGTGAAAGATGTTCAAAAATGTGATGGCAACTGAATTTGTGTATAATATATATTTTAAGTCGTGAGAGTAGTCATCATTTATATGCTAGTAAACATGTTGATCATATTGCATTTTCTTTATCTTATGTTGCATTTCGATTCTTATACCTTTTTGAGATCTTCGATATGCTTGTCCTGCATTCTAAACATACGTGATATTAGCAAAGCTATCCACATTCCACACTAAGATTTTATATATAGTCAGAAAAATACTTCATTATCAATTTTCACGTTTTCGTCTTCTCTTCAACGGACAAGAGACCAACATATGGATCACCTACCGACGTTTCTGCTAACTAGTTGTTGTGAAATCCAAAACATTCCAGTCTTCACCACTTTTCATGTTCTACCTCAACATTTGGAAAACTCCAAATATAGAAAACCTTTTATCTGGAAATGGAGGGCTCTACTAGGCTTTCTGTAGAGGGAGATGATGGTATTGCACCTTGTACCAAGAAAGTCAAGACGAGGCTTTATTGAGCAACGCCTAAGTAAATTTTCTGAAGTTGAGTAATTTGTTTTGGATAAATTTGAACTGAAACAGAAAGATAAAATGGGTAGCACCATAGGAAAAGAAATTGAAATGCAGACAAAGCTAAACATTACGACGAGGAAGCAAGTAGGTTCCTCTAGGTAGTTGTCATATTGCATTTTGCAGTAACCTAAAAAACAATATTGCATTCACAAATCAACATCGACAATTTGTCCAAAAGAACATTAACACGGACTTCGTGAAACAGATTTAGCAGTCAAAGAATCACACTGCCGAAACCAATTTTTACAAGGGATTTACATTTTGAGTAAGAGGGCGAGTCTTTGCGCAATGACAAATTTGGTGTCTTGGATTCAAAAATAATGACAAAGTTGGTGTCTTGTGATCTGGAAGTCACATGTTCAAATCCTGAAAACAATTTCTCCACTGAGGTAAGGCTGTGTATATTTACTCTTTCCATAGTCCACTTGGTGGAAGTCACGTGCGCTAGACTGTCCATTGACATTCTATGATTTACTTTATAATCATACGAATTTTGCGTTTGATGATTCACTGGAGGACCCCGAAAATATATGACCTATTTGGTGTGCACTTTTTTCATGAATAAGTGGTTCAGAGACCCAAGAGCCATGGGAAGTAATTTCAACAATTCCCTGTTTTTCTTTATAAGATGCCCAGGTAACAATGTAAAGACCAGCTATGATCAAAGATCCCCCTATGATACTGTTGTCACATGGATTATAAAAATGAGTACACTAAGAAAATTCATAACACAATTTCAGAATGCGTGCTATAGAAAGAGGAAGAACTTCATTATGATTAACTAAATAAGACACAAGGCCGACCCAATGGTAACGCTACAAAAGCCCTCGCTTTAGGCCCACCAACCAAAAAATGTTTTTCATTAGATTTTATAAACAAAAAGGCCTCATATGCAAGAGAAAAAGACCACACATATTAAAACTTTTCAACTTGTTTTAGGTCTCACTTACTATTAAAAATTATTGGGCCGTCTCTAATAAGATATCTTATTAAGTTTTATCTAGCACAATTTGTTTCGAAAGTCTGTAGCTATATAGTCAAGTTAGAATAGAAAGAATGAATCAACAACTGGAACTAAAAGGAGCTATACCTTCCCAAGTAAATTGGACTTCCAAGAAAAATCTGAGACATTAGGGCAGAAAATCCAGGTTGAAGTGGATTGTAAAGGGAAACTAAAGCTGGCCCTAATATCTTGTTGCACCAACTAATGACTGCATAGTTAAAGGCAGATGCAATAGTTCCCTAAACAAATAAGGAAAATATGTCACAATCCACATGTTAAAAATCCACCAAAATAATCTATTTCTACCTTTGTCCTTAAATATAAGTCCCTTTTGGGGGGGAAATTGTCACTAAGTATAAATCACATTTCAAATTACTAGATAGTATATCGTAATTGATACTATTAAATTTCTTAGAAGATGAGATGTCAGAAGAGTTGAATACTTCCCGACAGAAAATGGTATTTTAGAAACATCTAGGCACAGCAGACGTATCAAATATACTATCTACTTTTCTTAATGCTAATATACTATCTACTTTTCTCAAGGAAAATGTTAACCAGTGTCCCCAGGGCACTCGTTAAGGAAACCAAATATAGTATAAGTGTATTGGAACTTGTGTAGTCAAAGTTTAAAAAGCGTAAAAAATGATGTTTTCAATGCAAATATTTCTTTTTTTGTTTTCTTAACTAGTGCCCCGGGGCACTAGTTAACAAGACCCCTTTTCTTAATGCTATGTGATAATTGATAGAAGTAAACTAGAACATGCCTTATAACCTGCGAATGTTTTGCAGGAATTTGTTTAGTGATTTTGAGGATTTTTTTTCCATCTAAAACTAGCCAAGCAAGACAGTGGCCAAAATAGTTCCATGAAGTGAAATGTACAAATAATCTACAACAGCAGTCACTAATAAGGGTTTATGATATTGGAGATTGATTTAAAATAATAGTGACTCACAGCATAAACAACAGCAAGTATTTCTGATTGTGTCAAAATCCAGTCACTTGACAAATCAGTCATGAATAACGAGACCACCGCCATCAGTACAACTCCAAAGAAGAACGAATATGCTGTTACAGATAGATTTGCAGGATACTTTTTTAATACAGGCGCCTGAAAATAGTCAATGGAAATAAATTATACTTGCTGATGATATCACAAATAGAAAAACCAAAGAGATCACAAAGGAAGACCTATGAGAAGCATGGTTATCAAATCGAGATTCAAATTTTGAATTAGTAGACCTTTTTTCTTCCGAATCATGCACCAAATCTTATTATGAATCGTAAGATACATTGCTACATATCATACATGAACGACCTCAAAATATTGATTGATGTTGGTTAAACAAAGTTGACCAAAACAAGTGGTTTACTACACTAAGGTTAGATAGTGATTTATTATAAGTAATCGAGATTCATCATAGTAATTGGGATTTAAGATGAGATTCATGTCCAAATAACCAGAGATTTGTTTCAATTGAGTTCAAATTAGCATCAAATCGAGATATGATTCACGTGTATCATAAAATACGGATAACTATGCTAAGAAGGCTCAATGAGAAGCCATTAAATAAGAACTTGATCTAATTCTAAACCACTGGAAGTTATGTGGAAATGATCATTCTTGATAAGAAGTATCATCAAAAGGGGTCACTTAATGAATTAAAGTTTTCATTGAATTGATTTAACAAAAAGGTAGATACCAGAATGGTTAGGAAAGCAGCCATGCACATAGTGTTCCCTATCAAGAACACAACTCCAAGTTCAAAATTATCTAATCCAAGATTCTCTAAACCACTGATCAACCATCCAGAAGGCTCTGGCTGACCACCGACACTTATGTCATTCTGTGGTATGACGACCGGTTCAGTATATCCTATCAACGATGGACCACGATACAAAACCATCAGTACAGCACCCGAGACACATATAAGAGTTCCTCCAACCTTTGCCAGACCGTCGGAACTCTTCAAGTTCACTCTTTCTACACTGCATACATAATAAGTTTATTAAGCTATGCTGTTACTTTGAAGCTATTTGTATCAACTTACTTGAGCTTATTCACTGACATAAGCACTTGATTGGCTGTTTGAAAGAACTTATGGAAACAGCTTACGACATGTCCATAAGTTGTTATCAGCTTATTTCCATAAGTTCTCTGAGATAACTTAAGCAAACAGTTTTACTTTATTCTATCTTTTGTTATAGAAATAGCAAATGCATCAGCCCTTATATGATAAGCGCTTAATTAGACAGCTTATCCGAGAAGGGCCTTTATGTATAAGTGTGTTGGAATAATTTTATTGATGTGCACATTTCTGTACTGCAGTTATGGATGCGCATTTTTGCCTATGTGTTCTTGAAAAACATGAAAATAAATTTGAAATAGATATAACAAGACGCGAAATATAAATTGGTAAGATTGAAATTAATTACCCGATGATTACAGCAAAGAGGAAGGTAAAGACAGGAATAGCAGGCTGTAACGCAGCGGCATAAGTTGGATTAGTATAACTTAAACCAATAAGAAACAGGAGCTGGTTTCCAAATATCCTGATCATAAATCAACAAGAAGAAAACATCAATAAAACACTAATATTCATATATAAGAAAAAATAGGAAATAAGTGGTTATTGCAAGGAACTTACCCTGTTAATCCCAGAAAGAAGAATGACATCAATAGCTTCTTAGTAATAGGTGGCCTTGTCTGTCTGCAGTCACAAAGTTTAATTAGGATACTTGCATAAAAAGTAAAGTGAACAGTGTCCTAATTTCTAATCCTAACTCATAAAAGGGTAAAAAAAACAGTGATTTTGTTGCCAGTGAGAAAAACTTTGATTGTTTTTGTTGACTAATAAGGTAAAAATCATTTCAAGGTGAAATTCCAGTTCTACATTTTTTGAGTGTGTAGCTTAGTTAAATTACAGCATAACTTTGTTTGATATATTATTTAGTGATCAATAGACACACACGTAGTAAACAAAATAATGTGAAATTTTCTGTAATATTTCCTCCATCCCTTGATGAATGACATGTTTTGTAAAATAAAGTTATTCTAAAACAAATGTCACCTTCAATTTTCAGCAAACATATCATGATACTAAACATGTAAATGAAAAAAATGTCCGAAAAAGATTGTCATTTTAGTTTGCTATGTAACTTTAATTGCTTTAATCATAATGGAAACACACATATATTCAAATCAGTTATGTGAAATGGTCAAATGCGACAAATGTTGTGTGACAAACCAAATACTAATTTTATTTTATTTTCTATTTTTACCATATAATTAATACCGAGTGTATCATTCCCATGTCAACATCTACTACTTTAAATTTACGGTAACGGTAAATACTTTTTTTTTACCATAAGAGCAATTTGGTAAAATTACTATTGAAAAAAAGAATGGAAACATAGACAAAAAAGGAATGAATTAAAAGAGGATGACTTACCTCTCTTTGAAGAAAGCAATAGGAGAAATAATGAAGAGAGCAAGGAGATCCCTATAGAAGCAGAAGACAAGTTGGTTGACTCCAACATTAAGGGCAACTTTGGTGATGACATGGTAGCCACCATATAGTAACTGCACCAAAGCCATGCCCAGATGAGCCTTCCACGTGTCACCTCCCATTGTCATAACAGCTAACAAAAAACTATCTGTCTGCAGCTCCCAATTCCCAACCAAAACAGTATGTTTGGTTTGGTTTTGTTTTTGAGCTTTAATTCTGACTTAGTTGCTTGATTTTGATCAACTTTTTCTGGCTTCACAAAACAAAACACAAAAAAGTCTCATCTTATCTGTGGTCATTGACTTCATGACGTGGTTGTTGCTTGCCAAATGAATCAAAACTTCTTTTTCTTTTTATGGAAAAATGAATTAAAACTTGGAAATACGTAAATTTCAATTATTTAACTGACACATCAATTCGACAGATAGGTGAAGAAAAAGAGAATAAAATTAAACACATATTTTCATACATTAATTAGTTTTTCTTATAAAATTCTCATACTTCTTTTTTCGTTTAAAATTTCATTATTTTGAATTTTGTTACTACTATAAAATCATGACACATTTCTAGTAGTCCTCTAAAATATATTCGTTTATAATCTATTAAAAAAAGTGTGTATCATGAGTGTGTTGTTAGCGTTCCTCAACGAATGAAATATACTAATACTAGTGTATTAATTTAGAAGTGTTTGTTTAATTTATTGTCTTTTTTACAGCTATGGAAGCACCAGTGATCAAACTTTTTGTCTGTCTGATGAATAATTAATATCAGCACGTTTATTTCATTTCCTAACAACTACCACATCACAAGTCAAATGCCACCCAAAACAAGGTCACTGTTTTAATATTTTGTTTTGTGAAGACAGAAAGTTGATAAAAATGAAGCTCATGAGTCATAATCAGAATAGATAGATAGATTTGGTGTTTTCAATAGATAGTTGTTGTGAGTTGTGATGGCAGTGGAGGGTGGTGACCAATGGAAGGCCAATTTGGGCATGGCAATTGTACAGCTATTCAATGGTGGTTACCATGTCATCACTAAGGTGGCCCTTAATGCTGGGGTCAACCAGTTAGTCTTCTGCTTCTATAGGGATCTCCTTGCTCTTTTTATTCTTTCTCCCATCGCTTTCTTCAATGAAAGGCAAGTCATTCTCTTTTTTTCTTTCCTTTTCTTCCATCCTTCAATCAACCATCTGTTACTATTATGCTATATTTCATATTAGAGAAATCATATTTCTACCACTATTTTATTATAATTTTTGAACAATTCTATCATATTCGCATTGTTTTTTTAGTCTATATTTTGTTTTTTTCTCTATTGTTTCTAATCAATAAAAAGAGAAAAAAAAAATTGGCACGAATGTTTGTACAAATATCTTTACTCTTCACATTATAAATATTATCATGCACCATCCACATTCTGCAAAAATTGTTGACTATATTCTATCCTTTAGTATTATTATTTTTATTTCAATTACTATATTTTTAATTCAGATTTGAGTTAATATTAGTTATATTTGATTTGCTATGATTGATTTAAGGTTTAGATGCGATTTGATTTGAAATTTAAATTAGGATTAGATCAAATTTACTTTGATTCAAATTTGAGATTAGCATAGAATTAAATTATTTAATTAGGTAAATAAGGATAAATTGTAAAATAAAAAATTAAACAATAATGCTAAACTTCCCGAAAATATGTCCAGCGACAGAATCATGATAGAATTGGCTTGTTGCAACAAAAAAAATAATAGCACCACTACCTCCATGTTTTCCGGCTTGAGCAAATTTTAATTGGCTGATGGCAATTCGTGAGACATTCGGGATGAAATGTCTCGGGATATATAGCATTATTGAAAATTAAACTTAGGGTAAAATTTGAAGAAAAAACCAAAACTTGACACACACGCGCATATATAGATTGATCGATATTGCATCATAAAAATGAATTACATTAGATTTCATGTTATTTTGCACATTTAACTAAGCTACACTTGAAATGAAAAATAAAAAATTCCTCATCAGATTAGGTCGGCAGCACTATGTAGCATCAAAACTTTTGATCCAATGTGCGTCCACTGACTGACATGTGTTGGTGTGTGACACTTATATATATGATTTCATTCAATTAATTTATTTTCTTTCTTGAATTATCATTAGCAATATTGACATGCCAATGTCGTATTTGGTGTATGTGTTACTGCTACATAGCTGCATGCATTAAACTATATATGCTACTCCAAAATGTTCCATAATGAATCACATATAATGACAGATCATTTAACACCAAATTCTTCTTAATAATTTGATCCCAAGTTTTGTACTTGTATACCCTTTTATTAGTTATGAATTCGGATATTGTTCATTTATTTCTGATGTAAGTACATTGTTGCTGCAGACAAACAAGGCCTCCCATTACTAAGCATCTATTGATATCATTCTTCTTTCTTGGATTAACTGGGTAAGGTCCTTTGCAGTAGCATCTTAGTTCCTATTTTAATTTTTATTATATACAAATGTTAGTGTTGTTTTATTGATGCTTGTGATGTTTTCTTGTTGTTGATTTTATGATCAGAATATTTGGCAACCAGCTGTTGTTTCTAATCGGTTTAAGTTATACAAATCCAACTTATGCCGCTGCCTTACAGCCTGCCGTTCCTGTCTTTACCTTTCTGCTTGCTGTGATCATGCGGTCAGCTTCCCTCTTATTAGTATTTTCTAGAGCGTATATAGTAGTGCAGAAATCTGTACATGAATAAAATTATTCCAACACACTTATACTCGGTGTAATCTTAATTATGCACGCAGTGTAGAAAGAGTGAATTTGCAGAGTTTTGAAGGTCTGGCAAAGGTTGGAGGGACTGTTATATGTGTTTCAGGTACCATATTTATGGTTTTGTATCGCGCTCCATCGTTGATAGGATATACCGAACCAGTGATTATACCACAGAATGAAATAATTGTGAATGGTCAGCCAGGACCTTTTGGATGGTTGATTACTGGTTTACAGAATCTTGGATTGGATAATTTTGAACTTGGAGTTGTGTTCTTGATAGGCAACTGCACGTGTATGGCTGCTTTCATAGCGATTCAGGTATCTATCTTTTTTGTTATATCCATTAAATGATTTTTTTTTTAAATTCATTAAGTAACTGTTGATATCATTAGCAAGTTTAATTAGTTTTCGTTAACTATTTTCAGGCACCGGTACTAAAAAAGTATCCTGCGAATCTATCTGTGACAGCATATTCATTCTTCTTTGGAGTTGTACTAATGGCGATAGTCTCGTTATTCATGACTGATTTGTCAAGCGACTGGATTTTGACACAACCAGAAATACTTGCTGTTGTTTATGCTGTGAGTTACTATGACTTTAATTCAATATCCAATTTCATGAACCATTATTAGCCATTGCTGCTGTATATCATTTTGTCCATTTCACTTCATAGAACTATTATGGCCACTGTCTTGGTAGGCTAATTTTAGCGGAAAAAAATCCTCAAAATGACTAAAAAAGTTTATGTGAAACATTCACAGGCAATAAGCCAAATTCTAGTTTATTTCTATCATTCAAGCAAGCATGCATATTAAGAGTGTTACTGAAAATTGTATTTAGGTGACACAACTTCATTTTTTTTCTAAAGGATGAAAATATCGATATTATTATTCATTGTTACAAGTTCCAACAGATACTTTTATCTTCTAATAGATAATTTAGTGATTTTTTAACATGTGGATTGTGACATATTGTCCTTATTTGTTCAGGGAACTATTACATCTGCCTTTAGTTATGCAGTCATGACTTGGAGCAACAAGATATTAGGGCCAACTCTGGTTGCCCTTTACATTCCACTTCAACCTGGATTTGCTGCCATATTCTCTCAGTTATTCCTTGGAACTCCAATTTACTTGGGAAGGTATAGTATTGTATAGTTCCTTTTACTTCCAATTATTGATCGATTCATGCTCTCTATTCTAACTTGACTAAATGGCTACAAAACTTGTCACCAAGTTCAAACAGACTGAGCTGGATAGGACTTAACAAGAGATTTTTCTCGATAAACGACATAATTAAGTGTTTATAGCATAAACCCTTATTATATAAAAAATGTTTGTGTAAGCTATTCCCTCCGTCCCGCAATAGTTGACACATTTGAAAATCTGGAATTTTGCCCTAACTTACTTTGACCATATTTTTCTACTAATATACAAAGATAAATAATATCATATAAGATGTCGTTAGATTCGTCTCGATGAGTATTTTCAAAATATCAAATTTTTATAATTTTTTCTGATGTATTATTCAAGATATTTAAGCTCAAAATTATGCATTGATATGCGTAATAGGATCAACTGTGTCAAGTATTATGGGACGGAGAGAGTATTTCTTTACCAAAAGATAAAATAAAGTCAAGTTGTTTCCTTATAAGCTATAAGTGGTTTTCATTAGCTCGGGTGAGATTATGAAAATAAGTTGAAAACAACTTATGGACATGTCATTAGCTGGTGCCATATGTTCTCTCGAACAATCTCACAAGTGCTTATATCAGTGGATAACCTCAAATCAGCCTATCTAAACACACTCTTAATCAAGTTCTTCTTCTTTCTATAGCATGCATTCTGAAATTATGTTATTAAGAAATTTCTTACTATTCTTATTTTTATAATCCATGTGACAACAGTATCATAGGGGGATCTTTGATCATTGCTGGTCTTTATATTGTTACCTGGGCATCTTTTAAACAAAGACAGGCAACTGTTGGAACTACTTCTCACGACTCTTGGATCTCTGAACCACTTATTATTCATGAAAAAAGTTCACACCATAGAGGTAATATATTTTCGGGGCATGAATCATAGAATGTCGATAAAGGACAGCCTAGTGTACGAGCCTTCAGCCAAGCGAGTGGAGTCTGGGAAAAGTATATGTGCACCGTCTTATCTCTACAAGCAGAGATGTTGTTTTTATAATTTGAATGTGTGACTTCTAGATCACAAGACGCCAACCTTATCATTGTGCAAAGACTCGCCCACTAAACCATAATGTAAATCCGTGTAAAAGATTGGTCCTGTGAGTGTGATTCTTTAACCGGTAAATCTGCGTTGAATGTTGTTTTAGAACATACTGTCCATGTTAATTGTTAAATACAGTTTATTTTTTTGAGGTTGTTGAATGCAATGTTACAATCTACCTAGAGGAACCAACTTGCTTCCTCATCATAATGTGTAGCTCTATCTGCTTTTCAATCCCATTTTTTTTATCCTAAACAAATGAGTGAACTTGAGAAAATTTACTTATGGAACTTGATAAGTTTTTTTGGTTGAGAGAGATGAAATCAGATCAATTTATTAATAATAACGTGGATGTGAGTGAAGTTGAGAATGCAACGTGGATGTGAGCAATGTTAAAGAAGTCAATGTGGATGTTGATGCTAATAGACCCAATAGGCTTTTGAGTGAGACGATGTGTGTCACTCAAAATCCTATATTCATGCAATAATCCATCTACAAAATATATCAATTAGGCTACTATAATCCAATCTGTGTAATAATCATGTATAACCCTTGCTCCAATGTATGGAACTCTTTATTGTCATATTTTTCATGTAAAATGTTACGTCTCAGAGCAAATCCTCTGTGAGTTCAACAATATATTAGTTATAAGACACTCTATCTCTTTTTCCAATATATTGATCTCATCATTGATTATTCCAGACCAAGGGATTGAACTCAAGTGTTGAGCCACCTAAGTGTCAAGTGAATAAAGAGATATATCAAGTGAAGGATATAACGAAACACCGATATTTTCCCATACTAACTTCAATAGTTCCTTCCCTTGAGGCGGCGGCAACATGGAAGAGTTACATAATTTTCTTTTGAATCTAGACAATGTCAACGGTGGTCCAAGAACAACTGAAAGTGATTCATTTAACAAATCAAGCAAAATG
>Ga0209282_1001034_pt1 | contig 14652 bp, 8 predicted proteins | sample Mtrugardesep15_FD_187529 | JGI IMG/M metagenome (GOLD analysis project Ga0209282, IMG submission 187529) | Root nodule microbial communities of legume samples collected from California, USA - M. trunc garden sep15 (SPAdes) (version 2) | ecosystem: Host-associated > Plants > Roots > Nodule...
ACTTATATTTAGAGTAATTATTTTTAGAGCCCATTAGACACTGAAAGAACCATTTATTTTTCTATTACACTCCTGAATATGAAAAGAGTAATTGCATTTGAGTTTACACTTTAAATTTAGAGTGAACTTCAGTCAAACCTGGCTAATACCCCTGGGCTTATATAGATCAACAGTCAAAAATACACATACTATTGATTACTTGATTTTAACAATACCAGTTGATTTGCTCATTGTGTAAAGATATGATCTGAAAATAAAGATATTCAACCTTCATTGATCAAATTTGTATATAAATCTTACTTCTTTGGAGTCATATTGAATCTTACTTCTCTAACTGCTTCATATCATATTCTTTTTAGCGACCTTTGAGCATGTAAATATGTGATATTGTCAAACACCTAATGACATAGAGATGCATTAATGTTATTGTGGACACTGGAGAAGGATTTCAGTGCATGTTGCAACCAACATGTAATCACACCTGTATCATGATTTGTGAATGTAATATTTCCTGTACTGTCAGAACTGGAAAAAGAAAGCCTTCAAGTGACAGCGTACATTAGAAATGACATGCTCTTTAACGCTCTAATGGTACAAATAGTCATGTGCAGACACTGCACCAACAGACATGCTAATATTGAACATACCACAGCTATCACTATAACATGCTATCATCAACTGCTAATATTACGAGCACCTGAATATATCTTAGTTACGGTTCTGCATACTAGTTTCATTTATATGCTATGCTTAGTTGCTTACCTTAATGTTGTTCCTGAATTCACAGGATATTGTGAGTGAACATCCAGAAAGATTTTTTGTAGCTGAAATTGTTAGAGAAAAGATATTTTTGCAATATCGAAATGAAATCCCCTATGTGTGTCAGGTATTCATTAAGTTCATTTATTATTTATAATTTACTGATTTAGCCACTTCCCTACTCCCCACCCTGCAGAAGGTTTAGGAAAGCTAGAAAGAAATTCAAGGAATAACTATTTTTTGTCAAAAAGAAACTATTTTTCTTTTCATAGATACATTCACATTTTTTTTTTCTTGTTTCCAATTCTTCCAGGTGAATGTTATAAGCTATAAGGCTCGACCAAATGCTAAAGATTTTATACAGGTGGAGATTTTGGTTGAGAGAAACTCGCAGAAAATTATCATTATTGGAAAAGTATGTCACTTATATCAAAATTCAGTCGATTATTTGTGAACTTATGGTATTGACTGCGGGCTAGCGAAAAAACTGCCAACATATTGTTATGATTCTGGCTTTGTAGCATTAGTTTTAAGGTTAACTTAACACCGAGTTTGATATCATTTAGCAGTAACCTTCATGTATGTTGTGCTCAATTACTTCAGGAAGGAAAAACTTTAAAACTGCTTGCAACAGCTGCGCGTCTTGACGTTGAAGATTTTCTACAGAAGAAAGTTTTTCTAGAGGTGCCCATTTACACTTTAACCTTGATCTCCATATTTTTGTTTCATAAATTAACCACGAGCTTCAAAGGGTACTGTGGTACAATCGTCATCAACACTGGTGTTTGAACTTTGAACAGATTAAAGTAAAGGTTAAAGAAAATTGGCGACAAGACGAAGGGTTTCTTAAGCACTCTGGTTATGGAGGTCAAATAGGTATTGTATGATGAGCACGGGTGAGAGAAATTCGCCAGACTTGTATCATATTATGTAAGTTAAGGTCCTATCATATTATGAATAATCAAAACACGGACTGAAACTGGTTTTGGTGGACACTAACACCCTTCCTCTCTTTGCAGGTATGTGCAATGATCAATTTTGTTAAGCAAATCTTGTTAATGCTCTACAACAAGAGTGAAGATCGTATTCGAACACCAAACTGTCTCGAGTATGGGTTGATATCACATTATGATTCAAAATGTTCAAACGAGTTTATAAATCTTTTCACGTATAGTGGTGGTTATGGATTCTTTTGATAGCTAGACATTTGTACAAATTCTATTTTGAATGAATCAAAATAAAATGCTTTAGCCCTTACAGCATGGTAGAATACAGTGCTAATGTTGTATCACACTTTCATCAAGTTTCATTTAATTTATCTTTAAGCCACTGGCGAATCACATGTAAAAGAAAACTTAACCAAATTCCTGCAGTCCCCGAAACAACAATGAATCTGACCCACGGAGAGGATACACAAGCATCTAGCATAAAAGCATTCCATAGCCAATACCACAAGATAGAGCAAATGGACCCAATAACTGCTCCAACAACCACCTGGCTCACTGTATGAAGTTTCTGCGACACCCGCAGGTATGACTGGAAACATAGATAAGTATGTGAATAAGACATTTGACATTTGATATCATGACAGTAAACTTAAAATTAAGAGATTCAGGTCATGGCACAAGGAACAAGCTGCATGCTCTATATAACAAATAAATCTAACAAGGGTTTTCTATAAACAGCTTCAACTACCAGAAATTATGCATTTTAACATTACATTGCAAACATAGATTACTTTGTGTTACTAGAGATACAATATTTATCTATTTAGAGTGGAGGTACACCTCATGCAAGGTCAAAGAAAAACACTTACGATTGAATTTACTAAGCATATCAAAAGAAGAATTCGGACTTGAACCCATTTACAATAGAAATTATATATAGACTTCAACTATAGACTTTCCCTTAAAATGGCCATTTTAGACTTTAGCTAGCAGTTTCAATTGATAATGCTGTTTGTTTATTGGTACAGATATATTGGTAATCTAGATATTCAAGTGTGATACTAGTTACACCGTGTCAATGTAAGAGTTTAGATAGATTTTTTATAGCATTGCCAACTTTTTTGTTGAAACAAAATTCTTATGAAGAGGGAGCATACAAGATCGAAGTTATCTAAACATGATGCACCTAACATGCCAGTCCAAAATATCTGGGTTCTTAAGTGTAATACTGTCTGTCATGGATCACACAAAATAGCAGAAAGTGAGGTACCTTACAAATGAAATGGGAATAAAGGATGTACTAGTACACTAAATTGAAATACTATATGCTTACTAAATAAGACCCAAATGCCAAAGCCAGACCACTAATGGTGAGTTCGTTTATTCTTAACAATTCAACACCTGCAGCATCATCAAAGAAACAAAAAATTAGGTCATGATTACTTAAAAAATAACTGCACGCAAGTAGGATTTCCTCTAAAGTAAGTAGTTATTGAAGTGGAAAATTTGTTATGTATATGCATATAATATAAACATTATTTTATTCATCAACTATTAATATTATTAACTTTACTCTTTAGAGTGACTTGCACACTTTAGAGGTGCAAGTGAGAACACATATTTCCAATGAAAGCGAAATTTCTTTTGAATTAGATTCTTCTAGATAGTTTTATTTTTGCTAATAACTTCCAGATAAATATTTATTCTTGTCTAAAATGCAGATATAACAAACTAAAAACCATTTGTCTTTGTAATTTGATAATTTGAATGGAAATAATAGGTGAGAGAAATTACTTGACAATATGATAAAAATGACGGTAAAGAAGATGCATTGAGCATGTGAAGATGGCATTCCAGGGTCAGATTTCAGGGTTGAAGGTCTTTTCTGATTCAATATCTGTTTGAGTGAAATAGAAGACATTGCATTTAAAATGGATCCTGCAGCAAACCATAATGCTTCTGCATCATGCCTCCAAATAATGAAAACACCAAAGAGGATAGTTACTATCCACTTGCTCTGTAAACAACGGCATCCTTCATCAGTCCATAAAACTTTCAAGATAAAAAGACAATCACAGCATAATGTCTATGAAGCACTAACATAGACATGCAACTGACATGTGACACTTGTAATAATTTGAGAAAATGGAATTATTAAATGTAACTAGTTAACTACTTGTGTCGGTGTCAAACATAAATTTGTCAGACATCGAACATGTCTTCAATTTGAACTCTTAGTACTAAGAAAGAACAATCTAGATCGGTAGAAGCCAAGATAACATGTAGTGGTAACTTGGGAATGACATGGATTACGAACCAATTGATTAAGAGTTGATTCCACTTCCTGGAACAAAAACTTTGCCTGAAACTCAGATGATCTATCAACAAAAGCTTCTTGTTTAAGCACTTTGACATGTTCATCACTCTTTCCGTCTCTGCATCGAGTTCTTATGAATCCATCCATTGAACTTGCCACCCAAAGTTTAAAAGGAACATACCTACAAGTGAATGATCTTGAAGCAGATAAACGATGAATACGTGAAGTATTTTTCATGTATCTTTGTTTAAGAAGACTTGTCCCCGGAAATTTGTTAGATGGATTGTAATAAAAGGTGGATGTTACTGTCATGTGGAAAGATAATTGCAGCATATAGTTTGAAAGAATCTCATGTACGGAAAAAGACATTAGTTAGTGATATAGGCTGAAAAGAATAAAAAAAAAACTAGTATTTTCATTGGTCTTGATATACCAAATTCACAATGCACACAAATTAAAAACTTCCAATTTTTAGTTAAAAATTGAAACTAGTGGGTAGGTGGCCATGGTGTCCTTTGTTCTGACTTGTGTTGCTGTCCAATACAATTGTTTATCTGTCATTATTTGCTATACAAGACACCCTTGATGAAAAGTGGCATATTTATAAATAAAGTTGTATGGTATCTCACAAGATAAAGACAAGATAGTGTACTTTGAGCGTTTTTGTCATGTCTAAATTAACAACACCAAATGATATATGTATAAATTATTCTTCACTATCAAAGATAAAATATATAAAGTTAAACTATTTTTGCATCACTCGTAACATGTTTTTGTGATCGAGTTCAAGAATCCATTCAAGCTTAAGAAGCTTTGCGAGCTTTCTATGAAACGTTGCTCTGCAAATTTTGTGATTGATTACTTGAATGGATTTTACAATATAGATACTATTTATACAAGTTGATGATGGATCATAATATAACCGAAAAGTGCTGACATGGCATGACTAATTTTGACCGAGTCCTAACTAACTTTGACTTTAGTTTTGCACATTTAACATGAAATAGTATTGAGCTATAGAGTATGTAAGAACTAAGTTGGTTTAACAAACAATGATCCTTAACAGGTTATGATGATAACAAAACAATTTATCTCATAATGTGTTTGTTAAGTGTGCAAATCCTTGATATCCATCTGGTTTATCCTATGGTCAAAGTTAATAGTCAAAGAGAAATGAAATTACTCTTGCTAAGAGCTAATCCTATGATCTTAGCGTCTAATCATGGACATCCAAGCAAGTCATGTGTATCCTCTGTCTCGCCTTCACGTGTATCCTTTGAGGTCTGAATCAAGTCCTTCTAAGCTTGTCTTCTGGCTTCTCTGCTGTGGATGATTGATTCACGATTATGATGACTTGGGTTGTTTTGTCAATGTTCTTGTGGAACTTGGCTTCTTCTAGTTGTTGCCATGTTTTGAGTCTTTAGGCCTAGGTAATTTTTACCGAGGCCTCACGATGAATGTCAATGTTCTTGTTTGAACTCAAGAGGTGTACCACCTAAGCAGGCGGCGATGTATTCTTCACTCCAAGTGTCGACATTTCTTGCTTTTGTTCGTACACTCCTCCAAACAATGGTGTGCCTGCAAAAGGCACTCTGATGTTAGGAACGGTGAAGCACCGTCCAGAGAAAAAGGAAGTTTATCACGTGATACATGATGCATCACAAACAAACCATAGACGGACAACCCTAACCATAGTAACCATAGTCTCTCTTTCCGTTGGTTGATTTTAGATGCATGAACAAACTTGAGATAATGTAAAGCAAGAAAATTGAAATATAACTTCACAAATTGTAATTTGGTAGAAGAAAATATGGAGAAAGAATGAATGAGAAATAATCGCATAATATAGTCAACACTTATGCAAAGAATTGCAGTAGTTTCTATATGTAGTTGGCATTAGAGAGCTGCAGTTTATTACGAATGCGTAATAAACGGAACACAAGAACGTTGTTTTTTAATAAAAAATCAACCAAATTTTAAGTTGGCAACTTACACAATACAGGAGGGTTGTGGGTTTAACCGCTAATCATAGTGCATTCTTCGGTTTTGTTTCGTAAAAATTAGCATTTTTCTTGCTAAAAACATGACTTGTGTACTTTTAGTGTTAATACTTCCTATATGCTTACACTATAGATTAATATGTTATACGATGTTTTTGGTGTTAATTACATGATATACGATTTTTTTTTTGTTGAGGGGAATGTTATATGATATATTTAAAATGAATTTGCAAATATGTTGTAGAATTATCATGCAGCTTAGTGGTAGATGCAAATATGTAATAATAGAGGATTTAAGGACAATTGAGGCTCATTTTTCCAACTCAGGATAAAACAACATTGCTGAAAAGAAGTGATACGTTGAGTTGGCATAGCGCATAACAGTGGTTAAGGACTCATTTGATATCTAAACATTCGCAATGAAAAATGGATGAAATATTTTTTGTCAAAATTCTACTTTACAATGATCAACAATAAAATGCCCCAAGTTCTTACATTTACAGCATGGTACAATGTTGATGATATAACACATTTTGATCAAGTTTCATTCGTCTTTAAGCCAATGGCGAACCACATGTAAAAGAAAACCTAAGCAAAGTACTGCAGACCCCAAAAGAACAATGATTCTGACCCACAAAGAGGATACAAAAGCATCTAGCACAAATGCATTCCATAACCAATACCACAAGATAGAGAAAGTTGACCCTACAACAGCTCCAACAACCACTTGGCTCACTGTATGAAGTTTTTGTGACACCCGCAGGTATGACTGAAAACAAAGAATAAGCATGAGAATAAGAGACTTGGCAAACATATTATGTGCACTATATGGACAACAAACATATTTAAGAGTCCTGAGCTACACCACCTACCACTTAACCATACTAAGTGAATGGTTTGTTAGTATATAATATTAGCAGTTAGGATTTGAACTCTAAATCTCCTTTTCAAAGTCCTTTGGATGTCACCACTCAACCACTTGAGCGATATCTTGGGGACAATTGATAATTTTGTTTGTTTATTGTTATTGATGATATACTTTTAATCAAGATGTTCGATTCTGATACTAGTCACTTAGTGTTAATGCAAAACACAATACATGTTTAGATAGATTTTAGAGCATTTCAAACTTTTTGTTTGTAACAAAGTTCTTGTGAAGAGGGAGCTTTATATTCTCCCTGTATGAGATCAAATTAATGTGAACATGATGCACCTAATGGACGAGGTAGTAACTAAGACTATGATGGAAAGTTAAGGCAACCAATGTCATGAAGCACAGAAAAAAGCAGAGAGTAAGGTACCACGCCAATGATACGAGAATAAAAGATATACCAGTCAACTAAATTGGACTGACTATATACTTACCAAATAAGAACCAAACGCCAAAGCCAAGCAACTGCTGGTAATGGTGAGTGCATTGAGACTTAACAATTCAACACCTACATCATCACCAAAGAAACATATAAAAATATAGTCATGCAATTCTATTGTATTTATGGAAAAAATAAGAATGAAATCCAACACATCTGCACTTCCATGAATTAGAGAGAAGACATAGTTCTAGCTAAAGATTTTTTTTCTTCCCTGAATTGATTCTTCTAGATAAATATTCTGGTACCTATTTGGTTATTCTTAACAGTTGAAACAAAACAGAGATAATGGAAATCATACGAAAATGCAAAAATTGACAATCAAATATCTATTTGGTTTCAAAAAAAGGGACAAATTTGCCGTTAAACAAAAAAACAGAAATCATTTTCAAAAAACAAGCACACCCTAAGTTTGCTCAACCAAGTTCAAACTTCAAACTATCCCTAAGTTCAAACTTCAAACTTCAAACAATGATCTATGCTCTCGTAAACTTTTGAGCTTCCAGAATGAGGAGCATATATGCTACATAAAGAAAGAACAGAATGCATAGTCTTATTTTATTAGTGTTAACTTCATTTAAAAATTACTTTATCCATTTTCTAAAGAATACATAATATAATGCATTTGGACAGACAAGCGCTTTTGTCATTGTGATCGATCATTTGAATGGAAATAAAAGGTGGGAGAAATTACTTGACAAGATACTAAACATGACAGCATAGAAGATGGATTGAGAATGTGAAGACGGCATCCCAGGGTCAGATTTCACGGTTGAAGGTCTTTTCTGATTCAGTAGTTGTTTGAGTAAAACAGAAAGCATTGCATTCAAAACAGACCCCCCTGCAAACCATAAGGCTTCTGCATCATGCCTCCAAATAACAAAAACGCCAAAGAGGGCACTTACTATCCACTTGCTCTGTAAACAACAGCAACATTAGTTAATAAAAACACCCTCGTACCTTAATGTTCACTTAATATAATACAATGGCAGCTCCCTAAGGTTGGCATTCAAATACTTCATTGCAATTTCAGTTTTAATATGGGCAAGCTATGGTTTGTCATTTTTTAATTCATATGTTTTCCTTTACAATTACACAATATTAACTTATCTTTACATTGTTTCTTATTTCAAGCCGTGAAGAAAAAGGTAAAAATAATTTTTTTATTGTTTTATCATTTCCTTATAAAAAATAACAGTGATATTTTCATAATTATTATAGAAACATATTTAACAAAATAACTCAAATGCAGCCTAAGAATCTTAAACTCTGTTTTTTTAGATCCAAATGGTTTTTTATATGACAAAGCAGAGTTGTCTTGTGGATGATTTTGTTTTGTATATTTCTTCACTAAATGACAGCATTTGGAAGCAAACAGAACGATCATGGAGGCAATGATCTCATTTTCAGAAACATTGTTAATTATTTGAAATTGCTCCAAGAAGGAAAATGAGGTAGGTCTATCACACCCTGAACATTTTCCAAATGATGCTAAATTTTTTGAGAGAAATATAGATAAATGTGCATGATTCCAACATATCAGTAACAACAGGATACTCAATGGGAGTGGTGATGTTCAGCATGCAGTCAATGACCATATCAAAGTATGCTCATTTTCTATAGCTTTACATTCAGCTAAATATGAAGATTAAAAAAAAGACCACTTCCAAACTCCAAAGCACTACAGTTGGTTTTAAATTTGTATGATACGATAGGCTCAGGAAATAGCAACCTTCTCAGATTGTTATCCAAGTTATTCACTCTGGTTGTTCAATCAGTTTGGATAATTTATGGTAGTGATAAGCCCTTAAGCTATTAAGAATGGATACGGATGATTGTTGCTAACCAAGTTTTTAAATCCTTTTGTCTCCTTTCTTTTGCAATAATTATATCATCAACGAATATTGATGAATCTGAATCTCTGGATTCTGAATGGAGAAAAAGTTTCCAGTCTATTTCTTCAATAAAATCACATATCAAAATTCTATCCTACGCATTCCACATGATAGAAAACAATAAATGAGCGGAAAAAACAATATACGTCAATAGAAGCCAAGCTAACATGGAGTCGTAATTTGGGAAGGAAGTGGATTACGAACCAGTCGATTAAGAGTTGATTCCACCTCCTGGAACAAAAACTTTGGCTCAGACTCAGATGACCTATCAACAAGAGCTTCTTGTTCAAGCACTTCAATATGTCCATCACTCTCTCCATCTCTGTGAGCAGTTCTCACAAATCCATCCATGGCACTTTTCACCCAGAGATTGAAAGGAACAAACCCACAAGTGAATGATCTTGAAGCAGATAAACTAGGAGAAAATGAATTGTTCTTCAAGTATCTTTGTTTAGGCTGATTTTTCCTCAAAAAATTGTTAGATGGGTTATAGCGCAGAGTGGCTGTTGCGGTCATATGGAAGGATTGCAGCATAAAGTTTGAACTTGAAAGAACCTGATGTATGAAAAAACACAGTGGTTAGCTGTAGGCTAAATAGAATAAAACAAGTTCTCAGCACGAACCCATCCACTTAAGTTAAATGAGTACCGTCAATTGAACCTAATCTATGCAAGTCTATGATGTGTAACTCGAATAAAAAGAATCAAAATAAGATAACATGAATAAGTAAACAAGAATCAAATGGCTTTACATTCCGATTGTATCTGGGATTCTCTAATGAACAACAAACCAACCCAATCAGTACATTAGGACAGAGGTGACAATGGTGATGAAGCACGGCAAAAAAGCAAGTACAATATACAGCGCTATCAACAAGCTCAAAAATTTCACATAAAACTAGATCATACTCGGACTCGCCTATCTGCTTTCTAGCTTCACAGATTTTTCTTTGCTGCTTCAACAAGATTGGGATTTAGTTTCATCAAATTGAACTAAATGCATATTTAAATCTATTTCTTATATAACTTGCTAGTTATTACGCCTAAGTTTCAAAGACGAGTTATAATTAGAAGATTTAAAGTTCATATTATGTTAAACTACCATAATTACTGATAACTAAAATTTAAAAGGGACAATTACAATCACATAATTCAAATACACCAATTCCCAGAATCATCACACACCAAAAATTACAGCATAAAAGGGGTTACAAAGGAATCAAAGAAATTCCGGAAACAACAGAAATCAAAATGAATGTGAGGTATGTTACCTGTTCGAAGGAGCTAGGATAGGATATTGATATAAGAAATTTGGAAAGCACCAAGAAGTTTATTCAAGAATTGATTAAAGAATGGAAAGTGTGGTTTTCGTGTCTTGGGTTATCCAATGTAGTACTTGTTTAACGTGTGAGATGATAGTGCGGTCCAAGACAACAACGCTTGAATTGATGACGGTGGCATTTTCGCACCAAAACCTGGTTCGTGTCTCACAAGATAAAGCAACATGGGGATAACATGCTAATTTGTTTGTTCCGCTAAAAAGTTAAAAGAATTAAAAAACGAGTTGTGTTATTTGAACAACCATTTCAATGATAATTTATGGGACAATCATTGATTTACAAAGAAAATGAGGAATTGACACAAAACCAGAACAAAAGAGAGATAAAGTAAAAATATAATGAGAGTAAGAAAGAGAAAATTGTCACAAAAGTTGTTAAAAAAATGGTTGAAAAAACACAGAGGTTAGCTGTAGGCTAACTAGAATAAAATAAACTCCCAACACGAACCCATGTACTTAAATTAAATGTGTACCATCAATTGCACCTAATCTACGCAAGTCTATAATGCGTAACTCAAATAAAAAGAATCAAAATAATATGTATCTGGGATTCTTTTAAATGGCTTTGATATATACCCTTGTTAGAATGCATAGAGGGTAATAATTGTTTGGAAAAGATGACAATCCACTTATACGAAAAAACAAAATTTTACATTCCGATTGTATCTGGGATTCTCTAATGAACAACGAACCAACCCAATCAGCACATTAGGACAGAGGTGACAATGTTGATGAAGCTCAGCAAAAAAGCAAGTACAAGATACAGCGCTATCAATAAGCTCATACTCGGACTCGCCTATCTGCTTGCTAGCTTCACAAGATTCGGATTTAGTTTGATGAAATTGAACTATCTTAATACATATTTAAATCTATTACCCCCAAGTTCCGAAGAGAGTCCACCTGATCGAATACTAGTAAAAACAGCATATCTGCTAATTACTAATAATTAACATTTGCCTATAGATGTTATGTATGCAGCTAGCTGGTTTGAGTGGCACAGATACACCAGAATCTCCTCTCATTAGATATATCTCAAATTTGATTTCCTATGCAGGAATTTTAATTATACAAGTTATAATTAGAAGATTTAAAGTTCATATCATGTTAAACTACCATACTTACTTATAACTAAAATTCAAAAGGAGCAATTACAATCACAAAATTGAAATCCAACAATTCCCAGAATCATCACACACCAAAAATTACAGCAGAAATCAAAATGAATGTGAGGAAGTATGTTACCTGTTCAAAAGAGCTAGGATAGGATTTTGATATACGAAATTTGGAATTCAAGAATGGAAAGTGTGGTTTTCGTGTAACTCTTGTTATCCAATGTAGTAGTACTTGTTTAGTTAGGGACGTTATATTAATTCATGTGTACTCTTCATTTATAAAAAATAAAACTCACAAAGGACAAAACAACGATAAAACTTGTACTCTTCATTTATAAAAAATAAAACTCACAAAGGATAAAACCACGATAAAACTTTTATAGGAATTTTGGAGTCAAAGACACTAAAAGGTAAAAGACTTATGAGATAAGATGCAGCTAAAACCGCCTTAAGATTTCTTGAGAACCTTCTTTAAAAAAAATAAAAATTAAGAACCTTATTTTGGAATAATGTTAGCTCGAGTTTGATCTAACAAATGTCCATTTTTTCTCTCACCAATCTCATTATGTTGGTTGGTAGGTGGACCGTCATAAATATTCCTAAAGGTTAAAGAGCCCTCCATAAGGGCTCAACGCCCTCCAAAAGGACTTGGGCGCCCTCCGGAAGGGCTCCAAGGCCTAGGCGCGCCCCCTCTAGGGCGCTGCCTTACTTAGCTTCTAGAACTATCTAGAAACCGCCTAAATACCACAAATACCCCTATTACTTGGAGGTTAAGAAACCGTAACCCAAGCCCATAGCAGGCTATAAATACCTCCCTTGAGAGCATTCCCAAGGCATTTAATGAACAGTCTAAACCCTAATAGCGATACAAACCCTAGTATCCACTACTCGTACTTTTTCTGCAAGTACAGTTGGCGCCGTCTGTGGGGAGGGGTAAAACTTTCCTCCGACCATCATCCTAAAGCCTTAGATCGTAGCTTCCGACTGCGTTTCTTTTCGCCCTAAACCTAAAAACCTTCCGACGACCACAAAACGATGGCCGACGAAACCCAACTGACCTCACCATCAGGATCTCATAACCATGACAATCGTTAGCAGCAACGTTCAACCAAAACGATATACCAGGTTCTATCCTTCTAAAATCGTGTTTATTCAAACTTAGACGTCGTAGTATCATACAAATCATGTGCATATAAGTTGTTGGTGAATTTTCTTACATGCTATTGGTGTTGAATTGTTGGTGTAATCATGTATTGAAATATGTTAGTGTGGATTGTTGAAGTTGTATGAAAATATGCATTGTTGTTGTTGAGCCATAGGTCCACACACTGTTGATGTCGGATTTCATATCCACGTTGGTGACGAATACTTTGTATTCGATTATTCGGGTTGTTTATGATGTTCAGTTGGCATCAGGGGTGACGACCTCATTTATTCGGGTTGTTTATGATGTTCAGTTGGCATTAGGGGTGACGACCTCACAGTTGATTTGGTACCACAGTTGTTTTGTGAGTTGCTTGAGGATAGCGGGAGCTTCCTCCGTTTTCTTTCAGTTGATAGAGTCTTAGATAGGCTCTGATCTATGATTTGTTTTTTTTTGTTGTTGAGACTTTACCCATGTGTCGGGATTCATATATTATTTTATATGGATGTATTTATGAGTTGATGACATGGTTATTTGAGGTGTATACTATATTTCCGCTGTGATGTTTTATTGTTTGAATTTTTATACATGTCAATTGTGAATTATTTGAAGACGTGACGTCTATTTCTTGAATATTTATTATATTCACGTGATTTATCGCTTTAATAGAAGTAGGACGTTACAGGTCACACATAAGTCTTTTAAGTTTAAAGTTTGTAACAGATTGATCCATTGAGTTATTTTGGTCACACATAAGTCCTTTAAATTTGTAAACGTTTTCGATTTAGTCTTTCTGTCACATCATCGTTTTTGTAACATTTGGTCTAATAAGAACTCAATCCCTCCAGCCTAGCATCTTACATAAATTTCTTAAATATGATCCACTAATCAACTATCAATAACTTTATATCATTACATATCAATTTTTTAATATTAAAAATGTGTGATTCCCACTTAAGAATGTGGTCTTAAGTGAGACCCTAAATTTTATAAGACCCCGAAAAAAGTTTCTCCCCAATGGAATATTTAATAGGTACCGTATCTTAAAATGTTAAGATCATTCTATTGATGATGGTCTAAGGTACTCTATTATGGATCGTCTGACGTAAGAAAGCGAATAGTCCGGTAGATTTTCTTTCAAATGAAACTGTATCCTTAAGTTGTCATTGTCTCTAATGGGAACTTCTACGGTACACTCGCTAATTGAAGTGTACCGGTACTTTTGTTTCTTAAATTCTATAAATTAAGGATTATTTTTTTTGCAATAAATAGTTATTTGTCAACATTTATTCTTGTAGAAAATATCATTTCATAAGAAAAAACATAATTTCATTGTTTATAAGAATCATACTAAATTTTTACATTTTATCGTAAAAAATAATTAATATTCTCTACTATGAGTAATAAAAATTTCAAAAAAATTAAATTTTATTTCGTTGATGTTTTTGATAAATAAGATTTAATTATTATAATTATAAATAAAAGAAAATAATATTTTTTCTTTAAAAAACAACTCATTTAACTATTAATATAAGTATTTGGTGCACTGGTACACTTAAATTATTGAGTGTCTAATTACCATCATATCATATTTTAAAGAAACACGCTACTGACGCAACAATCCAAGCAAATGAAACTTTCAAACATTGACGTGTATTTTATTTTAATAAAATAAAAATCAACTCACTCTCAAAAAATATTATACAATTTTGATTAGGTGAAATTGTATGGAAATTTCAAATTTGCCTGTAATAATAGAGTAAAAGAATG